>Ga0209415_10006450_pt1 | contig 20852 bp, 19 predicted proteins | sample PeaSoiSIISIP2007_FD_187696 | JGI IMG/M metagenome (GOLD analysis project Ga0209415, IMG submission 187696) | Peat soil microbial communities from Weissenstadt, Germany - SII-SIP-2007 (SPAdes) (version 2) | ecosystem: Environmental > Terrestrial > Soil > Wetlands > Peat | place: Germany...
GCGCGATAGTGTCTTTGGTCATCAACGTCCCACCTTTCGCGGGATGATCGACGACGGCGCCGCCGCAAGATGAGGCCGTCCATCACGGAGCACGTGACCAAAGACACTATCGCGCAATCCAGCCTCCAGGCAGTATCTCCCCAACGGGCAGGGAATTGATTCTTGCTCGGACTTCGCAAGGTCAATCGAGCGATTCAATCTAACTTTTTACTTCGAGGAGAAACATCATGAGCAAGATTCTTTTCAATGATCTGACAAACGCCCGGGAGCTCGACGCGAGCTCGATGGCCGCGATTAGCGGCGGACTGTGGAATCTGTGGACGCCGTCGGGACCGTTGTCTCAGTCGGTTTATAAAACCCAAAAACAGCCGACGGGTACTTCCGGAGACGGCATCAACATCCTGTCCAGCGACCCAACGAGGAGCAACGTCGCCTACGACTCTCCGTTCACGCCGATACCCGCCTGACCGGGACCGGTTATTGCGATCTTCGGGTGACGTCAATGAGGCTGGAGCGACTCTGCGCTTGCTCCAGCCTCTCTCCTCCTAGAAAAGTAAACTTTTGAGCGACTCTAAATCACCGCTCAAGACTCGGCCCTCGATCAAGAATTTGCTGATCGTGCCCGCCAGGACGGCAGCATCGGCATCATCGAGACCGGCGAGCAGTGGCGCGATCATCGCGCGCTGCGTGCGTGACTGCGCATCGGCCTGCAATGCTTCGACCGTGGCAATGGAATCATCGGTCAGGACACCGGCCACGCGAAGCTCGGCAAGGATATGGTTTGTGGTGTCGTTGCTGAACGCGAGCGACGCCAGGGCTTGCGTCACTAGCGCAGCCTGCTTGCCGTGCTCGCGCTCGATGGTCTTGAGCACTGCAAGGTATTGCGTCTTGGAGTCTTCGAGGCTGCCCATGCCGGGGACTCTAGCACCGCAGCGTGTTGATTGCTTTATAGCCTCTTCGTGGTGTCACCGGGGCAGCCTTCAAGGCTATGGACCGCTTATTTCCTCGTACTCGATTGTGATGCTCACGGCAGTTACTTTGGCGTCGGCCTTCTTCTGAAACCCTATTGCCTGACGCGACATGACGGGCGGATGCTCCTTAACGATCTTCACTCTTCCCTTGTTCGCCGCTAGCCACTGAGCGACTGCCTCTTGGGCTCTGGCCAAACTGTTTTCAGTGAATATCTTTGACTTCATGCTTTTCAAGCCTTGTGACTACCTGTTGAATCTGCTGGCGCATCTCCTGCATCTCCTTCTGCTCCCCCATCTTCATCCCCATCCCAGCTAGTTGCGACTCTACATCGTTCAAATGCCGCTCCATCATTTCCTGCCGGATCTCCATAGTCCCCAGTTCGGTCTCCATATTATTCAGTTTCATCCCTACGATCTCCATATCCAACCAATCAGTCGCACTTGCTGGGACTCCGTCCATGCCGGGGACTCTAGCACTGGGCTTTAGAGCCTCTTCGTAGGCTACTTGTCGAGGGTAGAGCCTACGGAGGCTTTGACTTCGATGTGGGAAAATGATAACAAGTGGCTGAAGAGCCGCATGTATATTGGCGATTCCTCGTTTCGATAGAACTACGTGATGCCATCACTGCGCCTGTGGCCCGCACGTCGGAATTTGCTCCGTGCCCGCGACACGCGGCAGACGCAGGCACGCGATAAAAAAAGCGAACGCTGTGATCGCGTCCCATGACTGCGGATGCGAAGCAAATACCGGCGTACGGCTCTGCGGACCTGCGTCGGCGAGCCCGCGGTTGTGTTCCGTCCGTACGCGCCGGAAATTCAAGGCTCGCCCACGCCAGGTTGTGATGCGGCACAACGAGCGTGGGTTTTTCCAATAACGTATGGCCTAACGTGGTATTGGTGCCAGTCTCCATTCGGTTGACTTGAAAAACCGCTGATTTTTCACCTCTTCGGGGTGGGCCACCGACGCGGCGAAATTGGGCGCCTTGTGCCCTCCCCGCCCCGCGACCGCGAAACCGCCCCGCCGCGGTATAATTACCCACAATCGCGGCAAGGGCCGCGCCTGCTTTGGCGCGTGGGCCGCGCAGCGGTTTGGGGACTTACCCGGGAATTTCGACCCCGCCCCTCCTAGGTTTGACAACGGCGGTGCGCTCCTTGGCTGGGACGCAGGCCGGCTGTATCGTCCCCAACGGGCGCACGCGTCGCGCAAGGCAAATCCCAGCGCTCACGCTAGCTGCCAACCCGACAACGATTTTTCGTATCAGGCTAGCCTGTTGCTCAAATCGCTGCGGCAACGCGCGCATGCCCTTCGATGCACAACCGCCCACAAAATGGAGGAAAAAGTGAAAGACGATGAACTTCCAGCGCTGGCCCGCGAAGAGATCGTACGGGTTTTTTGCGCTTTGACGATTGCGAAACAAATCGAACCGCCAATGCACGACGCCCATCTGCTGGCTCTCGTTAACGGCCATTTGAATCATTTAAAGCTCGTGATCGCCGAACAAAATCGATAAATCCAAGCTGGCGCTTACATCCCGATTCATTACCACCTTCGCAATTTTTCTGATGCGTGGTCCGGATGCACGGAGAGGCGGAGCGCCATCCAGCCCCACGCCTGTACCCGAACGCGGCCAGCACGCCAGCGCGTGCGCGGGGCTGCTACGTCTGGATGTACTTCCGGGGCTGGCATAACGCCGATCATCCCGTCTTCGGTCACCATGGTGGGACTCAAATAGTCAGAGACCAGAAACCGCTTCGCGTTCGGGACGTGGGAGCCGGGGGCCGATGAGGAATGCGGGGATGCGAATTAGGACCTCTCCCCGAGGTCATTATCGGAAATTGATCTTCCTGAGCGATGCCAAATCTGGCGGCGGCTCGCAAGCGACAGCCTTCTTAGATGTCGGATCAGCCAAAAGCAACTCCGCGGCGTCTGGCGGAAAATAGAAGACGCAATGACGTTCACTCAAGTCACGACGGTAGATATCGACACGATTCGGAGTCATCGCTTCCCGAAACTTCTTGTGGAACGCGTCAATATGTACTTCGCACTTCGCCCGAAAGTCGCGTGGATTAATCCCGGAAATCTCCACCATGTGCCATTGCATGGAACCCCCCAAGTCCAATACCGAGATCATAGGCGAGGCGGTCCACCTGCGCAGCGCCTCCCGTTCCGGTTGCGCATTAAAACGCCTGCGCGCTCCAGGAGCAGGGATCGGGGGGTGGACGACGCGTGACGCAGGGCAATGGCTGGCGCGATGAGTACCTCAACGTGAATCTGCTCACTACTATGGAAGATTCGTGGCGCAAAATCGAAGCGTGGCTACAGCACCACAAGCGCGCCCGACCCCACGGTTCGCGGTGGAACCCGGTGAATTCACAAGGCAAGCTCTGCATAATCGGATCATAGTGAGCCGTGCCTCAGCCATTGAACGCGGGGCAATCTAGCAACCGCCCGCGGTCCTGGGGACTGAACTCGTCGAGCAAACAAGTATCCCGACGATGGCCGCAAGTGCGGTTTCAAGGCGTAGTACCGGCTGGCCGATGGCCCATGGCACTGCGGCGAAGCGGCCGTCCGCCGAGATTTCATGTCCTTTGCTTGCGCAAACCTTCGCCTAACGCGCCCGGTGCACGCACGTGTCACGTTTTGAGGTCGCCAGACGACTACCGGAGTATCTGCTGTGTTGGGTCCGTCGCCGCGGCAGTACGTCAACCGGTTCAATTTTACTCAAAGGAAATCATCATGAACGCCAAGACCATTATTGCCGCCGTCGCCCTGGCTCTGGGCTCCGCTTCGAGCTTTGCCGAGAACATCGGGTGGCACGTCTCGAAAATCGACGAAAGTCCCTCGACATTGACGCGCGACGAAGTGCGCGCAGAACTCGACCGTGCCAATGCTGCCGGAGAAGTCATCGGAATCCGCTATGCGTATGGCGGCACCGTCCAAGCGGCCGGCGCGGCAGGAAGCTCGGGCTTGACCCGGGCGCAAGTCAAGGCCGAGCTTGCCGCGGCCCAGCAGAACGGCGACCTCGTAACGAGCTTCGTCGGCAAGACGGAGCGCGAACTATTCCCGGGACGGTACCCGGCGGTCCAACCAATGGACATCGCGCACTCCAGTGCCGCTTCGAATGTGAACTAGGCGCACGAACGAGCGCCGGCGCGGTGGGGCCAGACACGGCCCCGCTGTACGCTGCAGCATGCGCCACGCTCGCCAAGACCTGTTTTGGACGCTAAGAAGCCGCCGATTGGAGGTCTCTTCGAGGCCGGGACGCGCAAACAGGGGGCCAATCACCGGCAATGATCGCCCGCCTCCGGGTGTAAGAATTGTTCGGGCTACACCGATTAAACTGCGTGCGGTGTGGCCGTACCGCACTGGCGCGGCCTTGCGAGCATCGAGGGCATTGCCGCAGAAGGGTCTGGCCCCAACATGAGCGATCACTGTCTCGACGTCGAGTCCTCGACCGGATCCGCGCCAATGTTCGTGGGAGTCGGCCAGAACATGACCTACCGCGGGCAAAGCAAGTGATGTCTCTCGAATCGAACGCCGGCGGCGCATCGGCCGTCCCTGCAGAAGCGGTGCTTCGCCCAGCGGGGCAGCGATCCATAGAGGCGGAGCTGCCCGCACTGCGGCATCGCCTGTTGCGGCACGCGAGGTTCGCGGTAAACGACCATGGCCTGGCCGAAGATTTGGTGCAAGACACCCTGATCGTTGTCGTCGAGCAGTACACCAGGCACCGCGGCGACGCCTCGCTAGGCACCTGGGCAACCGCCATACTGAAGAACAAGATCGCCGATTGGTACCGATCACCTACACGGCGCCGCATGGTCCAGATGAGCGCGGAAGACACCGAGCTCGAAGACACCGTTGATACCCTCTTTTTAGCCAACGGCGGATACGTCGATCCGGTACCAGCCTGGCAGCAGCCCGAGAATCGCGAAGAGCAGCGCCAAATGATGACCATCCTCGAACGCTGCCTCGGTGGCCTGCCGCACCAAACCGGGCGGGTCTTTATGATGCGCGAATGGCTGGGATTCGAAACCGGCGAGATCTGCGAACGCTTGGGAGTCAGTGCGGAGAACTGCCGGACCATATTGCACCGAGCGCGCACAGCTCTGCGCATCTGCATGCAACACAAATGGATTGATGCGAAGGCGAGCCCATGATTCGGACGCACGCCTGCAGGAGGGTCGCGGAACTCCTGTCCCAGAGTCTCGACGAACCGTTGGGGCTATTCGACACCATTCGATTGCGCGTGCATCTGGCAATTTGCGGCAACTGCCGACATGTCGAGGAGCAGCTCAAGGGCGTTCAATCGCTCACGGCGACGTTTTTCGAGACCGATACCGCTCTCGAAGACGACGCCAAGGAGCCAGTGGCACACGGCGAGGGCCAGCGCGCCCCATTGGATCGCCCTCGATGACTCGGGAACTTCGAATCGAGCACAGGAGTAAGGCAATCGTTTCGAAGGTCACCGGCTTGTCGAGACAACAAGACGGAGACCATGGCGGCCGATGCGTGCAAGTCGCTGGCTCCCCCCGCCAATGACGACATCCCTGGGAAGGAATGACGACTTCGGGCAATCCCGGAGGCCTGCGACGGGATCCATTCGTCCATGTCACAAACCGACCAATTCCTGACTAAGCTTGGAGTTTGCTGTCGCGGTCCAAGAGCGCGAGCGTACCGGCTTGCTGCAATGGCAGGAGACATTTTTCCGGAAATTACTGGCTTGGATACACGGGGCAGGTCGCAATGCCTGCTGTGATCTGCAAAAATCCGGGCATTGGGGTAGCTTGCTCGGCGCACTCCTGCGTGGATTTTTGCGGACCAAAGGCGGTCGGGGCTAAACGTTTGCAAGGACCTCGCGCTGAATGCGCATTGCAAGCTCGTCGAACTCCTTTAGCGGCAAGGGTCGACTGAAAAGGTAGCCTTGATATTCCCTGCAGCCATTTTGCGCCAGGAAGTCCTGTTGCTCCATTGTCTCGACCCCCTCGGCGATCACCGCCAGGCCAAGACTCTGGGCGAGCGCCACGATGGTTCTTGCAATCGCCGCGTCGTTGGGATCGGTGAGCATATCGGTCACAAAGGATCGGTCGATCTTCAAGCACTTCAGGCAGGCGCTTCAGGTAGTAGAGAGAAGAATAACCGGTGCCAAAATCGTCCAAAACGAACCGCACACCCTTGGCACTCAAGGCGGTCATCGTCGCAATGGTGTCCTCCACGTTGCCCACGAACAGACTTTCGGTGAGTTCCAGTTTGAGCCTGCCCGGGCCGATGCCGGCACGATCGAGCACATCCTCGACTTGCTTGACAAAGTCGGGTTGGTGCAGCTGGCGGTGATCTCGATTGCGCAGCAAGTGTGATTCGGATCTCCTCGCCTCGCATTGCACCGGAAACCCTGGCCGACGAGGTGCGCAGGCCCAGTTCATACCGACGACAGCCGGGTGAATACTCTTCACTCTAAGAAGGCATATAGCCCCGGAACCGGCTGCAACTGGTCATGGCGCAAAGGCGCAGTGAAGAGCTCGCGCACCTTGAAGCCATGGGTCCGGGCAAGTCGACGGATATAGGACTCCGAATGCGCATAGCGCAAACTAGAAAGCAGGCGAACATCCTGTCCTTCGGCTGACAACTCTACAGTGAAGGCAAAGCAACCCGCCGGCTCAAGAATGCGGCGGACCGATTGAAAGACTGCCGACAGTTCCCCGACGTAAACAAAGACATCCGCAGCCAACACCAAGTCAGCGCTGCGCGTGGTTTCGGCAAGAAAGGGCACCAGATCGGCATGTATCAGATCGCGGTACACCCCGAGCTGACGGGCCTGTACCAGCATCGCGCTGGAAACATCGACCCCATCGATCGAGTCGGCGACCGGATGGATAAGCGGTCCGCATAAACCGGAGCCACAGCCCAGGTCCAGTACCGCGTGATAGCGTCGTGAGCCTTGGACCAGAGGCCGGACCAGCAACTCGTGGCCCTGATACCGCAACCGCTCGACCAGATGATCCTGGAAATCCGCAGCGTATTCGTCAAACAGCGCTTCCACGTACTGGCGCGGTGGCGCAGCGGGGGCTCCTGTGCCTCGCACCGAGGCAAGGTAGTAGGCATGCAAATCGGGATCGGCGCCGAGCGCTAGGGCCCTCTCAAAACAGAGGGCTGCATCTTCCCTGCGATGCAATTCGCGCAGCAGGCTGCCACGTTCGCTCCATGCTTGCGCCAGGTTCGGATCGACTGCCACCGCGCGATCAAAAGCCTGCAGTGCCAACTTGGCAGAGCCGAGGCGCAACTGACACCGTCCATACGCCAGCCACAAGCCGCCATGCTCGGGAGCAAGCTCCAGCGCCTGCGCCAAGGAATCAACGGCCGCCTGCCATTGCGCCAGCGCTTCATGGGCCAGCCCCAGAAAGGCGCAGGCGTCCACCTGACCGGGATCGGCAGCCGCGGCCTGCTGCAACAACGGAACTGCTTCGCGCCACTTACCCAAGCGAAAATACGTGATCCCTAGATTGAGTAGCACCGACGCACGGCCCGGTGCCAAAGCGAGCGAAGCCTCGAAGCATTGGCGTGCCTGGACAAAGCGCCCCGCTTCAAAATGCTCGATGCCTTGGAAGAACTCTTGGCGTGCTTGCTCTAGTCCAGCGTCCATGTGTTGTTCGTCAATCCGTCGGGAGCTTCGTCACACCGTGATCACCGGCAGATTCTCCCCTTAGCAAATGTCAGCATGGCAATGACGCCGGCGATGTGGGTGACAAGTTCGCCGATGCCTGGTTCCGCCTATAGCGGTTCGGCCGCCCTGCTAGCCGAGTCCTTTAATCGTGCTGGCCGCTCATTACTGATGTTAGCGCGTGTTTCATCGAGCCTTCGATAACGAACCTACGCCCTCGTTCGGCTCCCATCACCATGGCGCAGAGCGAGCTGTGGGAGGCATGCCCAGTTTTGGCCGAGGGCGGCAGTTCGCCAATGCCCGGTATCGGCCCCGTGACGACGCCCTCCAGTCTTGCGGAAGGCTGCGGGTCAAATGCAGCGTAGCGCACACCCTTCGCAAACCCCAAAAGGTTAAAACGCGTTTCCAACGTTGAACAGCGCCAGTAGGCCAAGAACCGCGAAAATCACGGCCGCGATACCGTGAACCAACGGCATCGACACCCTTTGTGCAAAGGCTCTGCCGAGAAAGACAGCAGGTACATCGGCAAGCATCATTCCGATTGTCGTGCCCGTTACCACCGCAATGAGGTCGTGGTATCGAGCAGCGAGCGCGGCGGTTGCAATTTGTGTCTTGTCGCCCATCTCGGCCAAAAAAAATGCAATGACAGTAGTTCCGAAGATTCCGAATCGCGCGGTGTTGGTCACCGAATTGTCGTCCGCCTTGTCCGGTATCAGCACCCAGCCTGCCATCCCAAGGAAAGACACCCCAATAAGCCACCGAAGGATTGTTGGGCCGAGCTGTGCCGCGACCCACGCTCCGACCAAACCCGCGAATGAATGGTTGATAAGCGTCGCGGTCAGAACGCCAAGAATAATTGGAATGGGACGCTTGAACTTTGCTGCAAGCAAGAACGTGAGCAGCTGGGTCTTATCGCCCATCTCTCCAAGTGCGACGACACCGAGCGATACGAAGAACGCTTCCAAAGATTCACCGTCAAATTCGTGGGTATTGAATGTAAGGTCTCATGAAACACGCTTTGCAGGCAACATGATCGTTGGCCATCGAGTTGCAACCCAGTCGCCGCTTTTGACGGAGGGGCGGTCGTGGCCGATCAGCGGCGATCCTTCCGTTTGCGACGGTCTCATTTCGTGACGACCAAAGAGTCCGTGCGCTCCGCCGGCGCGTATCAGGCGGCGTGATAATCGGCCGCCACCGTTTCGTCCCTGTCGTTTCCGAGCTTGATGGCCCGAAAAACGAGCGTCAACACAGACGCCAACGCGATGTTGAGGATCAGTGTGTACAGCGCGGTGTATCCGGGGATTCCGTAGCCCGCAATGCTCAGCGCCCAGGTCGGCTTGAAGCCGGCCGCGGCCGCAATCGTCGTGCCGAGAACGGTGCCCACGGCCCATCCGATCAGCAGGGCCCAGGAGTTGAACCAGCGCGTAAAGAGCCCGAACATGATGGCCGGCAGGGTCTGGATGATCCAGATTCCCCCCAGCAGCTGCATCTCGATCGCGTACTGCTGGTCCACCGCGATGATGAACACCAACGCCCCGGCCTTGACGATCAGTGAAACCCACTTCGCCATGCGCGACTCTTCCAGGTGGCTGCAACCGGGCCGCAGAAATTCCTTGTAGATGTTGCGCGTGAACAGATTGGCCGCGGCGATCGACATGATCGCCGCCGGCACCAGCGCGCCTATGCCGATCGCGGCGAAGGCGATTCCGGCGAACCAGGACGGGAAATACTGGAGGATCAGCGCCGGCACCGCGAAACTCGCCTTAAACTGCTTGAAGCCGGCCGCATATGCGGGCAACTTGTCCACGCCGGCCGCGATGGCCATGAATCCGAGCAGTGCCAGCAGGGCCAGCAGCATGGAGTATGCCGGCAACATCGCCGCATTGCGCCGCACCGCGTGAGCGCTGCTGGCACTTAGGATCGCCGTCACCGAGTGCGGATAAAGCAGCAACGCAAGGGCCGACCCCAGCGCCAGGGTCGCGTAGGTACTGTACGCCCCGGTCGTGCCGGCCGGCGGCACCGCCAGCAGCAGCTTCGGCGGCGGCACCGAGGCAAAGATGGCGCCATAGCCGCCGAGCTTGAGCGGAACGACCACGATCACGGCAAAGACGGTGAGGAAGATCAGCGTGTCCTTGACGATCGCGATGGCAGCCGGAGCGCGCAAACCGCTCGAGTAAGTGAACGCGGCCAGAATCAGGAAACCGATGACCAGCGGCAGATCGCCGACCCACCCTTCCCCGACCACGCCCAGCGCCCCGATCACCACCTGCAGCCCGATCAGCTGTAGCGCGATGTACGGCATGGTCGCAACGATCCCGGCCAGCGTGACTGCGAGCGCCAGCCAGCGGTTGCCGAAGCGGCCGCGAACGAAATCCGCCGACGTGATGTACCCATGACGGTGCGCCACGTTCCACAGCCTGGGGAAGACGACGAGAAGAATCGGGAAGACGATGATCGAGTAAGGAACCGCAAAAAAGGCGATGGCCCCGGCCCCGAACATCAGCGCCGGCACGGCGATGAACGTGTAGGCGGTATACAGGTCGCCGCCGATCAAAAACCAGGTGACCAGCGTGCCGAAGCGGCGTCCGCCCAGCCCCCACTCGTGCAGATGCTCGAGGTTGCCTCGGCGCCAACGCGCCGCCGCGAATCCGAGCCAGGTGACAAAGCCGAACAAGACAACGAAGACGATCAACGCGGTGACGTTGACGGTCACCATGGTGCTCGGGCTCTCTTGTGTGCCAGATCGGGTTTCAAGTTCGGGTCAGGACGACCGTTCGGTGGCGAAGTAGACAATCGCCGTCAGGGCGGCGCACACCAGCACCATCAGCAGCTGGTACCAGTAGAAGAATGGCACGCCGCCAAGTGCCGGCTCGGAGGTATTGTAAAACGGCACGCACAAGGTCAGCACGTATTGCAGGATCAGGAGCAGGTACCAAGCTGATATTGTGGCGCGGCGCGACTCCGGATTCGACATATCGTTCTCCACGTCCGCAGATGCCCGAGTAACGGCACCTGAAATATTCCCTTTTGTACTGGTGGGTGGATTCTAGCGACAAGCCGCTCGGCTGCGTTGTGCGATGCGCCGCTCCGTCGGTCTGTCCTGCGCGAACCACTTTCCCATGCAATTGCTTGCAATCGGAAATCCGCCTCGCGCGCAGCACCGGCATCGGCCGCCGGAAGTCCGTGACACGCGACCAACGGGACATTCCTCGGAATTTTGCCCTCTTCATGCCCCCCTATGGCCGGCACAGCCGCGATCGATCGTCCGTGTCCTCAACTATGCATCATGCACCCCGATGGCCTGGAAAACACCGCCTATACACACTCCGACAAATTCTCTGACGATACCTCCTCAGGCACGGCCGATCGATAAGGACGCGCCGGTGGAGGCGGACCGCGCGAGAAAGCACAGCAAGTCCCAGGAGCCCCCGGCGAGGGCGGCCGGAATATATTTGTGAGGGCAATCCAGCCCAGGCCTCCCCGTGCGCTGGCGGGCCCACAAACAAGCCCGCGCATCCTCCTTTGCCAAACCTGGGTATGGCGGCAGTATTGGGGCGTGACAAGTAACGGAAGGCGCCACGATCTGATGATGAGTCACGAGCATGAAACCGGGATGCATTCGGCCGGGAAGGGCGCAACCTCAACGCCACGCTCACCACCGTCCAGATTGCAATCCGAAGCAGTCAGCCCTGCCCCCGCTGGATGGTCGGCCGGATTCGACCCCCGGTGAGAGCGCCGCGAGCGGCGGTATTGCAGCGTCAGCAATAGTTCCAGCCAACCTAAGGCTGGCGGGACGCGTTGTCAGGCAAGCGCATTCCCACTTGGTCGAACAGAAAACTGTACAAGTCTGCCTCCTGGTTGACTCGAATCGAAAGCGCACTGCCAATGCCATGTCCCGCGTGGGCGTTGATGCTCAGATAGACAGGGTAGCCCGATGCCGTTGCGGCCTGTAGCCGCGCGATCATCTTGCGCGAATGCGCCGGATTTACGCGCCCGTCGGTCTCTCCCGTGGCCATAAAGATCGCCGGATATTTCGTTCCATCGTTGACGTCGTGATAGGGCGAATACGCGTACAGCGCCTTGAATTGGTCCGGATCCTTCACGCTACCGAATTCGGTCGTGTTAAAGGCGCCATTGGGGTCAAGCTCAACGCGCAACATATCGTAAATTCCGACCCGAGAGACAACGGCGCGAAACAGGTCCGGACGCTGCGTAAGCGCGGCGCCCATCAACAAGCCGCCATTGCTCCCCCCGATGATGGCAAGACGCTCGGGCGTCGTGTAGTGCTGTGCGATCAGGTACTGCGCCACGCCAATGAAATCGTCAAAGACGTTCTGTTTCCGGGTCAGAGCCCCCGCCTGGTGCCACTCCTCGCCGAATTCCCCACCGCCGCGCAGGTTGGCGATGACGAATACCCCGCCCGCATCCAACCAAAGGCGCGTCGTCGGCCCAAGAAAATGCGGTGTAAGGCTGATCGCATAACCACCGTAGGCATTCAGCAGGACAGGGTTGGAACCATTGAGCTTCGTGCCCTTGCGGCGAACGATGTTTACAGGAATCAGGGTCCCGTCTTTGGACTTGGCGAAATCCCGCAGAACCTCTGTGTCTGCAAACGAAACCGGACTCGTCTGTGCCAGGGCCGTTGCGACCGCCGTACCGCTTTCCTCGAAAAAGCGGAAAAAGTACGGTGGTCGAAGATACGTCTCGACCGAGTACAGCAAGGTGCCGTCAGCAAGAGGCTCGACCTCCTCGACGGAAGAAACTTCGGGCAGTGGCAAGCTTCCTTTCAAATGACCGTCGTGGTCGAAGATTGCCACGCGCGAGGGACCTCCGAGCAACTCGCGCACGTACAGGGCGCTGGCAGTAACAACAACCGACCCGCCACCAAACTCCCCGCCAGGTTGGATAACGGCCTCGGTCTCCGGTACGAGAAGCTTCGCGTGATCGAGAATCGGGTCCTTCAGCGATAGCGCCAGCAATTTCCCGCGCGGTGCATCCTTGTGAGAGACCAAATAGACCGTGCCATCGGCCGCGATTGTCGCCGCGACCACCTTGTCCTCGAAACGGGTCAGCTGTTGGGACCGGTTGTCGGGCGAAATCACGTAGTGCGCGAACTCGCCGCCATCGCCGTTTGCCACCGTGGCCAAGACCAGATTGGGGTTTCTGCGATTATCCAAATAGATTTCGGCGAACCTTGGAAAATCCTTGCCCAGAACATACGTGTCTTTGCCGGGGTCATCACCAATACGGTGGAAATAAACCTGCTGAAAAAAATGCTGTTCCTCGGCCGGACGGTCGGGACCCGGGTAACGCGTGTACCAAAACCCCGTGCCGTCCGCGCGCCACGCCAAACTGCCACCGCCCGTCGGATACTGCACCCGCGGAATCACCTCTCCGACCTGCTTGCCGGAGGCGACGTCAAATAGGTGCAAGGAGCCATCCTCGCTGCCGTTGTCGGAAAGGGAAACGGCAACCAAGCTGCCGTCGGGCGAAGGTACGAACCAGTCGATGGCGGTCGTACCCTTCTTGTTCAGGACGTTGGGATTGACCACGATTCGGGACTTGACCGGATCGGCGTCATTACCCATGACGGCAATCATGGGTTGTTGTTTCGGTGGCTGGTTCAAGAGCGCGAATATCTTGCCGCCAACGGCGTAGAGCGCGTAGTAGCGGCTCGACGTTGCGGATATCTGCTTCATCAACCGCGTAAAGATCGGTTTTCGTACGGCCAGCCCATCGAGGTATTTGCGGGTGCGCGCATCCTGCGCCAGGCTCCAGGCGCGAACCTTTTCGTCATCCGCGTTTTCCAGCCAACGATAGGGATCCTTGACGGCGACCCCGTAATACGTATCCGTTACCTCCTGCGCTGCCGTGAGCGGTGCGTCCGCATCCCGGGCTCGCGCGGTTGTGCCGCTCCCAATCCCCGCGCAAAACACGAAGGCGAGGAGCCAAGAAATCCGCAGGGTCACCGCATGCATGTTGCTTCTCCTGCTGCTATGGGTTGATGTTTTTCTAGAAAGGGTTGCGAGGCTACTGAGCTTCGCCGCCACGGTCAATTAGGTGGCCGCGCCGGCCCAGGGGCCGATTCCCGCCCGCAGGCCAGCCGTCGCCGGCCTGTTCGGAAGGCAGCTTCCCAGTGTGAAAGGCGTTTCTCGCATCACCCGAGGCGGTCGACGCAAATGAGACGCCGGCCCGCCCGACCGGTCCGTGGGCAATGCGCTTCAGGCCAACGCTGCGGGAGCGCTCGGCAATCGGTCGCCCAGACCTTGATGGCCCATTTCTGCAACGGACCGGAGCTCCTCACGCCCGAGCGTCCTGTCGTCGGTTTCCTCGGATTTGAGTAGCGCCGTCGCAGTCTGCTTCCAGGCAATCAGAACGCGATTTTCGGTTGGGCGTGCGTCCGCGCCTTGACGCACAGCCCAAGCCTTGCGCTCGTTAGCGCCGACGTGATAGTCCAGGATCGTCTATGCTGCATGCAGAATTCCCCTCGTCTACCGTCTTGTCGCACTGGTCGAAGCGCCAGCGAGACATGCTGTACAAAGCTGCAGTCGTGTGCACGCGCTTCGCGCACCGGGCGGGGCTAGCCTCTGGTCGACAGAATTAATGGAACAATTGTTGTTTACCTGTTTACGTGCGGAAGCGAGTAGTTTTCCGATCGCTTGAGTGCGTTGCTTCGGGCACTGACGGAGTTGCCAGAATAATTCTCTATGAGCCTTTTCCAATGGATTCGCGGTCGCGTTCGCTCACTGATGGGCGAACGAAAGCAGCGGCTGTTGCCGCGACGCAGCGCCAAACCGCGCATCGGGGCACAGATCGTCCACGCTGAAGCTCGTGTACGGCTAGTGGTACAGGCAGGTATGAGCGATGAACTGTGGCTCTGGCTACTCGACCGGGGCTGGCGCGTGGTGACCGTTCGCCCAGATCGAAGGCGCTATCGGGATATTCCCGGGTCTTGGGCCACAATCTTGATTGACAGCGATCCGGTGTCTCGCGAACAGGTCCTTGCCAAAGCAATTGAGGAGGCCGAGTTCAGGCCCACTGTCGGAACCCGCGACACCCGTTAGCGCGATCGGGAACGCACCAGGGCGGCCTACCGCCCATTTGCTTAATCCCATTGCTGTTTTCAATGCTGAGAAGCATGGAGCCGGCTGAAATCTATGGTTGGCCGCGCCCCGTTTTCGAGAGCAGATTAAGGAGTGGCTTACCGTGAATCACATTCCTTTCGTTGTGTGAGCGGACGGTCCGGCATCGATCGCCGTGGGAAAGTCCGCAGTACACCCTCTTGCAGCAGACCACGCTCCAATCTACTCTCTGGCCGAACCGGCCACGACCAGACTCAAACGGCTACGCTTGGTCTAGCTATTCTCGAGGATGTTCCTAGCGAAGAAGGATCGACTTCAATCGGCGAGCAGTCCGTCGACCGTCCGTGGTTGAAGGTCTGCTACAGACTGTTTGCATAGGGTCAGGGGCCGCAAGCGGCGAAGCACAAGGTGCCCGCAAATATATTCTCTCTCGGCGCCTTACGTCGCGCGTTTGGTCGCCAGCACGATTCTCGGCTGAGACATTTCGTCAAATACCGGCTTGCGCACGCCCGCGGTGAGTGGCGTCCTTTCGCGCGGGCGTGGTTAAACTGCCCCACTTCTTGCCGGGCTGCCGGTGCTTGCCCGCTAATGCTCCGCCTCGCTTCATCGCCTCTGCTAGCTGTTCGAACGTCATAAGTTCGATCGCGCTGGCTTCGGTGACCGCGCCGCAGGCATAAATCACGCCTCCAACGGCCGTGTTCTTTATCAATTCTCCCTCAGCGATCACAAGTATTTCCCAGATAGATACAAGGGTGAGCTGAGTCAATGAACGGGAGCAATCGTTTAGACCTTTGAGATTGGGGCATTGCGCGATTGAAATGTAACGACTCGCGCGATGTTGGCCCATCTTCAGTCGTTTCGGTCGCACACCGCATTGCGATCGCCTAACGCCGTTAACGACCGAGCCCCTCGCCGGGGCGCCGCTATTCGCTGACCCGGTTGTTTCGCTGGGCCTCCATCAGTTTTTTCTCGTCTTCGGGCGAAAGTTTCGGACGGTCAATCGTTAGCGTGATCTTGTTGATCTTGCCCGTGAACGCGAAGGGTACCTGGTAATCGCGGTCGTCGACCGGCGTGCCGGTGTCGGAGCCCACGTCGAGGTTCTCGTCCCAGGCCAGGATGAACGGAATGGTGTGCTCCATCTTCTGGGTTGCCACCTCCTTGCCATCCACCCTAAGCACCCCGGTGCCGCCACGCCCAATGCCGCTCAGGTTGTTGAACATGAGCGTGCCCATGCCCAGACCGTCGTACTTGAAATCGAACTCAAGCGTGTGCTTGCCGGGGGACAGCACATCAGGCCCCTCCCACTTGACCCACTTCAGGCCGACGAGGTTCCAGTTGAAGACCGGCTTGCCTTTGAGCACGTAGAATCCGTAGCCGGCAAAGCGGCCCCCCTGCGTGATCAGCATGCCCTCGCCGCCGCCCTGCGGCAACTCGACCTCCGCCTTGAAGCTGTACGACGCGTTGAGGATCGACGGCGCGTCGCCGTTCGGGGTGCCGGTGAGTGGCGCGGTCCAGGTGAACACGTTGCGGCCCGCGGTGATGCTCGGCTTGGGCGTGATGAGGCGAGTCACCACCGTCGAGTCGAGCGGGAAGACCTGGTACTTCTTCGCCTCCGTCACGAACAGCGCCTGCATCTCCTTCAGCTTGGCCGGATCCTTCGCCGCCAGGTCTTCCGCCTGCGTCCAGTCGTTGCGCACGTCGTAGAGCTCCCAAGGGAAAGTCGTGGGGTCCTTCGCCGGAGACATCGTGTCCCAGGGCGGGCGCATGACCTTCGTGCTCGCGATCCAGCCGTCGTGATAGATGGCGCGGTCGCCCATCATCTCGAAGTACTGCGTCCTGTGCCGCGACGGCGCGCCGGCGTTGGCCTTGTCCCACGTGTAGACCATGCTCACGCCTTCGATTGGACTCTGCGGGATGCCGTCGACGACCTTGGGCTGCTTGATGTGCGTGGCCTCGAGGATCGTTGGCACGATGTCGATGATGTGATGGAACTGGTTGCGGATGCCGCCTTTGTCCTTGATGACGGCCGGCCAGGAGATCGCCGTGCCCTGACGGACGCCGCCGAAGTGCGACGCGATCTGCTTGGTCCACGAAAACGGCGTGTCAAACGCCCACGACCATGGCACGGCCATGTGGTTGTACGTCCGGTCGGAGCCCCAGGCATCGTAGAAGTACTTGAGTTGGTCGGCGACCGGGACTTCGACGCCGTTGAACATCGCGACCTCGTTGGGCGTGCCGATCAGCGTGCCCTCGGCGCTGCTGCCGTTGTCGCCGCTGATGTAGATGATCAGCGTGTTGTCGAGCTTCCCCATGTCCTCGACGGCCTGGATCACCCTACCAATCTCGTAATCGGTGTACATCAGGTAGGCGGCGTACACGTCGACCTGCCGGGTGAACATCTTCTTCTCGTCCGGCGTGAGCGCATCCCACTTCTTCAGCAGGTCGTCCGGCCACGGCGTCATTTTCGCGTTCGCCGGGATCACGCCCAGCTTCTTCTGGTTCTCGAAAATCTGGTCGCGCAGCGCGTTCCACCCCTTGTCGAAGAGGTGCAGGTCGGTCGCCTTCTTGATCCACTCGGGGGTCGCGTGATGCGGCGCGTGCGTCCCCCCCGGCGCGTAGTAGACGAAGAACGGCTGGTCGGGTGTAAGCGTGTTGACCTGGTTCAAGTACGCGATCGCCTCGTCGGCCATCGCGGTAGTCAGGTTGTAACTCGGATTGCCCTGGAACGGGTAGATGTAGGTCGTGTTGCGCGCGAGGTTGTCGGGCTGCCACTGGTTCGTGTCGCCGCCCATGAAACCGTAGAAGTACTCAAAGCCCATCCCGGTCGGCCACTGGTCGAACGGTCCGATGGCGGACGCCTCGAAGGACGGCGTGTTGTGGTTCTTGCCGAACCAGGACGTGCGGTAGCCGTTGTCCTTGAGGATCCTGCCGACTGTCGCCTTGTCATTCGTAATGAAGCTGTCGTAGCCGGGGTAGCCCGTCGCCTGCTCGGCGATCACGCCGAAACCCGCCGAGTGGTGGTTGCGACCAGTGATCAAAGCGGCGCGCGTCGGCGAGCACAGTGCGGTCGAATTGAAGTTTGTGTAGCGCAGACCGTTGTTGGCGATGCGGTCGAGCGCGGGCGTGGGGATCACCCCGCCAAAGGTCGACGGCGCGCCGAAGCCCACGTCGTCGGTTATGATGAGGAGCACGTTCGGCGCGCCCTTGGGCGGTACCACGCGCGCCGGCCAGTAGGGCTTGGACTGGAACGCGTTCTGCTCGATCTTGCCGCCGAACTTCTGCGGCGGCGGCGGCAGCTGGCTGCCGTCGATCGACATCGTGGCCGCCGGGGAGCCCGGCGTTCCGTAGATCTGCTGAGCCGACCCGGCTTCCATCCATGACGCGAGAATGAGAAGCGACAGCAACAAGCCAGATGTACGACATACATGCTTCATGTTCGTCCCCCGAGTCAAATAATTGACACGCCCGCATCACCTGATCGCAAGGTGAAGGACCGTACCCGAACCCACTCAACTTCGCTATCCGAAAACCGCCAACGACCCTTTGCCTTGCCGAAGTGCGACGGACTCCTTTATCTGTTGGGGCGATGGCCGATTCGCTCCGGACGACTTGCTTCACCTGCCATAGAAGACCTGGCGATGAGCGCCAACCGACGTACCGCGTTCTCTACAAATGCAACCTGCGTCGTTCGCTCGAGTCTCCCCAAACAATGCAAGCGCCCGCCGTGCTCCCACCCGAATTCGCCTAGCCGTAATGACGATTCGGAGCCTTCGCGAATTACCGGGTCCTGTAGTTCGCGACGGGGCAGGCTTGGGGGGCTGGGAGATCCAGCAGCGAAAGGCTATCTCTCCTCTAAAAACAGCAATTTTCTGCCTGCCACCCGTCAATTAACCTCTGCTTGCGATCTTCTGCAAGAATATGAGGGGTAATCTGTGGTGGATGCTTCCCGGAACCGCCACGGCCTTCACTGCGCAAGCCCCTTTTGCGCACCGCAGTGAATGTTTGACGTGCAATTGGGCGCGATAAATGGGTAGCGTTTACATTCTCAATAGCCTATAAGGGGTGTATCCGTTTCAGTCTCGTGGGCATTGCTAGGGGCTGCAATACGGATTGAGCGCCCATGGGATATGCGTCCTCCGCACAGGTGCTGTCGATGCCTCGGGCGCTGAAGGAGAATACAAATGGACCAAGGAATCGGATCCACTGCAATAGCCATCCTCCTGTTTATTGCATTCGTTGTGCCTTTCGTCATCATAGTTATGGACGACAGGACTTCGCATCAGAACTAGCGTTGAGAAGATCCGCAGAATCGCGACACGACCGTTAGTCACGACAACGGAATCAACCCCCCTCGCCGGCAACGAGGGGGGCCATTGCATCAGATCATTCCGGGATATCTTTTGCCGGCTACTAGCCTTAGCAAATAATATTTCGCTTCTGCTGCACTATGGTCGGATCTACGATCCGGTCATGCAGCCTCAGCACTTCACCCCGCACCAAACCACGTCCCCTGCCCGGTCGCTCGGCTGTTACTTGTGCCAGCTTCCTGGGCCGATTTATGGCGTCGCACGTTGTCTGCGAGCGGCAAGGGATCCAGGTTATTGGCACGGCGAAAAACGGCTGCGCCTTCTGGGAGCCGGGTCGGATGAGGAATGACGTGAGTGCTATACCGGCACCCACGTCATTGTCGAAGTTGTCTGCTGTCTGCGTCGGTCAGTCCGGGAACTTTACGAGCGTGTCTTTCAGGCTTCCGTGGACCCAGAGACCCTCCGTCCTTTTAACCATGTCCAGGTACTCGCGGTCTTTCAGCAACTTCTGATTCAACTGGTCGAACTTGTCGAGACTGTCGAATTCGCATTGCCAGTGGATTCGGCAGCTACCGTACTGCTCAACGCCGAATTTCATATTCAATGAGTGATTTTTGTTTAGATAGGCGGTCGTTTCCGCAGCGGCCTGAAGAGCAGCAGGTAAAGCAGTTGCTATGACCGTAACCGTGCGCGTGCTTTGAAACATAGCGTTTTCCTTTAGGTTAAGCGGAGCGAGGACTCCCTTCGTCGCTCCGATTGAAAGAAGGAAGGGACTTCAAACTGAATCAACGCAGCGCCGCATTACGCGCAGCAATAGGAACGCGCATCAAGTGAGGGGTCGAGTGCAGTTGTTAACTCGCACCGGCAACGCGCGAATACTTTTCGCTCCGCCGTGGATTAGATTGGGACACTAAGGCGCAAGTTTCCGGATCTCTTTGGCGCAAGCCTCAATACAACATACGCCTCAATTGCCAGCTTATGTGCAAATCTTCCTTCATTGACGGGTATGCGGCTTGCGATCTCGATGGTTACAGTTGAGGCCGGGGTGGATGGCGAATGACTTATCGGGGTATCCCAAGGCTTGATGCAGGAAGTCGTGCGCGTACAGTTGACTTGCAACGATATCCCCCAGCGAGTACTACTTGACCGCCGGGATAGTGGGACGCAGGGTTGACGGGCCAAGACCCGCTACGCTTGCAACGGCGCAGCGTATAGCACTGCGCCGTTTTTAATTGCGCCGTGTCGAGGAACGCGGGGGGAACGACCGCGGTTTTTGGAGCGGGAGCCGGGCGGTGATAATGTTTGACGCACGTCATGGTAGGGTCGAGGACTGGTGCGCCGATTGTAGGCGCCGGTGGTGATTCCACCGCTTTCGCGGTGGCCCTCAGGCCGGCTGCCATGATCTCGTTTCCAGCCCCCGCCACATCGAACGCAGCGGGCGATTTTCTCGCACTACGCTCACCTGTTTGCTTCCTGCCAAGATTTATGGGACCTATCAGAAGGGAGCGACTTTCCGCAGGTCAAGCCGCACCCGATAGCCGTTGAACAGGCCAAAGGTAGCGTGCAAGCCCTGCGTACTCCAGCGCGTCCAGCCGAGGCCCGGACGTTTCTGAGCCCGCAACATGTGGCGCCGAACTTTGAGCTCGACCCAGCGCTTGACGTACTGAAAGCACCGGTTCGAGTAGCCGATGGCAAAGTAGTTCACCCACCCCCGCAGGATCGGGTTGATGGAATCAACCACCAACTGCACGGGCTGGGATCGGTACCGCCGGAAGATCTCACGAAGCTTTTGCAGCAACGCCGTTCGCTTCTTCATCTTGGGCGTGTACTGCGGCC
>Ga0209415_10006451_pt1 | contig 20844 bp, 21 predicted proteins | sample PeaSoiSIISIP2007_FD_187696 | JGI IMG/M metagenome (GOLD analysis project Ga0209415, IMG submission 187696) | Peat soil microbial communities from Weissenstadt, Germany - SII-SIP-2007 (SPAdes) (version 2) | ecosystem: Environmental > Terrestrial > Soil > Wetlands > Peat | place: Germany...
CCGCCGAAGGTGATCACCCGGTGTGGATCGCAGCTCAGCGCATGGGCGCCGAACTTGGCCAGCTCCGAGGTCCAGCCCAGCGCGCCTTCGTAGACCTTGTTCCAGTACAGCATCTCGCCTTCGGCGCGGGCGCCGAGCGCGATGAAGATCGGCAGCAGGTCGACCGGCAGATAAGGCCAGGGCGCCGCCTCGACCTTGGGCAGGATGTAGGCGGTGAACGGGTGGACCACCTTCAGCGGCCCGTTGGCCCTCGCCGAAGACCAGCCGTCCTGGTGGGTCACCGCAACGCCGAACTTGCCGAAGGTGCGGTCGATCAGCGGGAACTGGTCGGGCCGCGCGTTCCTGACCGCGATCTCGCCGCCCGTGATCGCGCCCAGGGCCATGAAGGTGGCGATCTCGTGGAAATCCTCGGCAAAGTCGTGTTCCGCGCCGTGCAGCTTCTCGACGCCCTCAACCACCAGCCGGCTGGCGCCAACCCCCTCGATCTTCGCACCCATCTTGGCGAGGAACGTGCAGAACTCCTGCACGTGCGGCTCGGAGGCGGCGTTGGTCAGCGTCGAGGTTCCGGCGGCGGTGGCCGCGCAGAGCACGAAGTTTTCGGTGGTGGTCACCGAGGCGTAGTCGAGCCAATGGCTGGCGGCCGCGAACGGACGGCCATCGCCTTTGCGGTTGGCCAGCGCCAGCGCGCCGCGCTCGGGCGTCACCTCGACCCCGAAGGTCTGGAACACCTCGATGTGCGGATCGATCTCGCGCACGCCGAGGGTGCAGCCCTTCACGTCGCCCTCGATCCGCGCCTCGCCGAGCCTGGCCAGCAGCGCCGGGATCAGCATGATCGACGAACGCATGCCCTCCGGCAGCCGCGCCGCCTCGGTGTTCAGCGCCCCGCGGTGGCAGACGCGCAGTTCGCCGGAGTCGAAGTCGACGTGGACCTCGCTGCCCAGCCGCTGGAACAAGTCGATGATCTGGCGCGCGTCGGTGATGTCGGGCACGCCGCGCAGCGTCACCGGCTCGTCGGTGAGCAGGGTGGCGCAGAGGATCGGCAGCACCGCGTTCTTGTTGGCCGACGGGATCACCCGGCCCCTCAGCGGACGCCCGCCCCGCACGATAAGATTGGCCAAGGAGGCGCCCGCCTTTCGAAAGGATTGCGATGCTGGGGCGCACCGTTAGCCGATAGGACCGAAACTCGCGAGCCCAGACGTACGCGCCCGGCGCCCCTTGAGTTTCGGGGCTGACGACCCTAGTCTTTCTCCCCCCGGACGTCCGCGCCCGCGGCCGGAGAGGATTTCCTTAAGCAGGGCGAGTCGAGCCAACACCCGTATGGAAAAGGTGCCGATGACCGGCGAGGGCTATCAGGCTCTCGACGAGGAACTGAAGCGTTTGAAGACCCTCGAGCGGCCGACCGTGATCGCCGCCATCGCGGAGGCGCGTCTGCATGGCGACCTCTCGGAAAACGCCGAATATCACGCCGCCAAGGATCGGCAGGGCTGGATCGAGGGCCGCATCGCCGAGATCGAGGACAAGATCGCGCGCGCCCAGATCATCGACGTCTCGAAACTCTCGGGCGACCAGGTGAAGTTCGGCGCCACGGTCAGCGTGGTGGACGAGGACACTGAGGAATCGGCCCGCTACCAGATCGTCGGCGAGCACGAGGCCGACGTGCGTTCGGGTAAGATCTCGATCGCCTCGCCGATCGCCCGGGCCATGATCGGCAAGGAGAGCGGCGACGTGGTCGAGGTGAACACCCCCGGCGGCGTCAAGGCCTATGAGATCGTCAAGATCGAATGGGTGTGACGGGCTGATCCTCGCCATCCTCCAGGCGCGGATGAGTTCCAGCCGGCTGCCGGGCAAGGTGCTGCTGCCGCTGGCGGGGGCGCCGATGATCCTGCGGCAGATCGAGCGGGTGGCGCGAGCCGGGCGGATCGACCGGCTCGTCGTGGCGACCAGCGAGAACCCCAGCGACGACGCGCTGGCGGCGGTGGTCGCGGGCGCCGGCGTGCGGGTTCACCGCGGCCCGCTGCGCGATGTGCTGGCCAGGTTCATCGGCGCTCTGGACGCGTACGGGCCGGCCGACCACGTGGTCCGGCTCACCGGCGATTGTCCCCTCGCCGACCCGGCGGTGATCGACGCGACCATCGCGTACGTGACGGCCGCCGGCGCCGACTACGGCTCCAACACGCCGCCGCACCGCACCTTTCCCAAGGGCCTGGATGTCGAGGTGATGACCGCCGGCGCGCTGCGCGCCGCCGCCGCCCGCGCCGCCAGCCCCGAGGAGTACGAGCACGTCACCTGGGGACTGCACCGCCATCCCGAGCTCTATCGCCAGGCCTACCTCAGCCAGCCGGCCGACGAGGGCGAGGTGCGCTGGACGGTGGATTTCCCGCACGACTACGACTTCGTTTGCGCGGTCTACGACGCGCTCTACCCGGTCGACCCCGCCTTCACGTCAGACGACGTGCGTGCGTTGGTCCGCACGCGGCCGGACCTGGCGATGCTCGGCGGCGAGCGGCGGGTGTAGAAACCGCCTAATTTCTGCATGATTTCAATTACATGGCTGTCATCCCGGAGAGCCGCGGAGCGGACTCATCCGGGATCTACTTCACCGTCGGCGCGAAGTAGATCCCGGCTCTACGCCGCTACGCGGCTGCGGCCGGGACGACACTGTCCTGGAGGGATGGAACTGGGCCTGGCGCTGAGCCGCATCGTCCTCGTCGGCGTATTCTTTGGCTAGGGAGACGCGCCCGGCATCTCTGCTAGATTGAACGTGGGGAGCGGAGAGTCGGATGGCGCCACGCGTCGAGCTGCGTCGGCTGGAGGACGAGGATCGCGATCGCATCCTCGCCTGGCGCAACTCGCCGGACGTGCGGGCCTACATGTACACCGACCACGTCATTTCCCCGGAGGAGCATGCGGCGTGGTTCGCCGGCATCGAGGGCGATGAGAGCCGGCGCTACTGGATCATCACCTCGGACGACGCCCCGGTGGGCCTGGCCAACCTCTACGACATCGACCGCCGCAACCAGCGCTGCGCCTGGGCCTACTACCTGGCCGACCCCGGCGTGCGCGGCCTCGGGCTCGGATCCTATGTCGAATACTGGGTGCTGGAGTTCGTGTTCGAGGGGCTGAAGCTCGCCAAGCTGTGGTGCGAGGTGTTGGCGTCCAACGAACCGGTGTGGAAGCTGCACGAAACGTTCGGCTTCACCGTCGAGGCGCGGTTCCGCGGCCATGTGCTGAAGGGAGACGAGCGGGTCGACGTGCTGGGCCTCGGCATGCTGGCGAGCGACTGGGCCGAGCGGCGCCCGGCGATGGCGCAGCGGCTGCGGCTGCGCGGTTTCGAGCCGCCCGAGATCGGCTGACGCCGGCGCTCACGCGCGCGGCAGCAGGCTCATGGTCAGTTCGGCCACGCGCTCGGCGCCGTTGCCGTCGCAGAGCTGCGCCGTGCGCTCCGCGAGACTCCACCGCAAGGTCTGATCGTCGACCAGGGTGGTCCAACACTCGCGCAGCCGCGCCTCGAAATCGGGTTCGAGGGCGTCGAGCGCAAAGGTGAATCCGGCGCCCGCCAACTGATCGACCATCTCGCGCTGGTTCTCCGCCAAAACCACGGTCGCGGTCGGCAGGCCTACGGTCGCCCGCTCCCAGACGCTGGAACCGCCCGCGCCGATGGCGATGTCCGCATCGGCCATCAGCGAGGCCATCTCGGCGGTGTCGACCCACAGGTGCAGACGGCGGTCGCTAAGCGCGGCGTCCCTCAGCGCCGGCAGGCTGGGCGCCTCGGCGCCCAGCACGACATCGAGCCGGACGTCGCCCAGCACGCCGGCCAGGGCCTCGACCACCCGGCTGGTCACAGCGCCGACGTCGGTGAGGCCCAGCGCCACCAGCGCGCGCCGCACCGGACCGTGCTTGGCGCGGCGGCCGAGCGCGCGCTGCCGCGCAGCGGCGAACTCCGGCCGCACCAGGGCGTGGTTCGGTCCCAGCAGAGTCGCGCAGTCGTCGTCGATCAGCGGCTCGTAGTGCTCGCGGCGCCGGCCATAGCCGGGATCGACCAGGACATCGCAGGCGTGGCGTCGATCGGCCAGGTCGTCGATCACGACCAGGCGGCGCCCGTTGATTCGCAGCGCCTGCTCCTGCTCTGCGCCGACGCCGTAGTGATCGACGACGATGGCGTCGACCTCCAGCCGGTCGGCGAAATCCTCGGCGGAGGTGATCAGCGCGCCCAGATCCTGGGCGTCGGCCATCGCCAGCAGCGTCTGCGCCGGCCAGCCGAAGCGGCGCAGGATGGGCGCGGCGGCGCGCGATTCGACGAAGGCGCACTCGGCGCCGCGGGCGCTCAGCGCCCGGGCCAGCGTGAGGCAGCGCATGACATGGCCGCCGCCGACCTCCGCCCCGGCGTCGGCGAGGAACAGGATGCGTGGCGGGGATGACTGGTTCACGGGATCGCTTTAGTCGGAATCCTCGCTACATAATAAGGCCATGTCTGAAAGCCCTGCAGAACCCCGCCGCACGCGCTGCCTGATCGTCGGATCCGGACCCGCCGGCTACACCGCCGCGGTCTACGCCGCCCGCGCGTTGCTCAACCCGGTGCTGATCGCGGGGCTGAATCCCGGCGGCCAGCTGACCATCACCACCGACGTCGAGAACTACCCGGGCTTCGCCGAGGTGATCCAGGGCCCCTGGCTGATGGAGCAGATGAAGGCGCAGGCCGAGGCGGTTGGCGCCGAGATGGTCAGCGACATCGTCACCGCGGCCGACCTCTCAGCCCGGCCGTTCCGCGTCACCTGCGACAGCGGCGAGGTGTGGCTGGCCGAGACCCTGATCATTTCGACCGGCGCCGAGGCAAAGTGGCTCGGCCTGCCGTCCGAGCAGAAGTACCAGGGCTTTGGCGTTTCCGCCTGCGCCACCTGCGACGGCTTCTTCTACCGCGGCAAGGAAGTGGTGGTGGTGGGCGGGGGCAACACCGCGGTCGAGGAGGCGCTGTTCCTCACCAGCTTCGCCAGCAAGGTCACGCTGGTGCACCGCCGCGACGAGCTGCGCGCCGAGCGCATCCTGCAGGAGCGGCTTTTCCACAATCCGAAGATCGCGGTGATCTGGGATCACGCGGTGGACGAAGTGCTGGGCGCCTCAGACCCGATGGGCGTCACCGGCGTGCGGCTGAAGAGCATGAAGACCGGCGAGACCCAGGACCTGGCCTGCGACGGCGTCTTCGTCGCCATCGGCCACGCGCCGGCCTCGGAGCTGTTCAAGGGCCAGCTGGAGATGGACGCCGCCGGCTACCTGCACGTGACGCCTGGCACGGCTTCGACGGCGATCGAAGGCGTCTACGCCGCCGGCGACGTCACCGACGACGTCTACCGCCAGGCGGTGACCGCCGCCGGCATGGGCTGCATGGCGGCGCTGGAGGCGGTGCGGTTCCTGGCCGAGAAGGACCACGAGGCCGCGCACAAGCCGCTCTCGCACCACGAAGCCGAGAAGATCGGGGCGTGGTAAGGCCGCCGAAGCCCAAGGATTTCCCGGCCATCCACGCGGTGGAGGCCGCCGCGTTCGGGCGCGAGGACGAGGCGCTGATCGTCGAAAACGTGCGCGCCGAGGGCGCGGCCCTGGTTGAACTGGTGGCGGAGGAAGAGGGCCAGATCGTCGGCCACATCCTGTTCAGCCGCATGACCTGCGAGCCGATGAAGCGCATCGCCGGCCTGGCGCCGGTGGCCGTGCTGCCCGACGCGCAGGGCCGCGGCTGGGGCCAGGCGCTCTGCCGCGCCGGGATCGACGAACTGCGCCGGATGGGCGCCGAGGCGGTCGTGGTGCTCGGTCACGTCGACTACTACCCGCGCTTCGGCTTCTCGCGCGAAGCGGCGAAGCTGATCGCCTCGCCCTACGCCCACCTGCCGGCGTTCATGGCGATGGAACTGGTCCCAGGCGCCCTCGCCGCCCCGATCAAGGTCGACTATCCGCGCTCGTTCGGGGCCTAGGAGGGCTCTACGGGGCTGGGAGCGCGGGTGTGGCGCAGGATGGCGTACGACCGACAAGCAGACCTTCCGAACTTCCGAGTCGGGTCGAAAGGCCCGTTGGCGCGCTGCCCAGAAGCGGACTCGCCGCGGGACCGTTCCGGTGGACAGCGGACCCGCCGCCGGTCGCTTGGTCGTGATCAGCGTATTGTCAGCCTGCGTCCCGACCGCCTACGCTCAAGCTCTGGGTGAGTCCGCCACCCTACAGACAAGGGGATCAAGATGCTCGCGCGCCGTCGCCTTCTGAGTGGGTTTGGTCTCGTCTGCGTAGGCTCTCTGGCGCCGCGGGAGCTGTTCGCAGGACCGAGGATGGCGACGCCGCCGGCGGACTTTTCTTCCAACCACAACTACTACATCTCTGGCGGCGGCCAGCCGATCCGCGGGCTCAAGGTGACCCTCGAGTTCAGCGAAACGCTGAACGCGCCGACTGGAATCAATATGCAGTTGAATGCGTACGGGGCTGAGGGCGACAACGCCGTCTACCAGCAGTACTGCATGGGCCTAAGTCCGAAAGACCCGTCGGAGCTCGGCTGGTCGAACGAAAATTTCCCCTCGCCGGACTGGCGCTGGACGCTGCACGGCCGCGGCGTGCACGACTGTGGCAAAGCCGACGCGACGCCCAGCGAGCAGAACTGCAAAGGCGATATCTTCAACGTCAACACCAACAAGGTTGGTGACTTCCCCGCAATGGACAATCAGGTGCCGGCGCGATCCAAGCTGACTTGGGAACTGCTCGACGGGCCTGACGGCAAGATTGTCGGCGCGATCTACTCGTGTGACTCAGGCGGCGTGTCGCACTCCTCTCACAAGCAGATGATCGACACCTTCCCGTATAACGGCTTCTCGAAGACGGTTGGTCTCGACTCCATGTCGCCCATCCTGGCCTTCCAGATGAACATCGTTGCGCTCAACGGCGGCCGTACCGCCCACTTCAACGGCGGCGCCGGCCGGATCATCTACGAGGCGCAGACGCCTTTGACCGCGCTGGGCACGGCGCCTGACGGTATCTCGGCCTCGCGTACCAACACTGGGGAAAAGTCGAACGTTACCTATGCGAACCTGCCCGCCGCCCCGAGCCAACGCCTGGTCCAGGGCTTCGGCACACCCTACGTCGACTGGCCGACCTGCAAAGACGGCTTGGAGTACGACCCGGTGGTCAAGTCCTGCGTCTATATGCGCTCGATCCCCCTGCGCGGCGATCCCGGCCTCTAGCGGGGGGGAGCCGGTGACTGCGCTCAGCCTCGCCGCGCTGACGCCGTTGTGGCGCCTCCACGCGGCCGGCCCATTACGAATGACTGCTTTCGGCCGAGCCTAGTCGTTGGCTTCTCATCGAAAAGCGGACTCTGGCCAAGCTCAAAGGACAACCCCCTCGTCCGCTCGCGACAAGCTGGACATTCTGGCGTCCCAATTGGAACAACTGATCGGTCCAGGTTGCGCCGACGCTTCCCGCGAAGGATGAACCATGCGCTCGATTGTCGCCGCAGTGCTCGCGCTCCTGCTTGCGCCCGGTTTCGCCCTCGCCGACGAGACGATCCACACCGCGCCGGCGACGCAGTCACTCCCCGCGGCAAGCCAGGTATCGCCGTTAGATGAGGCCGGCGCCGCCGCTGGCGACGACAGCGCCGGTGTCCGAATGGGGCCGTGCGGGCCCGAGAAGGTCACCGAGGACGGCAAGACCGAGACCAAGGCGCACGGGTTCGTGGAAGCTGGCGTCGGCACACACGGCTACCGGCATATCGCGGCAGGCGTGTGCAAGCCCCTGGCGAATGGCGGCGCGATCGCGGTGAGCGTGAGCCAGAGCCAGGTGCAAGGCAGGCGGTAGGGGGGCCCGGCTCGCCGTGAGCCCTAATGGCCATCCCCGCCCTCGGTCGCGACCGGCGCATCGTTCGCCGCAACCGGCGGCAACGCGGCGTTGATCGTGACGATCTCCAGCCTGGTCGGGACGCGCCGGCCGGCGACGACCTGGCCCGGGACCACGATAGCGCGGGCGTCGCTGCCCGCCGAGCTGGCGTCAGGCGCGCCTGGCGCCGCTGGCGGGATCAGCAACATCGGGCGGCCGCCTGAGACCGACGCGACGGTCTGCACCTGGCCGGCCGCCGGTTGCACGTTCAGGGCGGCGGCCCTGGCGGCTTCGAGCGCGGCCTGGGCCGGACTGACCAACGCAACGGCAAGCTCCCTGCCCTCGTAGCGGCCCGTCAGCATCTGCGGCGCGCCGGCGGGACCTGGAAAGCGGTAGAAGATGTGGGCGCCCAACTGGACGATCTTGACCATCTGCGGCCCCCAGCGCGGAAACACATAGTCGGCGTGGTAGTGGGTGGCCGAGCCGATGTCCTGGGCGACGAACCCGTCGAGCGCGGCCAGCGCCACCGTCTTGGCGCGGGACCAATAGGGTTCCATCGGTGGGCGCGCCAGCGAGCCGTCGCAGGTGAACGAGAACTGGCAGCCGATCGGCAGCTGCGAGCCTTCGTAGACGACGCCGCAGACCGACTTGGGGAAGTCCGGGTGGCGCACGCGGTTGAGCACCGTCTGGGCCACCGCCTGCTGGCCCTCGGTCGGCTCCAGCGCGGCCTCGTAATAGATCGCCTGGGTCATGCAGAGCACGGCGCGCTCGCGCTCGGGACCGCTGGCGCGCAGGAAGAACGGCTGCGCCGGGGCGAAGTCGGCGTCGTCGATCGGCAGCACAGCGTTGAGCTGGGCTGCGTCGAGCGAGGTCAGCTGGCCGAACGGGAACGGCGGCGCTGCGGCGAGGTTCAACGCAGTCCAGCCGTGCGGACGATCCCAAGAGTTGCTGTGCGGCGCCGGATCGAACCGGGCCGCGAGGCGCATCGCGCCGGCGCCCATGCCGCCCTCGAGCCGGATCAGCCCATCGGGCGTCAAGCTCCGCGCGGCGCTGGCGATCTGTTGGGTGCGGTCCGCGCTGCGGTCGGCGGACGCCGCGCTGCACGCGGCGAGCGCGACAGAAGCGCACACCGCGACGAGCTTCCCGCCCAGAAGGCGTTCTACAGGTCGTCTCGTCATCGGCGGCCTATAGCAGCTCACGCTTCCGGGTGCGCCTCACGGATTGTTAACGTTGGGAACCGCCGCGACTGGCCCCGGGTTCCCGGAGCGAGTTCCGTTGGGGGATCAGCGGCGCTGAAACTGGTTCCAGTTTTCGTGACCCAAAAAGACGCTCGAAAAGTCCGGTTGGGGGTTTGCGGCGGCCCAAACGGGGTCTATATGGGACCTGCGACTTATGCTCAGTTTCAGCATAAGGGATGGCGCCGGCCCTCCAGAGGGTGCGGCGCTTTATCCGGCCAAGGAAATGCTCAAAGTGAGCAAAAGGGTAGCGTGAGAGGAGGACGGCATGGCGGACGGGACGACTTTTCTGGACTTCACGCCCGAGATCGAGGCGGCGACGGCGCCGCTGTGGGAGAAGGTGAAGCGCCGGGTCACGCCGATCGAGTGGCGCGCCCACGCGCCGCTGATCGCCGCGATCAACGCGCTGAAGCGCGAAAAAAACGCGGTGATCTTGGCGCACAACTACATGACGCCGGAGATCTTCCACGGCGTCGGCGACTTCATCGGCGACAGCCTGGGGCTGGCCCGCGAGGCCGCGCGGACCGACGCGGCGATCATCGTCCAGGCCGGCGTGCGCTTCATGGCGGAGACCTCGAAGGTGCTCTGCATGGACAAGAAGGTGCTGATCCCCGACTTGCGCGCCGGCTGTTCGCTGGCCGCCTCGATCACCGCCGCGGACGTGCGGCTGATCAAGCAGCGCTATCCGGGTGTGCCGGTCGTCACCTACGTCAACACCACCGCCGAGGTGAAGGCGGAGACCGATATCTGCTGCACCAGCGCCAATGCGGTGCAGGTGGTGGAGGCCGCCGCGGCCGCCGCCGGGACTGACCGGGTGATCCTGCTGCCGGACGAGTTCCTGGCCCGCAACGTCGCGCGCCAGACCGACATCAGGATCATCGCCTGGCAGGGTCGCTGCGAGGTGCACGAGCGCTTCGAGGCCGAGGACATTCGCCAGGTGCGCGAGGCCTGGCCCAATGCCGAGATCCTGGCCCACCCCGAATGTCCGGCCGAGGTGCTGGAGCTGGCCGACTTCGCCGGCTCGACCTCGGCGATGACGGACTATGTCGTGAAGCGCCAGCCGCGGCAGGTGGTGCTGATCACCGAGTGCTCGATGGCCGACAACATCGCCGCCGAAGCGCCGAACACCGAGTTCGTCCGACCCTGCAACCTGTGCCCGCACATGAAGCGGATCAGCCTCGAGAACATCTACCAGGCGCTGCTGCGGGAGCAGTTCGAGGTCAGGGTCGATCCCGAAATCGCCGCGCGGGCGAGGCTTTCGGTGCAGCGGATGATCGACCTGCCGCCGCCGGCCAAGCCCGCGCGCTACGACCTGGTCAAGGCGCGTCATCACGTCGACGTGGAGCTGATCTGAAGCGGGCCCGACCTTGCACCGGATCGAGATCATCGTGGCGGACATCACAACCTTATCGGTCGACGCGATCGTCAACGCCGCCAACACCGGCCTTGCGGGCGGCGGCGGCGTCGACGGCGCGATCCACCTGGCGGCGGGGCCGGAGCTGGCGGCCGAGTGCGCCCGCCTGGGCGGCTGCGCCACCGGCGAGGCCAAGATCACCCGCGGCTACCGGCTGCCGGCAAAGCGCGTGATCCACGCGGTCGGGCCGATCTGGCGGGGCGGCGCGAGCGGCGAGCCGGCGCTGCTGGCCAGCTGCTATCGCCGCTCGCTCGCGCTGGCGCGCGAGGCGAACCTCGCCAGCATCGCCTTCCCGGCCATCTCCACCGGCGTCTACGGCTATCCGCCGGCGCTGGCGGCTCAGGTCGCGGTCGGGACGGTCAGCGAAGCGCTGCGCGGCGACGACCGCCTCGAGCGGGTAGTGTTCTGCTGCTTCAGCGCGCCGTCGGCCGATCTGCATCGCGTGGCGCTGGAGGCGGAGCGATGAGCGAGACGCCGATCGTCCCGGCCGCGCCGATCTCCCCGTGGGCCGACCCACCGGCGGTCGATACGCCCGTGGCCGCCTCGCCCCCGCCGGCCGCGCAGCCGTCGCGGCTGACCAGCTTCGTCTGGGGCCTGATCTCCACCCTGCTGCTGGCCGCGTGGATCAGCTGGCAGCTGGGCTGGCTCTGGGGCATTTCCGCCGTCGCCGGCGTGTTCGTGCACGAGTTCGGCCACGTGCTGGTGATCAACTGGGCGGGCAGCGGTCCCAGCCGCATCCGCATCATCCCGTTCTTCGGCGGCGCGGCGACCATGCAGCGGCCGCCAGACACCGAGCTCAAGGGCGTGGTGATCGCCCTGGCCGGGCCGGTGTTCGGCCTGGTCGCCGCCCTGCCGTTCTTCGGCCTCGCCGCCTGGACCGGCGAGCCGGCCTGGCTGACCGGCGCGGTGGTGATCTCCGGCTTCAACCTGCTGAACCTCGCGCCGGCCCCGCCTTTGGACGGATCCAAGGCGCTCGGCCCGGTGCTGGCCAAGATCCATCCGCTGCTGGAACGGGCCGCGCTGCTGGTGGTCGGCCTCGCCGCAATCGCCTGGACCTTCAGCCGCGGCTCCTGGCTGGTTCCGCTGTTCATCGGCCTCAGCGTGTTCGCCTCGCTTCGCGCGGCGCAGCTGCGGCCGGCCTCGCGCCAGCTGACCTGGAGCGAATGGGCTCTGGGCCTGGCGCTCTACGGCCTGGCTCTTTTGCTTTGCGGCGGCGTGCTTTGGCTCGCCGCGAGCGGCGCGCACCTGCGGCCGCAGTCGTTTTCGCTTGGAGGCGCTCGATGACCGATCGAACCCACTTCGACGGCGTCCTGATCATCGGCGCGGGCCTGGCGGGACTGTCCGCGGCGCTGGCCGCCGCGCCGAGACGGGCGCTGGTGCTTTCGGCCGCGCCGCTGGGAACCGGCTGCTCCTCCGCCTGGGCCCAGGGCGGCATGGCGGTGGCGCTCAGCGACGGCGACGCGCCGGCGCTGCACGGCGCCGACACCATCGCCGCCGGCGCCGGTCTTTGCGATCCCGAAGCCGTCGCCATCCTGACCCGCGAAGGCCCCGACGCCGTGCGCCGCCTGGCCAGTCTCGGCGCGCCGTTCGACCGCACCGGCGACGGCGGCTTCGTGCAGGGCCTCGAGGCCGCCCACGGCCGCGCCCGGGTCGCCCGCGTCGGCGGCGACGGCGCCGGCAAGGCGATCATGCAGGCGGTGATCGCCGCGGTGCGCGACGCCCCGACCGTTGAGATCCGCGAAGGCGTCCGCGCCCGGCGGCTGCTGACCGACCGGGCCGGCCGCGTCCGCGGCGCGCTGGTCGAGGCGGCCGACGGGTCGCTCACCGAGATCGTCGCCCCGGCGACCATCCTCGCCACCGGCGGGCTGGGCGGCCTCTACGCCGTGACCACCACCCCGCGCGAGGTCCGCGGCGAGGGCCTGGCGCTGGCCGCGCTGGCCGGCGCCGCCATCGCCGACGCTGAGTTCGTGCAGTTCCACCCGACCGCCATGGACCTTGGCCTCGATCCCGCGCCGCTGGCGACCGAGGCGCTGCGCGGCGAGGGCGCCAAGCTGGTGGACCGAGGCGGCGCGCGCTTCATGCCCCGCTATCACCCTGCGGCCGAGCTCGCGCCGCGCGACGTGGTGGCCCGGGCGATCGAGTCCGAACGGCGCGCCGGTCGCGGCGCCTTCCTCGACGCCCGCGAGGCGATCGGCGAGGCGTTCGCGCACGAGTTCCCGGCGGTGTTCGCTGCGGCGATGGCCGCCGGCCTCGACCCGCGCCGCCAGCCGATCCCGGTCGCGCCGGCGGTGCACTACCACATGGGCGGGATCGAGACCGACGCCGACGGGGCGACGACGCTGGCCGGGCTCTACGCCGCCGGCGAATGCGCCTCGACCGGCGCCCACGGCGCCAACCGGCTGGCCTCCAACTCCCTGCTGGAAGCGGCGGTGTTCGGGACCCGGGCCGGACGCGCGGCGGCGCTGGCGGCCGATCCGGGCACGGGCCTGCTCGCCGCCACGGCCGCGCCAGACCTGCCGGACGGCGCGCTGCAGTCATTGCGCCGGGCGATGAGCCAGGGCGCCGGCGTGGTGCGCGACGGCGCGGGCCTGCGCCGCCTGCTGGCGGAGATCAGCGCGCTGGAAGCCGCCCACGGCCGCGCGCTGCCGCTGGTCGCCGCCCGTCTGGTCGCTGAAGGCGCGCTGGCCCGCCGCGAAAGCCGCGGCGCCCATTTCCGCGCCGACTACCCCCAGCTCGGCGCCCCGATCCGCAGCCGGGTGACGCTCTCGCCGGCGCCGGCGGCGGCTGCGGCCTAGCGTCCCATGATCGAGCCCCTGCCCGATATCCTGGTCGAACCGGTCGTGCGCGCGGCCCTGGCCGAGGACCTCGGCCGCGCCGGCGACATCACCTCGGCCGCGTGCATCGACGCCGACGCGCGGCTCTACGCCCGTTTCGCGGCGCGGCGCGCGGGCGTGGTGGCCGGGCTGGCCTGCGCGCGACTGGCGGTGCTGGCGCTGGACCCGGCCGCGGTGTTCGAGGTCGCGGCGCGCGACGGCGATCACCTGCAGGCCGGGACGGTGATCGCCCGCGTCGAGGCTAACGCCCGCGCTCTGCTTTCGGCCGAGCGGACCGCGCTGAACCTGATGGGGCGGCTTTCGGGCATCGCCACCCTGACCCGCGCCTACGTCGAGGCCGTCGCCGGGACCGGCGCGGTGATCACCGACACGCGCAAGACCACGCCGGGCCTGCGCGCGCTGGAGAAGTACGCCGTCCGCTGCGGCGGCGGCGTCAACCACCGCTTCGGCCTCGATGACGCGATCCTGATCAAGGACAACCACGTCGCGGCCGCCGGCGGGGTCGGGGCGGCGATCCGCCGCGCCAAGGCGGCGGCGGGCCACCTGGTCAAGATCGAGGCCGAGGTGGATAGCCTGGATCAGCTGGACCAGGCCCTGGCCGAGCGGCCCGATGTAATCATGCTCGACAACTTCAGCCTGGAAGACCTGCGCGCGGCCGTGGCCCGCGCCAAGGGCCAGGTGGTGCTGGAGGCGTCCGGGGGCGTCAATCTGGAGACCGTGCGGGCGATCGCCGAGACCGGCGTCGATGTGATCAGCGTCGGGGCGCTGACCCATTCGGCGCCGGTGCTGGACATCGGCCTCGACGCCGACTGAGCGACGCACGGGCGTCATCCGGCGGTTATAGTCTGGCGCGATCGCCTGCATCCGAGACCTCATGACCCGCATCCTCGAACCGGCCCGTTCCGTCGACGTGATCCTGGAGACCGACGTGCTGGTGGTGGGCAGCGGCCCCGGCGGGCTGGCGGCCGCGCTCGCGGCGGCGCGGGCGGGCGCCAAGACCGCGCTGATGGATCGCAATGGCTGCTTCGGCGGCAACATCACCCAGGTCGGCGTCGAGGGCCTGGCCTGGTACCGGCACGAGAAGACGGTCGATTGCGAAGGCATCGGCATCGAGTTCGAGCAGCGGGCGATGGCGATGGGCGCGGCCATGCCGGAGCCGCAGTCGCTGAGCCACGCGCTGGACGCCGAGGCGTTCAAGCACGTGGCCGACGTGCTGGTGCAGGAGGCCGGGATCACGCCGATGCTGCATCGGCTGGGCGCGGCGCCGATCATGGAGGGCCGCACGCTGCGGGGCGTGATCACCGAGAGCAAAGCCGGGCGCGAAGCCGTCCTGGCCAAGCGGGTGATCGACGCCACCGGCGACGCCGACATCGCCTTCCGCGCCGGCGCGCCGACCCACAAGACGCCGAAGGAGGAGATGATGGCCACCTCGGTGATGTTCTCGATGAGCGGCGTCGACAAGGCCCGCTTCCTCGAGGCGGTGAAGGCCGACCCGCAGACCTACAAGGACTGGGAGGGCAACGGCGAGTGGAACATCGAGACCAGCGGCAAGGAGGACGACCTGTTCTCGCCGTTCCTGCGCAAGCCGTTCAAACAGGCGCTGGCGGCGGGGCTGCTGCCGCCCAATCTCTCCACCATCGCCGGCACGTGGGGCGCGGTCTCCGACCAGGGCGACCTGACCTACCTCAACCTGATCGGTCTGGCCGAGTATGACGGCACCGACCCGGCCGACCTGACCGCCGCGGAGATGGAGGGCCGCTACCAGGCCATGGCGGCGATCGAAGCGCTGAAGCGGTTCATGCCGGGGTGCGAAGGCGCCAAGCTGCGCAACTTCGGCATGACACTGGGCGTGCGCGACACCCGCAAGATCGACGCCCACTACAACCTGACCGGCGACGACGTGCGCGAGCAGGCGCGGTTCGACGACGCGATCGGCATCTTCCCCGAGTTCATCGACGGTTACGGCATCCTGATCCTGCCGACCACCGGGCGGTACTTCCACGTGCCGTACCGGGCGCTGCTGCCCAAGGGCGTCGACAACCTGCTGGTCGCCGGTCGCTGCATCGGCGGCGACAAGACCAGCCATGCGGCCGTGCGCAACATGATGTGCTGCGCGGTGGCGGGTCAGGGCGCAGGCGTTGCAGCGGCGATGTCGGTCGCCACGGGCCAGCCGTTCGACCAGATCGACATCGCCGCGGTGCAGGCCGAACTGAAGCGCCAGGGCGCCCGAATTCACTGAACTGTCACTGGCCCGGCGTACCCGCGACCGTGGGGTGGGGCGCAGCTTGCACATACGCGGTCGATGGTGGGTGCTGGCGCTGATCGCCGTGGTGATCGCGGGCAACTACTATGCCTGGGACTCGATCGCGCCGGTGGCCGACCTGCTGCGCAATCAGCGCGGCTTCAGCCAGTCGCAGATCGGCCTGCTGAACGCGATCTACGCGGTTCCCAACATCCCGCTGTCGCTGGTGGGCGGCATCCTGATCGACCGCATCGGCGCCGCGCGCGCCAGCCTGATCGCCGCCGGCTTCGGCTTCGTCGGCACGGTGCTGACGGCGGTCGGACAGCCCTATTGGCTGATGGTGACTGGACGGCTGCTGTTCGGCATCGGCGAGGAGACGCTGTTCATCTCGCTGCTGGCGGGCGTGGCGCAATGGTTCGCCGGTGGCGGCGCGGCGCTGGCCATGGCGCTGTTCTTCAGCATGGCCCGCGTGGGCTCCTATTCGGCCGACATCTCGCCGCGCTGGGCGGCGGGCGTGTACGCCGGCGGCTGGCAGCCGCCGCTGGCGCTGGCCGCGGTGTTGACCGGCATCAGCCTGGTCGCCGCCGTCGTCTACCTGAGGATCGACCGGCTGCGGCCCGCCGCGGCGGCGGAATACGCCCCCGGCGGGCACGGGCGGTTCGAATGGCGCGACGTGACCACGTTCGACCGCTCGTTCTGGTACATCATGGCGCTGAACGTGCTGTTCGCCTCGGTGTTCTTCCCGTTCCGCTCGACCTTCGCCATCGTGTTCTTCCAGGACGCCAAGCACCTGAGCCTGGCCGACGCCGGGCTGGTCAATTCCTGGGTGTTCTTCGCCGCCATCTTCGCCACCCCGGTGTTCGGCCTGATCGCCGACCGCTTCGGCCGGCGGGCCATGCTGCTCACCATCGGCGCCGGCCTGATGCCGCTCACCTTCGCCATCCTGGGCCTGACCCACTGGAGCCTGTGGATCTCCACCGCACTGATGGGCGTCGCCTTCTCGGTGATCCCGGCGGTGATCTGGCCGTCCACCGCCATGCTGGTCGAGCCGCGCCGCATCGGCACCGCCTTCGGCCTGATCAACGTGCTGCAGAGCCTCGGCATGGGCGCCTTGAACCTGGCCGCCGGCTGGCTGAACGACCGCGCCGGCGCCGGTCCGCACAATCCGGCCGGCTACGCGCCGATGCTGTGGATGTTCGGCCTGTTCGCCTTCGCGGGTTTCGTGGCGGTCGCGGCGCTATGGCGGCGCGAAGCAGGGCCGCACGGCCACGGCCTGAACGCCGCCGGCGCGCTGGTCAGCCCTTCCGCTCCCGCGGCGTGACCGTCAGGTGCTCCAGCCGGCCGCGGCGCAGCAGCGCCAGCGGGAGCGGCGTGTCGACGCTGCGCCAGTCCAAGGCGCGGATCAGATCGTCGGCCCCGGTGGTGCGGCGCTCGCCCGCGGCGACGATGACGTCGCCGTCCAGCAGCCCGGCGTTCCCGGCAGGCGAGCCGGCCTCGATCGAGGTGACCAGCACGCCGGCGTCCTGGTCGAGGCCCGCCGCCACGGCGTGACGGCGGGGGATCGCCGCCCGCTGGGCGGCGATGCCGATCCAGCCGCGGCGCACGCGGCCGTGGCTCAGCAGCTCGCCCAGCACGAAGGCGGCGGTGTTGGAGGCGACCGCGAAGCAGATCCCCTGCGCGCCCTGGATCACCGCGGTGTTGATGCCGACCACCTCGCCGGCCGACGACACCAGCGCGCCGCCCGAGTTGCCGGGGTTGAGCGCCGCGTCGGTCTGGATCAGGTCCTCCAGCTGGCGCCCGCCCTGACCGCGCAAGCTGCGGCCGAGCGCCGAGACCACGCCGGCGGTGACGGTGGCCTCGAAGCCGAGCGGGTTGCCGATCGCCACCACCAGCCGCCCGCGCCGCAGCTTCTGCGAGTCGCCGAGCCGCGCGGCCGGCAGCGCCACCGGATCGTCCGCGCGCAACAGGGCGAGATCGGTGTCGGGGTCGTCGCCGAGCAGGCGGGCGGTGAGATGGCGTCCATCGGGCGTGACGATGTCGTGCGCCGCGGCCTTCTGGGCCACGTGACTGTTGGTGAGGATTAGGCCGTCGGGGGAAACGATCACCCCGGACCCGACGCCGCCGCGGCCCTTCAGCCGCGGATGCACCCGCACCACCGCAGGGGCGACGGCCTCCACGGCGGCGGTGACGGTGCGCGAATAGGCGTCGAGGGCTTCGGCGTCGGGGTCGTGAGCGGCTTGGTGCGTCGCAAGCTCGGCGGACGCGTCGGTGACGAAGGTCACGGCTGAATCGAACATGGCATTACTCCGGCGCACCAAGTGGGGTGGCAAGGCGTGTCCTGCAACGGGTTCGCAACTGGCGCCGCGCGGATAGCAGACGGCGCGGCGGCGTCGAAATGGCTGGCGTTCCGACCGCTAATGCTTCCGCAAGGTTCCTAGCGCGGCCAGGTATGCGTCGAGCATGAAGCGGACATCATCGCCAGGTTTTGTAATGAGAAACTGCGGGGCGAGCGCCGCGAGGTGCGGGCCGGCATCCCGCCACCTCGTCGGATCCCACTCTGCAAAGTGCGCCAGTGCGTCCGACGGCGAAGACCTCAGGCCGAGCGTGTGGGCCATCACCAAGCCGAAGCACAGCGCCAGCATTCCGCGGAAGGCATTGACCCGTTGCGCCGGCTCGAGCCCCGCTTCCTCGAGGATGCCGATGATGATGTCGATGCCGGCCAGCACCTCCTCGCCGGTCGGTTCGATGCCTTCGGACGTGAGCACGGCGACCAGCCATGGGTTGGCGGCCAGGGCGTCGTACAGATCGTAGAAGATCGCCTCCAGCTTCGTGGCCCAGGGCAGCGCCGGATCCGGCGGCTGGATGCGCGCCAACACGAGACTGGCGATGCCATCGAGTAGGTCGTGCTTGTCGCGTACATGGTTGTAGAGCGACATTGCCTCCACGCTGAGATGATCGGCCAGGCGGCGCATCGTCAGCCGCGCGAGCCCCTCTGACGTCACAATCGCAAGTCCGGCTTCAATGACCGCCTGGCGGCTCAGGCTGCCGCGTCGGCTCGCCGATTTGCGCCGCAGCGAGTCCATCGAATCCCTCTTGACGACTTACAATGTAAGTGCGCTGATACTTACAACGTAAGTCAACAGGTGAGGACCGCAATGTGGTCGATACGGCGGGTCGCCTGGGCCATGTTGGCGCTGAGCCTCGCCGATTGCGCGCCGCACGAACCGCGCGCCGCGACGGTGCTCGCGCTGAGCGGCGATCCAACGCGAGGGCAAGCGCTCTACGGCCAGACCTGTGCTCAGTGCCACAAAGCCAAGGCGGGCTGGTCGTTGACGCTCGCGCTCTACGGGCCGGACGGCTTCGTCAGCACACTGATCGATGGCGTGCCGCACAGCAAGATGCCGTCATTCGCGTCGTGGTCGGATCAGCAGCTGGCCGACCTTCATGCCTACATCCGGACAATCAAGGACCGAACGCGATGAGCCAGCAGAAGGCGGCGGACCTCCTCGCTGCAACCAAGGCCGTTCCGGAGATCGGCGCGACGCTGGATCAGAAGGTGCAGGACTTCCTGGCCCAGAGGCGCATCGCCATTGCCGGCGCCTCCGGCGACCCCCGCCACCCGGTCGGCGCCGCCATCTACCGCCGCCTGAAGAGCAGCGGCCACGAGGTCTTCGCGGTTAATCCGCACCAGCAGGTCTTCGAGGGCGCTCCCTGCTACCCTGATCTGCAATCGATTCCGGGTGGGGTCGACGCGGTCGTGATCGTCACGCGGCCGGCCATCACCGAGCAGATCGTGCGGGACTGCGCCGCCGAGGGCGTGCGCCGCGTCTGGATGCACTCGTCCGGATCGCAAGGCTCGAGCGTCTCACCCGAGGCGGTCGAGTTCTGCGCGCAACACGGAACCAGCGTCATCGCCGGCGCCTGCCCCATGATGTACGGCGAAGGCGTCGACTTCGGGCACAAGTGTATGAAGTTGATGCTGAGGCTTTCCGGCGGACTTCCTGCCTAGCCATGCGGGTATCCGAGGCGCTCCAGACGCGGTTTACCTGCCGCGCTTTCAAGTCCACGCCGATTACGCTCGAAACAGTCGAGGCGATCTTGCGCGACGCCGGGCGCGCACCTTCCGGGGGCAACTTTCAGCCCTGGTGGGTATGGGCGCTGGCGGGCGAGCCGCTCACCGAACTGAAACGGATCGTCTCGGGCAAGATCGCCGCCAATCAATTCACCGACGGCGACCTCGAATACATGATCTATCCCCCCGACAAGGAACCGTACGCCACGCGACGTTTCCGCAATGGAGAGGCGGTGTACGGGGCGTTAGGCGTGGCGCGCGAGGATGGGGCCGGCCGCTTCGAGCAGTTCAAGCGGAACTTTCAGTTCTTTGGCGCGCCAGTCGGACTTTTCCTCTGCGTCGACCGCACGATGCTCCAAGGCCAATGGGCCGATCTCGGCATCTTTCTCCAGTCTCTGATGTTACTCGCGCGCGAGCAGGGCCTTCACACCGCCCCCATCGAAGGCTGGTCGCTGTTTCACCGCACGGTCCGAGAGTTCCTGGAGCTCCCCGACGAGCTGATGCTGTTCTGCGGTGTGGCGATCGGTTACGGCGACCTCGACGCGCCGATCAATCGCGTGCGAGCGGAACGGGCAACGCTCGACGAGTACGCACGATTTCGCGGATTTCCCGGATAGGCTTCCCCAGCGCGCTGGCGACCGTCGGAAGATTGGCGCACTGCGCCTGGCCCACGCTCGGATCTACGACTGGTTCGACGAGGCGCTCGGAGCGGCGCCCGGGAGGCGCCCAGTTGCGCCTGGACGCGATCAGAGTTGGGAAGGGGTCGTGGGGACGGCTGGCGCAGCCGGCGTCGCGGTCGCGGCCACGGTCGTCGTGGCCGGCGGCGCTTCGGCGGGCTTGTCCGGCGCGGGGACCGCCCTCGGGGTCGGCGCCACAGCCTCGGATGCGGTCGAGTTGGGGGCGACCATGGCGCGGTCGAGCGTCCCGCGGTGACCGCCGAAGCCATAGAACACGTGCTGGCCGACCTGAGCGACCTTGACCATCGAGCCGTTCCACAGCGCGCCCAGCGAGACGACGTGGAAGTGGGTCGCGCCGGCGACGGTGCTCATCACATAGCCGCCGAGCGCACGGCTGGCGACGCCGCGGGCGCGGTCCCAGGCGCCGGCTTCATGGTGCGCGGCGACCGAGCGGTCACAGGCGAAGCTGAACTGGCAGCTGTGCGAGGCGGCGCCCTGGTAGACGACGCCGCAGACGGTCTTCGGGAAAGCCGG
>Ga0209415_10006452_pt1 | contig 20841 bp, 16 predicted proteins | sample PeaSoiSIISIP2007_FD_187696 | JGI IMG/M metagenome (GOLD analysis project Ga0209415, IMG submission 187696) | Peat soil microbial communities from Weissenstadt, Germany - SII-SIP-2007 (SPAdes) (version 2) | ecosystem: Environmental > Terrestrial > Soil > Wetlands > Peat | place: Germany...
CGCCAGTACCGCTCGCTGTGGATCGTGCGCATCGGCGCCGCCGCCAAGCTGAACGGGATGAGCTACAACCAGTTCATTCACGGCTTGAAGCTGGCAGGCATCGAATTGGACCGCAAGATTCTGGCGGACCTGGCGGTGAAAGATCCCGCAGGCTTTGCCAGCCTGACGACGCAGGCCAAGGGCGCGATCGCAGGCTAGCTGTCAGCTTTAAGCCATCAGCTTTCAGCTTGCGTGCAACGACTCGGGAAGGGCACGGCTTCAGCCGTGCCGTCCAGCTTTTCTTAACTCAAACCTTGTCATTCTGAGCGAAGCGAAGAACCTATGCAGTCCGCAGGGAGTTGCATAGGTCCTTCGCACAAGAATCGCGCTCAGGATGACAACCTCTTGCAGAGGTACTTTGGCCTACACCGTTCCCAAACTGACGGACTATTCGGCGGCAGCGCTGGAGAAAGCTGCCGGGGAACTGTTGTCTGTGCTTAAGGAAGAAGCAGACAAATCTTGGAAAAGCGAGACTGACTGGAAAACCTTCCGTGATCGATGGCTCTCGCGCAAGAATGGAATCCTCACGTTGGTCAATGATTTGTGGCTTAAAACAGCCCCGAAAGAAGCGAAACGGGCAGTTGGCCAAAAGGTAAATGAAATCAAGTTGGAGGTGGAACACGCGGTCGAAATGACTGAGGGCCTCCAACTAGAGTGGGCGACCACCTCGCAACCCGCGTCGACGGCCGACTCGGTCGATATCTCCCTCCCCGGCGTCCGCCGCCCCATCGGAGCCGAGCATCCCGTCATGAAAACCTGGCGCGAGATTGTTTCCGTCTTTCAGAAACTCGGCTACTCCGTTGCCGAAGGGCCGGTGGTCGAGACGGATTACTACAACTTCGAAGCCCTGAATTTTCCACCGAACCACCCCGCGCGCGATACGCAAGATACGCTGTTCATCGCCGGTCAGCAGTCGAAGCCGCAGCGCGAACGCCTGCTGCTGCGCACGCACACATCTCCCGTGCAGATTCGCACGATGGAGAAGATGCGGCCGCCGATCCGCATCGTGATTCCTGGCACGGTACATCGCAACGATCCGCCGGACGCAAGCCATTCGCCCATGTTTCATCAGATCGAAGGTCTCGCCGTCGATACCAACATTACCTTCGGCGATTTAAAGGGCACGCTCGATCACGCCATGAAGGCGCTGTTCGGGTCGAGTGTGAAGACACACTTCCGGCCGTCGTTCTTCCCATTCACCGAGCCGAGCGCGGAGTTGTATGTGACCTGCTTCATCTGCGGCGGAAGCGGGAAACGCGGTGCGGACCCGTGCCGTCCCTGCAAGCAGACGGGATGGATTGAAGTATTGGGCTGCGGCATGGTCGACCCGAATGTGTTTGAGTTCGTCAAGGACAACGGCTATGACCCGAGGAAAGTTTCGGGTTTCGCCTTCGGCATGGGCGTGGACCGGCTGGCGCTGCTGAAGTATGGCGTGGATGATCTGCAGTATTTTTTTCAAGGGGATGTAAGGTTCTTGCAGCAGTTTGGATAAAAAGAAGCTCTTAGCTCTTGGCTTTTAGCTCACGTGGTCGCCAATGACCTTAGAAGAATTGGAAAATGCGCTCCCGAACGGATTGCATGACGCGGAAGTTCAGCGCATCGCGGTGGATTATGCGGAACGCAAGGCGACGATCGAGCTAGCTGTGTGGGTCGGAGAAATGAGTGACCCGCCGGAGCGTCGGGAGGCGTACAAGACTGGACGGCTCGAAATTAGTGGCTTGGTTTTCCTTGTGATGGAGCCCCCGGTTGCCTATCGCGTGGAATCGCGGATAACGCTGGATAGCGTAGATCCGGGCCGGGGTCTAGATGCTGAGCTGCTCGCGTCGCTTCCGGAAGGCGCTTTTTGCCACAGTTTTTTCGTGTCCCAGTGGAACGCGTTCATGCATATTGGTGCGAAACATGCGGAAATGACTTGGCTGAACCATGGCGCGATCAGGTATCGAGTGCCGAAAGAGCTAAGAGCTAAGAGCTAGAAGCTAAAAGCTGATTTCATGAAACTTTCTCCACAATGGATTCGCGATTTCGTCGATCTCACGGTCGACGACCGCCGTCTGGCTGAAGACCTGACCAACGTTGGGATTTCGGTTGAGGGCATCAGCGGCACGGGTGTCGATACCGTGTTTGAGATGGAAATCGGGACCAACCGTCCTGACGCCATGAATCATTACGGCGTGGCGCGGGAGGCGGCGGCTATATACGACCGCGCGTTGAAACCAATCGAACCGAAGTTGCCTGCTGCCACTCCGTCAGATGCCTTTCCAATTACCGTTGAAGAACCGTCGCTGTGTCCGCGATTCAGCGCGCGCGTGATTCGCGGGACTCGCATCAAGCCTTCTCCTGAGAAAATTGCGCATCGCCTGCAACTGCTCGATCAGCGGCCGATCTCGAACGCCGTCGACGCCACCAACTACGTTCTGTGGGAGATCGGCAAGCCCACGCACGTGTTCGATATGGACCTGCTCGCGGGCGCGAAGATTATCGTGCGCAAGGCGCGGGGCGGCGAGACACTGAAAACTCTCGACGGCGTGGAGCGCAAGCTGACCTCCGAAGATCTTGTGGTGTGCGACGCGAAAAAGCCCGTCGGCCTCGCCGGAGTGATGGGCGGCTACGACACGATGATCACGGAGAAGACGCGGAACATTGTGATCGAGTCGGCCTGGTGGGATCCGGGCATTGTGCGCAAAATGTCGCGGCGGCACGGGATTCATACTGATGCGTCGCACCGCTTCGAGCGCGGCGCGGATTTCGAATCGACGGTCCTTTCCTGTGATCTGGTCGCACAGATGATTCTGCAATCGGGCGGCGGGGGACTGGTCGGCGACGTGGTCGATGTGGTGTCGAAGAAGATGGACCAGGCTCCGGTGGTGCTGCGCCTGGCCGACGTGAAGCGCATTCTGGGCGGGAGTCTCGACCGCGGGGAGATTTTCCGGCTGCTGAAACGGCTTGGCTTCACGCTGATTCCCGAAGGACAGGGCGACGCGCAGGATGAAGCGCAATTCCGCGTGCATATTCCGAGCTGGCGGCTGGATGTGGAGCGCGAGATCGACGTGATTGAGGAAATCGCGCGCCTGCATGGCTATGACAAATTCGAGAACACGCTGCCCGCGTACAGCGGTGCGGTGGTCGAGTTGCCGCGTGCGGCGATGGATGCAGCCTTGCGCCAGCGGGCTCTGGCGCTGGGATACAACGAAGCGCTGTCACTGACCTTCATTTCGCACGCCGACGCGGAGAAATTTTCTGCAGGGGCGAAGGTGCTGGAACTGGAGAATCCGCTGAGCGAAGAAGCGTCGGTGATGCGCACTTCGCTGGCCCCGGGCATGCTCGATATGCTGGCGTGGAACTTGAACCGCGATGTGACGGACGCGCGTTTGTTTGAGATGGGCAGCGTGTATGAATTGTCGGGCAGTGACTCCGGGGAGCCTCGAGTGGAACCGAGGCGCGCGTGCCTGGGTGCGACCGCAGCTGCGGTACGAAATGCTTTGCCCGCGGGCGATGTGCTCGAGCCGCGCAAGGGCGAAGCGGCGGCGGAAACGTTTCGTGGATTCAAGGGGGATGTGGAGAGTCTGCTGGCCGCGTTCGCCGGAGAAGTGAGTTACGACCGGGAGACGGCGGAATATTTTCACCCTGGGCGGTCGGCGCGGGCGCGCGTGCATGGCGCGGTGGTCGGGCAGTTTGGGCAGATTCATCCGGAAGTGGCGGCCGCGCGCAAACTGCGGCAGGACGTTTTTCTGGCGGAGTTCGACCTGGAAGCCTTGTACAAGAATGGACTGCGGCCGGTGAAATTCGCGGCGCTGGGAAAATATCCCGCGGTGGAGCGGGATTTTTCGCTCGTCTTCGCCGACCAGGTTTCGTTTGACGAGATGCAGAAGGCGGTCGCGACTCTCAACGTTGCCGAGTTGCGGGAGTTCCGCCCGATCGAGATTTTCCGTGGTGGGGCGATTGCCGCGGGGAAATACTCCGTGTTACTGCGGGTTCGGTTTCAGTCGAACGAGCGGACTCTGCTCGAGGATGAAGTGACGCAGTGGTCGGGGCAGATCGTGGCGGCACTCACAAAGCTTGGCGGGTCGCAGAGAGCGTAGCCAGTCCTTCACATTCCCATCCTGATTTTCTGAGTTGGTTCTCATTTCCTGAGGATCCATCCCAACTCTCCGCGGATCTCCCGCGTGCTTTCCTTCCTTTCAGGTTTTCAAGCGATTTGCCGATAGGCAGATACGTGAGCAATCAGTCTGTGGGACAAGGTGTGGCCAGGGCTCCGGAGCGCGATTTGAAGCCGCTGCGCTATGTGGCGCGGCAGCCGATCGTCGACCGGGAAGAGAAAGTATTCGGATACGAACTGCTGTTTCGGGACGGTCTGGAAAACGCGTTCAGCGGCGATACGGATGAAGCGTCGCGGGCGACGCTGGACCGGACTTTGCTGATGGGGCTGGATGTGTTGTGCGATGGCCGGCGGGCGTTTGTGAATTGCACGCGGGATACGCTGATCAAGGGACTGGTCATGGTGTTGCCGTCGACCACGACGGTGGTGGAGATTCTGGAAACGGTTCCGGCGGATCCCGACGTGGTGGCGGCCTGCCAGAACTTGAAAGAAGCGGGCTACATGATCGCGCTGGACGACTATGTGGCCAACGATCCGCGCGAAGCGCTGGCGGAGATGGCGGACATCATCAAGGTGGAAATGCAGCTGACCACCGAGGAGCAGCGCCTGGTCATGATCAAGCGCTTCGGGCGGCGCAGCCGGTTGCTGGCGGAAAAAATCGAGACCCAGGCGGAGTTTATGCGGGCCCGGGATCTGGGGTTTGTATATTTTCAGGGGTATTTTTTCCGTCGTCCGGAAATGATGAACACGCACGACATGCCGGCCAACCGGATGAACTATCTGCGTATGCTGCAAGAGGTGTCGCGGCCGGATCTGGAGTTGATGGCACTGGAGAAGCTGATCAAAACGGAAGCGTCGGTGTGCTACCGTCTGCTCCGCTATTTGAATTCGGCGATCTTTTCGTTTCAGAGTGAGATTCATTCCGTGCGACATGCGCTCTCGATTCTGGGCGAACGGGACGTGCGGCGCTGGGTGCGTCTGGTGGCAGCGGTGGGCGCGGGGCAGGAAAGGACCAGCGATCTGGTGCTGTCGGCGCTGGTGCGCGGGCGGTTTGGCGAATTGTTGACACGGCGCGTTCCGCACGGGGAGTCCGACTTGTTCTTGCTCGGTCTGTTGTCTTTGATCGATGCCATGCTGGAAATGCCGATGGCGGAAGTGCTGGAAAAAATTCCGCTGGATCATGCGACCAAGGCGGTGTTGTTGGGGCAGCCCAGCGAACTGCGTCCGGTGTTCCAGTTGATGCTCGCCCATGAGAGCGGGGAGTGGCAAGCGGCGGCGGAGTTAAGCCAGAGCCTGCATCTGGACGCCGAAGAGGTTGCCGGATATTACTGGCAGTCGCAAAAATGGGCCAGGGAAGTCTCGAACGGGAAGTGAGCGCGGGAAGGGAACGGCCGGGCTCGCCCGGCACACTCCCAGTCATGTCCTCCTGTGCAAAAGAGGTTGGGGTTGGGCCTTGCGCGGTTGGGCAAGGACGAGTACCATGAAGTTGTTCTCATTTAGGCCTCGTTCCCGCGCAGGCCTTCCGCGCCAGCCGATTCGAGGCGGCGCCTTACGGATCCGATAAACGGATAATCGATACGAAGTCAAAAAGTAAAGGTTTCATTCGCGAATAGCAGTTCGTTTCAAGAGTTGGGGTTCGGTCCATAGTGTGTCCAGTCGCAACCCGCAACTGCGTAGATCCGATTCTGGGTTAAGGGCGGAGCTTTGCCTGGAGGATCGGGATTCCGCGGCTGGCGGGGCCTTTGGGATTCAGCAAGAAAATTTACAAAATGAGTGCGGAAAAGTTTGAGAGGACTATGAACGCAGGACCAGGAAGACCCTCCGGTGGCGGGGGAGGAAGACGGAGGCGGCGTGGACGCCGTCCTAACAATCAGCGCGGACAGCGGCCCGGACCGGGCCTGAGCCGGGAAAACAAAGACGGCATTTACACCGCGCCCATGGATCACAGCTACCGTGCGGCATTGGCCGGGGGCAACAACAATAACGGGCACAAAGGCGGACGCCAGCGGCCGGGGTTTGCGGCGCAATATCCGCAGCCCGACCCGGAACCGTTGCCCGCGATCAACGAAGATGCGAACTCGCGCATCTTTGCCTTCATCGAGGATCTGTTCTTCATGGCGAAGATCCAGGAAACCGCGCGCAAGCTCAACGTGAAAGTTGAGTTCGTCAAGACCGACAAGGATTTAATGGAGAAGATGGAGCAAAACGGCGACGAGAAGCCGTCACTGATTATTTTCGATTTGAACCTGGCCAGCGTGAAACCGCTCACCCTGATTCCGAAGCTGAAGAGCAAGCTGAAGAAGGGCACGTCGATCATCGGATTCCTGTCGCACGTGCAGGGAGATTTGAAACAGAAGGCGCACGAAGTAGGTTGTGACATGGTGCTGCCGCGCTCGGCATTTTCGCAGAACCTGCCGCAGTTGTTGCGGCGGCACGGCGCGCCGGAAGATGTGGAGCCAACGGTGCAGTAAGGCCTTCGGCTTCCGGTTCCGCACCCGAGCGAGACTGCATCGTTGGCCTGCGCCGGATTCGGCTGAATTCATTCAGCGAGTAGCCCTCTGGGTCGCCGACTTCGAGCGGGCCCTGGCCGGAACTGCGCGACATTATCCTGTCCACTCCCGGACACTCGATTCCAACACCGAACAATCGGACCTCCTCGGTCTAAACCTCTCCATTCTCAACTGCTTCTATATCAATCAAATACTGCGCTACTCTCTGGCGAACCAAGTGCTCCTGGTTGTGCGATCGAGGTGCCGCCATGTTCATTCAGGACGTGCGCTTGGCGTTGCGTCAACTGCACAAGAACCCAGGATTCGCCCTGGCCGTTACTCTGACGCTGGCGCTGGGAGTTGGCGTCAACACCGCAGTTTTCAGCTTGCTCAATGGCTTCCTGCTGCGCCCGCTCCCCTACCCGGAGCCTGACCGGCTCGCGGTTCTCGTGCTGCATCAGGAAGGCGTTTCCAAGTCAGGCCAATTCGAGCAGCAGGACGATACCACGCAGGACGGCGAAACCTGGGAGATGGTTCGCGACCGTGTGCCTTCGGTGCGCGCCGCGTCCTTCGGCGGGACGAGTGGCGTGAACCTGCAGGCTGGCACTGGATCGGGCGCCAGCGTCAGCTACGTCCAGAACATGCGGGTTTCTGCGCATTACTTCGATGTCCTGGGCATCCAGCCTTTCCTGGGTCGCGGCTTTACCGAGGAAGAAGACCGGCCCAACGGGCCTAACGCCGTGATCGTGAGTTACGCGCTCTGGCGTTCTGTCTTGCATGCGGATCCGCAGGTCCTCGGGAAGCAGGTCATTCTCAAAGGCGAGCCGCATACCGTCGTTGGAGTCTTACCAGAGCGAGCGCAACCTACGGGAGTGGCGGATCTCTGGACGCCGCTGCAACCGCACCAGAGTGGAGAGTGCGGAGGAACGAATTGCGAGATCATCGTGCGCCTGCTTCCGGGAGCGTCGTGGCAGCAGGTCTCGGCCGAACTGGCTCGCGTGCGCAAGCCCTGGTTCGACGAGATGAGCAAGTCCAAAGGCGGGGCGTGGTTCTATGCGATGCCGCTTGCGCTCGCTCTGAACCTGGATAGCGGAATGCGGAGTCCGATTCTAGGGCTCATGTCGGCCGTCGGCTTCATCCTGCTCATCGCCTGCGCGAATCTCGCCGGGCTGACGCTGGTGCGGATCGCCCGCCGCACTCCTGAGATCGCCACGCGCCTTGCTCTGGGCGCCAGCCGCTGGGCCGTATTGCGGCAGCTTTGGGTGGAGAATCTTGTTCTCGCGCTGGTGGGCGCCGCGATTGGACTGGCCCTGGCTCGTGGCATTCTCTCGGCTCTGCCAGGATTCCTGCCCGATTCGATGATGCCTCTCGGCGGCGCATCGATCGATCTTCGCGTTCTGGCTTTTACCTTTGGAGCCTCGCTGTTCACCAGCCTGCTATTTGGCGCGCTGCCCGCTTTGCAGATTCGCAGAGTCGATCTGCGCTCGTCGATGGCCAGCAGCAGCCATTCGGTTGCCAAAGGCTCGAGCCGCCTCCGTCAGGTGCTGATCGGCGCCGAAGTCGCACTCACGGTTGTGCTGGTCGCGGGAGCGGGGTTGCTGGTCCGCAGCCTCATCTATCTTGAGACCCTGCCCCCTGGTTTCGACGCCAGCAATGTGATGTCGGCGACGCTTTCACTCGATGATGCCCGCTATCGGGACGCCCCCGCATTTCATAACCTCATCGACCGAAGCGTGGCCGCGATGCATCAGATCCCCGGTGTCGAAGACGCTGCCGTCGGGCTGAGCTTGCCTTACGAACGGGGCCTGAACGACGGCATCAAGATTCTGGACGGCCAACTCGCGGGCCGGGAGGGCGGATCGAGCGTTGCCTACGTCAGCCCAGGATATTTTCGAGTGCTGAGAATACCGCTTCTTGCGGGCCGCGCCATCGAAGAGAGCGACACGCCAACCTCGCAATCCGTAGCCGTGGTCAACGTCGATTTTGCCCGCAAGTTCTTCACCGAGCTGAATCCAGTGGGCCGCCACCTCCAGATCGAGAAACACATTTATGCCATCGTCGGCGTCGTGGGGAACGTCGCCAAACGCCCCGGCATGAGTGGCGACGCACCCATGTCGACTGAACCAGTTCTTTATCTTCCCGCCACGCAGATTGACCAGGGGCTGGTCAACGTCGCACACGTCTGGTTCCAACCCAGCTGGATCGTGCGTACTGCTGGACCGGTGCAAGGGCTTACCTCCGCGATGCAACGGGCCCTCGGCCAAGTGGACCGGACCTTGCCGTTCTCCGGGTTCCATTCGATGCAGGATCTCCAGGCGAGGAATCTCCTGTATCAGAGAGTGGAAGTGGATCTCCTCGGTGCACTGGCGGGACTGGCGCTTTTACTGTCGGCGGTCGGAATCTACGGATTGGTTTCGAATCTCATTGTGCAGCGCACACGCGAAATCGGCATTCGCATGGCCCTCGGGTCTTCGATTCGCCAAACCATATTCGATGTTGGTTCCACCGGCATCGTGGCCGCGGGCTGCGGCTTGATCGCGGGACTGGCGTTATCTTTCGTTGCCCTGCGTGTGTTGCGCAGCGAAATCTATGGTGTCCGCGACTATGATCCGCTGACGTTCATTGTGGTTCCCGTAGTTATCGCAGTCATGGCCGCGGCTGCCAGCTTCTTACCAACCTTGCGGATCACTCGAATCGATCCCGCAGTCACCCTCCGCATGGAATAGTGCGTGGCAAGCCACCACGCGCCGTACCGCGAAAGTACGCGCCGCTGGTTGCTTGTTCTAACCAGGGGGCCATGTCAGCGGGCGTCCGCCGAGCAAGTGGACGTGCAAGTGGAAGACCGACTGTCCGGCGCCGGGACCGACGTTAAGAACAGTGCGGTAGCCCTGCTCAATGTTGCGCTGGCGGGCGATTTGGGCAGCGGCGAGGTGGCAGCGGCCGATGATTTCGGCGTCGCCGGCCTCAGCCTCTTTCAACCCGGCAAAATGTTTTTTGGGAATGATCAGAACGTGCGTAGGCGCCTTGGGGTTGATGTCTTCGAAGGCGAAGACGTAATCGTCTTCGTGAATCTTCTTCGCGGGAATCTCGCCGCGGATGATGCGGCAGAAAAGGCAATTGGGATCGGTCATGGATGGTTCCCTTGGTGTACCTGCTAGTTCAACTGGCGAAAAAGATAGCACTCGGGCGCAAACTTGTCAGCCAGGTTACGGAACCCGGCCGCAGAGCCCGCCGCAATTCTAGCGATACTTTGTGGCCAGATCGTTGAAGGGCTGAGAATCCACGTTCCACGTGCCTTCGAAGGGATTGTCCAGGTCGGTCAACACAAAGTGCGCAAAGAACAAAAGCATTGTCGTGATCGCGATCGCCACCAGGCCGAGCACCAGGTTGTGAAAAGAAAAAAAGAAGAGCAGAAACAAAATCGTACATGCCGTGAGCGTGACGAAAAGCAGCAGCGTGCGAGGGATGCGCTTTACGCTGAGCGCGAGTCTCTCGTCACGGTGGGCGCTGGCCTGGTTGGCAATTTCCAGCAAGCGTTCGTAGACCCTGTGTTCGGATTCGTCTTCGGGCTTGGCTTCGGTCAGGCTGGAGAGGATCGCAGAAAATAGTTTGTCGGTCCTCTCCGTATCTTCCCCTTGAGAGAGCATTCCCCATTCCGACTCAACCACGCCGCGGGCGTAGGTTCGCACCGCCCGGACGATGGGATCGCGCGTAGCCTCTTTGAGCCGTTTACTGAAAAGAATCAGATCTTTCAGCGCTCCGGACTCTTTCAGAATTTCGTTTTCGACGGCGGCGAACTGTCCCCAGATCACGTAGGTGGCGAAGGCGTAGACGACGCTGTAGAGCGTGCCGATGATCTGCAACAGCGCGCCAATACCTTCGCTGTCGTCCGCGAAAAGTTTGTGAAAGCCCGTCAGACGCAATACGAGATAGATGCCCGCAGCGCCGGCCATAAACCCAACGCCGCGCGAGCGAGTGGCGGGAGGAATGATTTCGAGAGCGCTCATTAGGATACTAGTCTAATCGCACCAGGAACACTGCGCCTTCGGGAGTCTCGGTTTCGGCGGCGAGTTTCTGGGCGCGCTCGTGGTCGTCGTCGAGCACGCGAACGCGAACCCACCAGTCTCCGGCGGGGCTGCCGAAGCACAAGACCTGAGCCGTGTGATAGCGCCGCGTGAGGTGATCGGCAAGTTTCCTGGCGGCTGGCTCCTGGGGGAATCCGCCGATCTGGACGGCCCATTTGCCAGCGGAATCAGGCGACGCCGATTGCATCAACTCGACCTTCACTTGAGCGACGCCGGGCTGCCAGACATCGACCTTGCGGGCCGCGGCGAGGGAGAGGTCGAGGACACGTCCCGGAATAAACGGACCGCGGTCAGTGATGCGTACCAGCGCAGCATGCCCGGTCTTAACGTTGGTGACGCGCACGATGGATCCCAGCGGATAAGTGCGGTGCGCAGCCGTCATGGCGTGCATGTTGTAGACTTCGCCGTTCGATCCGCGGCGGTTGTGGTAAGGCGGCCCGTACCAACTGGCGAGCCCGGTTTCAGTGGCGATGGGCTTGGCGTCGGGGGGAAGCGCGGGCTCGGACAGATCGGGCTCGGCTGCAGCTTCTTCTTTGGGCTTGGGGGCTGCGCTTTCCTTTGCGGCCGGAATATTTGTGGTCGGCTGGGATGCAGGCGGCTGACTCGTCGTAGCTAGCGGCGGAGGCGGTGGCACGTTGACGTGTGCCTGCTTGGGCTGGCCGCAGCCGCTCAAGAAGAGAATCGCGATCAGAACGATCAGTATCATGGCGATGCTGACGAAGCGAGCGCGGTGGCGCGGCGTGGCCGATCGAGTGTTCCACTCGGCTACTTGGGCGGGTGGTGGTGCTGCTCCATGTAGTCGGCGAATTCCGTAAGCTTCTGCGAGGCCGTACGCAGGGCTTTGGTGGAGTGCGTCCGGACCGCCGGGACAACCTCTTCGTTGAGATACTTGATGAATTCGGGGATCTCTTTTTCCAGGCGTTCGGCAGCTTCGCCGATGGTTTGGCTCACGCGTGCCGAAGCGTCTTCCACCTTGCGGTTGAAGTCGTTCATGGTGCTCCTCGCGATGATTCGGCGTGAATGGACTCACGCGGTGTTGCGGATGCCAGGCAAGGGTATTATTTCGCGGCCCGGGGACGAGGTCAATGGAGAATGGATGAATTCGGTGGTTCGTGCGGATCATGCTCGGCCTTCGAAATCGAGTTTTGCTGTGCTATAGAATGCGGGCTCCGCCGATGACTTCTGCGAAGATGATTTCCAAACCGATGAATCCTGAGAAGTCTGAGTCGCACGCCGCGCGGGGGCCGACATTCCGCAAGCGGCTGCTGGCATGGTATGACGCGCACGCACGCGACCTGCCCTGGCGTGAGACTCATGAACCGTACCGGGTATGGCTGTCGGAGATCATGCTGCAACAAACGCGCGTCGCGGCAGTGATTGCGCATTATCACCAGTTCTTGCGGCGGTTTCCGACCGTCCAGAAGCTGGCTCGGGCGCGGGAGGCCGCGGTGCTGGCGGCGTGGAGCGGCCTGGGATACTACCGGCGGGCGCGCATGCTGCACGCGGCGGCGAAGATTGTGGCGCGGGAGTTGGGTGGAGAATTTCCGGAGACGGTCGAGGAATTGCGGGCGCTGCCCGGCGTGGGACGTTACACAGCCGCAGCCATTGCCAGCATCGCGTTCGGGGAGCCCGTCGCGGTGGTGGATGGAAATGTGGAGCGCGTTCTGCAGCGGATTTCGGGGCGGCGGCTCGCAGGCGAAGAATTCTGGCTGGCGGCTGAGAAGTTGCTGGATCGCGAGCGTCCGGGAGACTTCAATCAGGCGATGATGGAACTGGGTGCCACGGTATGCACGCCGCGGGCGCCAGCGTGCCTGACTTGTCCGGTGGTGGAGTTGTGCGCGACGCGCGGGGAAATGGCCGGAGCGGCGAAGGCGGCGCGGCAGACGAACCGTGAGATTCATTATGCGCTGGATCATCGGGATGGCAAGGTGTTCATGGTGCAGCGTGAGCGAGACGCGCGGCTGATGGCAGGGATGTGGGAGTTGCCGGAGCTGGCTGCGCCCGTGGTGGCCCTGGGCAAGGAGCAGGCTCCTCGCTTTGCTCGGAATGACAAGACGGACGGGCCCATCACTCTGAAGCATTCGATCACGGTAACGGACTACACCGTTCGGGTTTGGCGTCAGCCCGTCGCGGGCGAAATAGCCGGCAAATGGATTCCGATCGAGAAGTTGTCGGGGCTTGCGCTGACAGGTCTGGCGCGAAAGATTCTGCGGAGAGCGCAAATCATTGCCGACTTGGACAGGCCGGTCTAAACTCTTTGCGTATGAGGCGAGCTTTCCTGCTCGCGGGCTGCAATGTTGATCGGAATCATAAAGCCCCGTCGTGCTTCATCCCGCCGCCGGAACCCTTTATTTGCCATAGGAGCGAATCCAATGATGCTAGGTTCTGTTCGGCTTCTTAGTCGACTATCTATTCTCCTAATGCTGCTAGCGATTCTTACCAGTTGCGGTGGTGGAAGTTCTTCTGGTGGGGGAACGCATCCCCCTGCGCCGGCCGAAATTCTCTATGCCAGCGGTTGGAGCCAGATAACGGCGCTCAGCATCGACACCAACACGGGAGCACTGAGCCCGGTAGCAGCCGAAGCGGAACCCAACACTACGGTAGGCATTGTTGCAACCTCTTCTGCCAGCTTCTTGTACGCGTCTGACAAGGGCAACGGAATAGACGGCTTCACTATTGGACAGAATGGAACCCTCGCCCCGATCCATGGTTCTCCGTGGCCAGGGCCAGAGAATTACTACGGCGGTGGTCTGGCAATCGACCCCGCCGGGAAGTTCGTCTATGCCGCCAGCGCCGCAGGCCCCCCAGGCCTTGTCGCGGGATTTACCGTCAGCGCCGCAACGGGGGCGCTAACCCCGATGGCAGGTTCACCTTTTTCCGTAGGCGTCGTTCCGTTTCAGCCGGTGGTCGATCCGTCAGGCAAGTTCCTGTATGTAACTGACTATTTCGACCCCCAAGGCGGAATCTATGCGTTTGACATACATCCCTCCACGGGAATTCCTTCTTCGATCGCAGGGTCACCTTTCCCAACGCTCCCTGCAGCAGAGCCCCTCGATCTTGTGACTGATCCCTCGGGTAGGTTCCTTTACGCTGCCCTCTTCGCGGATTACAGCATTGCCGCATTCACCATCGACAGTACTACTGGCGCCTTAATCAGCGTGCCTGGTTCGCCTTTTCCGACTGGGGCGGGGTCAGACCCAGCTTGGCTCTTTGACACCATCACCATCGATCCTTCGGGGAAGTTTGTGTACGCCCTGAGCAGCTCTGAGTCGAGCAGCGTGGTCTCTGTATTCACGGTCGACTCCATCAGCGGCGCTTTGGCACCGGTCAATGGTTCTCCGTTTTCCGCGGCGTCGTCCGCTATATCAGGCGGGCTCGTGGTAGATCCATCGGGCAAGTTTCTGTACGTTGCGGGCGGCAACGCCAGCTACATCTTACCCATGAGCATCGACGGAGCCACTGGTGCCCTGACGGCTCTCCCGGGATATAGCCTCAGCGCAGACAATATCCCCATCTTCCCCACGAATCTGACGGTCGCCCTGGTGCCATGACGTGCGCTTCGAACCACCTCCGATGACCGTCCGTCTCGTCTAGAATCGAAAGTAGAAATGGGGAGAAACGTGAATGGCCGCATTAGTCACAGGAACGAAGGCACCAGAATTTGACCTGAAAACTTTAGACGGCAAGCCGTTCACGCTGGCCGCCGAACTGGCGCGCGGCCCGGTCGTGCTGGTGTTTTTCAAGGTGTCGTGTCCGACGTGCCAGTATGCGCTGCCGTTTTACGAGCGGCTGTATAAAGCCTACGCGCGCAAGGGTGTCACGCTGGTTGGGATTTCGCAGAATGACGCCAAAGACACGGCGGCGTTCAACCAAGAATTCGGCATCACATTTCCGGTGCTGCTGGACGACACGCATTCCTATCCGGTCTCGAACGCCTACGGGTTGACTAATGTTCCAACGATCTTCTGGATCGCGCAGGATGGCGAGATTGAAGTTTCGAGCGTGGGATGGCTCAAGGCCGATTTTGAAGAGATCAATCGCAGGATGGCGGAGACTGGGAAGACCGCTCCGGCTGCAGTATTCAAGCCGGGAGAAGATGTGCGTGACTTCCGCGCGGGTTGAGGGTCGAAAAACTGATCCCGCGGTCGCGGGACCACCTCGATGATGCTCCGCATTTCCATTGACCGCTCTTTGGAGCGGGTCTAGAATCCCTTGACATCAGGCTGGCTGCGGCACACTTCCGCGCCGCTCCGGAATCCTCTTCCCCCAGAGGAGTGTTTTCTATGTCCGGTCCTCTCCGCGCTATTCTCAGTGTCACTCTATTCCTGTGCTGCCTGTGGGCATATGCACTGCCTCAAGATCCTGTGCCCGAGGCCAAGAAAGCAGAGCCTAAGAATCACGAAAAGACAGATGAGGCCAAACCGCCCAAGCCGCCAGCAGCTGCACCCGGCAGGGTTGGTGACGGGTCCCTGACCCCGCATTCCCAGCAGCAGCAGAAGCCTCCAGCCGCTCACCTGAAGCAAAAGGGAATGTCTGGTGATTCTTCCAAGCACACGGATTACGAGGTAGCCGGGATCACGAAGAAGACCGACGAGAAAGTGGCCAGCGACCAAAAGAATCACCAGCATCGCATCTATCACAAGGATGAGAAAGATGAGCATGGTGAGAAGGAAGTGCATCCCCCTTGCGACGCCGTTCCGCTCAGCCAACGGGCGAAATGCGAGGAGGAGCGCAAGACGCGAGAGAAAGACAAGAAGAGCCTCGGAACCGTTCGGTAGCCTGCGTCTCCGTCTCCTGTATGTGCCTGCTTGCGAACAAATAACTTTCGTTGTTGCACCGTCCTCTCATAACCAAAAAAGAGAGCCAACCACAGAGGAACACAGGACGCGTCTGCGCACTCGGACACGTCCTAGCGTGTGCATTGGACCGAGGGTGGGTGCACTCTCGTGCATGGGATGACGTGTTTCTCATTCAACCGCAGTGAGGCCCTCCTTTACAATTCATCCAGACTTTCAAGAAAAAACCGTCTTCCACTGAGCGCCGCTTCGTTGGGAGAAGAGCCTGTTTATGCAAGGAATGTTGAAAATCGCTTCGGCAGGTCTGATGGTGTGCGCGACTCTGCTCGCATGGGCGGAGGGCGGAGCGGGCGCTGGCGGTTCGAAAGGCGCGAGAAGCGCGCCATCGGTGAAGCTGCCAGGGACCGCGATTGTGGCCTTGGAGACGATTACGCCGGAGCACATTCGCTGGCATGTGCGTTATTTGTCGCACGATCTGCTGGAGGGCCGCGGGACGGGCCAGCGCGGCGGCGACATTGCCGCCGAATACATCGCTACGCAGTTTGCCGAATACGGGCTGAAGCCGGCCGGCGATCATGGCACCTACATGCAGAAAGTGCCGCTGGTGGGAATCACGACCCTGCCCGACACTCAGTTTTCTCTCGTCCCGAAGAAGGGCGAGACCATGAATCTGAAGCCGCTCGACGAGTACGTCGCTTTCGACCAGACGCAGCAGGCACAATCGGACGTCGATGCGGACATGATTTTTGTGGGCTACGGCATTGAAGCTCCCGAATACGCCTGGGACGATTACAAAGGGGTCGACGTGCGCGGCAAAGTTCTTCTGATGCTGGTAAACGAACCTCCATCGGACGATCCAAAATTCTTCAAAGGGAAGGCGCTCACCTACTACGGGCGCTGGACCTACAAGTATGAAGAGGCGGCGCGCAAGGGAGCAGTCGGCGTGCTCCTCATTCACCAGAAGCAGATGGCGAGCTACGACTGGGACGTTGTAAGAAACTCGTTTTCGGGGGAGAAGTCGTATCTGAAGGTGGAAGGTCCGGCGCTGAAAGTGGCTTCGTGGATTCATCTGGATGCTGCGACGAGGCTGGCTTCGGCCTCCGGGATGAATCTCGAAAAAATGATGAAGGATGCGCAGACGCGGGAGTTTCGTCCGGTGAGCCTGGGGGCGCGGCTCAAGGCGCACATGGTCAGCAAGATCCGGAATTTCGAATCGAGCAACGTGCTGGCGATTCTGCCCGGCGCCGATCGCAACTTGGCCGCTGAGGCCGTGATCTACACCGCCCATTACGATCACTTCGGCATTCGCCCCGAAATGCCGGGCGACAACATTTTTAACGGTGCCAACGACAATGCGACCGGATGCGGCATTCTGCTGGAGATCGCGCGGGCCTATGGAGCGGCCTCGCAGCGGCCGCGGCGGTCTATTCTGTTTGCCGCGGTCACCGCCGAGGAGCAAGGACTGCTGGGTTCGGAGTATCTGGGAAAGCATCCGCCGATTCCGGCCGGAAAGATCACTCTCGATTTGAATTATGACGACGTGAAGCCGCTGGGAGCGCCGGAGGAAGTGCAAGTTTCCGGGGCGGAGCGGACGACATTTTATCCGGCAGTCGAGGCGACGGCGAAGGAGTTCCGGCTGGCCATTCGTCCCGATGCGCTGCCCGAGGCGGGACACTTCTACCGCTCCGATCATTTCAGCCTGGCGCGCGTGGGCGTTCCTTCATTTTCGATTAATGAGGGTATGAAGTACAAAGGGCATACCGAGGCCTGGGGACTCGAGCAGGAGCGCGAGTACGTGGAGAAGCATTATCACCAGCCCAGCGATGAGTACCATCCCGAGATGGATTTTGTCGGCGACTCGGCCATGGCGCGATTCGGATTCGCTCTGGGGTGGGAAGCCGCGAGCCTGCCGCAACGGATCGAGTGGCAGAAGGGCGACGAGTTCGAAGCAGCGCGGATGCAGAGTAGCGGGAAGTAACTCGTGGCTGTCCGGCGCTTCTCTTCAGTGAGGCGAGGATGTCGTCGTCGAATCAACCGCGTCTGAACCACCCGCGTCTAAACCACTATATTTTGTGGCCGTCGATCGCAATCGCGGCGCTCCTCGCGGTCGAGCTACCAACCGCGTGGATTGCCTATAGCGACAAGCAGACGCACCGGCCCAGCATGCTCAACTTCCACCCGCTGCTGGCCGTCCTTTACGTTCCGTTGGCGTTCGGCGTGATCTGGCCGGTTTTGATTGCAGGCGCCGAGTGGGCCATGCGGTCCGGGAGCCGGCCGTATCGGTGGCCACGGAAGACCGCCATCATCATGTTTGCCGTGTGCGCCTGTTGTTCGATTCCTTTCATCTTCATGGAACACCGTAGCCTGGTTGCCGGACTGGACGCGTTAGCCGCGGAACGCACGCGCGGGATTCAGCTTCGGGCCCGGCTCGAGGCGGAGAAGCAACAAGCCCTGGCAGCACTGCAAGCCAACGGTGTCGACTCGCTGACCGAGCCTTTAACCGGACCACAAGTGGAAGCCGTCAACAGCTACCTCGACGCTCATTCCGCGAGCACCATAGAACTTGAGGCCGCGATCCGGCATTACCGCACTACAGTGGGCATCATGGACCACTTGTCGAAAAGCCGTTATTGCCCGCCGGAGGTCCTGGAGATCATTTTCGACAACCTTGTCGCCCTGGAAAAAGGTCCCCGGCTGCCGAATCCCGGTGATCTGTATGAAGTGCTGTACTACCTCGCTTGGAATCCGAATGTGCCGCTATCCGTTCTCGTTCAAATGTTGGACAATAACGACGCCAATGTGCGTCGGGCGGCCGCTGCGAATCCCAGGCTGCCGCAGGCCGCAAAGATTTCCTACCTCCAGCGAGCAGCGGCTTCAAAATCATTTTCCGAACGGGAAGATGTGGCGGGCAATCCCAACTGTCCCCCTGACGAACTCGCCAGGATGCTCGACGATGAAAATCCTAGGGTCCGCGAGTTAGCCAGCGCGAATCCAAGTACTCCGAAAGCGCCGAAAATTTCGTATCTGCGAAAAGCAGCTGTTTCCGAGAGACTTTGGGACCGCATATCGGCCGCACAGAATCCGGATTGCCCTCCCGAAGAGCTGAAAAAACTGGCGGCGGATCCAGCCACGGCCAAGTATGCTGCCTCCAATCCAAACTGTCCGACAGATTTGCTTCAAACTCTGGCCAACTCCGCGGACCCGGAGACCTGCCGCCGGGCGAATGCCAATCTGGCTAAACGCCAGAAAACAGAGCGCTGAGCTCACCGCTGATCGGGCATCGGAGACCGGAACACGTAACCTAGGTAACTTTAGCGGCGCTGTTCTGCATGCTAACCTCGATGTGTCCGTTTGAAATCAGCAACTTCCGAATACTCCTGATCAGGGATGCCGAGGATACCTATTTTTCGACTAGGTGGTGCGCCGGAGAAACCGGCGCCGCCGAATCTGGCTGCGTCGACGCCTTTCATTTCTCTGGAAGGCATCAGCGTAGGCGTCGATAACCTGCGGCATGATGTGTTGCTGAGTCCGAGGTTTGTGGATCTGGCCCGGGCGCAGATTGCGCGTCTGATCGCGCGCAATGGCGAGTTGGAGGGGTTGCTCTCGGCGGAGGCGCCTCAATCCATGCAAGGGCCCGCGTGGATGCGGAATCAGGCCGGCAAGCCGGCGCGGGTGAAGCACGATCCCGGAGAGTGGAAGTCAGCGCTGACCGAGTTGCAGGTCGCGTCGCTCAATCGCGCCAAAAAAGAATTCAAGCTATCCGTCGACCTGCTGGCGCGCCTCGCGGTCACGAAGTTTCTCCGCGCCGAAATGAACCAGCAGTTTCTCCAGGTGCTGGAGCGCTGCCGCGTATTGCTGAAAAGCTACGACAACATGCGGCAGGGCAAGGCGCATGAGTACCGCGAGAAGCTGGCGCAGTTCCAGGTGAGGAAGCGCATCATCCTGCGCAAGACCGGTCAGGAAATCTTTGAGACCCTGCGCGAGGTGGAAAAAAGCACGCTGGCGCGCACCCGGCGGTCGCTCTTCGGCGAAGAAACCAGCGGCGGCAGCTATTTTACCTATCCTCTGTTCCTGAACCGCCTGCTGTTTTCCGAAGACGGCCGCGACGACTATCTGTGCGCCGAACATTACGTGATGATGGGAAATTGGGACCGCGATCCCGACCGCTATGGACGGATGCGCGAGGTGGTCTCAGGATTCCTGCGTTCGCAATATGGCGATGAAGTGAGCGCGGAGACTCTCGACTCGTGGATGAATGTCCCGGAGAACGCGCGCGAACTGGTAGGCACGGGCACCCCGGACGATTCTGACGAAGGCCTGGCGCAACAGGACCGCCTGGCAGCCCTGGTGCGGCTGCTGGAAGACGAGCGGGTCATGGAGAACGTCATCGCCTCGTATCATGTGGTGCCGCTGTTGGGCGAGTACGCGCCCCGCATCAATCCGCAGCAGTTGAAGACCGCGCTCATCGACCGGACGGAATGCGACCGCGTCGAACGCATGATTCAGGAGCACGGCAAGCTCACGCCGAACAGCCTGTACGCGGCGGTGGCCAAGGTCGCGAGTTGCCGCGGGGCAGAGCGGGCGAAGGTGGCGGCGCGTTTCCTGGGAGACTTCTTTCACTATCACCGCGACTTGCGGCGGCTGGAGGTTTTAAACGCCGCTTTGGATTCGGTAAACCTAGCGGGCAACGAGCGCATCCAGGAGCTGTCGCGGGTGAACGGAACGCTGTATGAATTTCTGCTTCCCGAGGAACAGGGTCAGACCGACTCGGAGCGGGTGCTGCGCCATGTAGTGCTCAAGGCCGATGTGCGCGACTCCACCCGGCTGACGCGCACCATGATGGAGAAAGGTTTGAATCCGGCGTCGTACTTCAGCTTGAATTTTTACGATCCGGTGAACAAGTTGCTGGAAAAATACGGCGCGCAGAAAGTATTTCTGGAAGGCGACGCCATCATTCTGGCCATCCTCGAGCGTGAAGGCGAGCCCGGGCTGGCGGTCAGCCGCATGTGCGTGCTGGCCCGCGAAATCATTGAGATCGTGCGCGGTTACAACGAACTGATGCAGAGTTCGGGCATGCCGGGGCTGGAACTCGGCCTGGGCATCACGGCGCAGGAGTCGGCGCCGCTTTACCTGATGGATGGCGAACATCAGATCATGATTTCGGAAGCTCTGAACGAGAGCGACCGCCTTTCGTCCTGCAACAAGCGGGCGCGCAAGGTCATGGAACCCCAGGCGGGACCGTTCCACGTCTATGCATTTCAGGCGGCGGAACTGGACGAAAACGGAAACCCCGAAGATGTGATTATCAGTTTCAATCTGGGCGGCATTCGTATGAA
>Ga0209415_10006453_pt1 | contig 20840 bp, 19 predicted proteins | sample PeaSoiSIISIP2007_FD_187696 | JGI IMG/M metagenome (GOLD analysis project Ga0209415, IMG submission 187696) | Peat soil microbial communities from Weissenstadt, Germany - SII-SIP-2007 (SPAdes) (version 2) | ecosystem: Environmental > Terrestrial > Soil > Wetlands > Peat | place: Germany...
ATCCATCGTTTCCTCCCCACCCTCTGCACAGTAAACTATCGCTACCCGACTGTCTCACCCTCATTGGCAGAGAGGGAAGACGGGAAAGCTGACGCCGGATGGAGAACCTGACCCAAGCGTCTTTTCGACCCAGTGGAATCGCGAAGGAATCCAAGTCGGAACCGCCATTGCGTTACTCGCGCGCCGCGCGCAGCACAATGGCAATCAAGCTGTGCAATTTCGGAACTTTTGGGGAAAGACCAAACGTGTGGACCTACTCAGGTCGCTTGAGGGAGCTGACGACCGTGCCTATCGGCACCTCACACCTGGCGCGGAACTAGGATTTCCGTTTGCGCCGACGCTGGTTGCAAGCGGATACCTTAGTTGGCCTGAATTGCCGGAGTTGTTCCCAAGGTTCTTCCCCGGCGTGCAGACAAAGCAAGATGCGCTCGTCATCGACATCGACCGCGAACGGTTGGAGGAGCGACTGCGGCTGTATTTCGACTCCAACATCGATAACGTAGAGATCGCCAAGCGCGTCCCCGGATCGATGGACGGGACCGTTGCGAGCGAACCGAAATCTACTCGTGACTACTTAATCAGGCGCGGCTTTCTCCCGCAATTCATTGTTCGGTATGCATTTCGGCCCTTCGACGTGCGGTGGTTGTATTGGGAGCCTGACACGAAGCTCCTTGGTCGCAAGGTTCCCGAATACTTCCCGCAAGTCTTTCCTGATAACGTGTGGCTCAGCTCGGGGCAGCGGAATCGAAAAGAGCACTTTTACGCGCCACAGGTCACAGCGCGGCTGGCAGACTTGCACTTGGTCGAATCAAATGCAGCGATGTTCCCGCTGTTCACTCGCACCGGAATTGCTCCCGGTGCCCGAGATCTCTTTGTCCAGACAGGCAAGGCAGAAACGACGCCCAACCTCACGCGAGCCGCTACCACATATCTGTCGCGAGTCACTGCGTCGGTGGAGGCGCTCTTTTTTCACAGCGTCGCAGTTCTGCATTCGCGCGCCTATCGAACGGAGAACAGTGGCGCACTTCGCCAAGATTGGCCGCGAATCCCGCTACCCGGTTCGGGGCGACTCCTCGGCGATTCAGCCGAGATCGGGCGGGGTATTGCCACCATCCTTGATCCCGAAACCCAAGTCCCAGGTGTAACGTCGGCGCCGCTTCGCTCGGAGCTGCGGCGCGTTGCCGTTATCTCACGCATAGACAACGCGGGCCTCAACTCCAATGCGGGCGACCTTCTCGTGAGGGCGGGGTGGGGACATGCGGGAAAAGGCGGCGTCACAATGCCAGGCCATGGGAGACTGGTAGAGCGCCCGTACACAGCCGACGAGCTGGCTGGGATCGAGGACGGTGCGAGGAAGCTCGGCATGCCGCGCGATCAGGCACTGCAGCTACTGGGCAACATAACTTGTGACGCTTTTCTGAATGATGTGGCCTATTGGAGCAACCTACCCATCCGCGTGTGGGAGTACACCATCGGCGGCTACCAAGTGATCAAGAAGTGGCTGAGCTACCGTGAGCACGGGATCTTGGGGCGAGCACTGCATGCCGAGGAGGCGCGCGAAGTGACGAACATCGCGCGCCGCATCGCTGCCCTCCTTCTGCTCGAGCCCGCGCTTGACGCCAACTACGAAGCGGTGAAGCAGTCAGCGTTCGCATGGCCGCCGTCCTCGTCTGGCTCAGGAAAGTGACTGGCCGTGCATGAGACGGAAGCCGGCGCGAGAGCGGTCACGCAGGAGGAGGTCCCGATGACCAACCGGGAGATGTTTGAACGCAATCAGCAGTTGTCGACCGAATTCGACCTGTACGTCCTCGACCACCCCCAGATCAGCAATCGCATTCCTGACGGCGCGCTGGTCGTGTTCATCCCGGCGTTTGACAAGGAGCTGGCACGGCGCAACCGCGCGCTGGCCCGCAAGTCGCGAACTCCGGGGCAGCCCGTCGTTTTCGTCCAGGTTGAGCGCATGGCCGCCTCGCGGCTGCAAGGTCTGACGCTCAAGGTGGCGTGAAACGCCGCGCGCATTGCTTCATTCCTCGCCCGCGGAGTGGTACGCTCTTCATCGCAAAGAGATCGCCATGCAGGACGAAGACAAGCTTCTCAAGCGGATCACGGTCGACCCCAAGACCTTCGGCGGGAAGCCGATCATCCGCGGCCGGCGCCTGGCCGTCGAGCATGTCCTCGGAATGCTGGCCGCGGGCGACAGCTCGGAGACGGTCCTTGCCGGCTATCCGTGGCTCGAGCCAGAAGATATTCGCGCCTGCCTCTTGTACGCGCGTCGCCTCGTCGGGCACGAACGTGTCGAGCCAGCAGTTCTGAACTCGCACGAATGAAGCTCCTCCTGGGCACCTACTTCTGGCCGCCAGACTCCGAGCGTCCGACGGAGGTGGTGCGGCTCTAATGCGAAGATCTGGCCATTGCTTGAGGAGGAGCTGAACAGAGGGAGATCCGATCCGGTTCTGCGAGGAATTCCGAGTGGGGGCCGAATGTCCGTTTCGCGTATGCTTGCAGAACACGAGCGCATACCGGCATACTTGGGACCATGAGCGGGTCAGAGCGCCAAGAGATCCGCGCGGCGGTACACCGGTGGCGCGCAGCCCATCCGACCGCTGCCGCGCGGCGCGCGGCCTATCTGCGGAGCGTACCGAAGCAGGTCGCAGATTCGATGGCCTTCGAGGGCGAGTCCGTCGATCTGGAGATGCTAGAGGACCACCTGAAGGCCCTGTTGTGCCGCGAACCGACTCCACCCGATACATCGACACCCTGACGGGGCCGCGTCGGTACACGGAGCTGGCCCCGGATTTGCCACGCGCCGTCGAAGAAGTGTGCGCACGCCTGGCACAAGCCGAGCAGTCCAGCCTGGTGGTTACACGGGACTGGCTGTGCAACCTTCACCGAGATGCCTTTGGTCGTTTTGTCGCCTGGGCAGGTACGTTGCGCGATCGGAATGTCCAGATCGGCAACCACGAAGCGCCAGCGTTCTACCAAGTGCCTGTGCTGCTGCGGGACTACTGCGCTGACCTTGAGGCTCGCCTGTCGAAGTACACGGAGCCACTGCCGGATCAACAACTGATCGCCGATCTTGCATTTGCCGAGGGCCGGTTTCTGTTCATCCATCCGTTTCGAGATTTCAATGGGCGAACCGCCCGCATGCTGCTGTTCGCGCTGCTGGTCCGGTTGCACCTGCCTCCAGTGGATCTCGTTCCCTCAACGACCGGAAAGCGGAAACGTTACTTGGCTGCCTTAGCGGACGCCGACAACGACGATTATCGACCACTCCAGGCGATCTGGGCAGAGCGGCTGCGATGAAGATCCCCTACGTCATCGACAACCAAACGCATCGCTTCGTTGTGATCGATACCCGCGAGAGGCGGCGCTCAGATGCTCACCGCCCGCTTCTTCGACTCCAGCGGGACGCCTTCCCGGATCCACTTCTTCACGCGGCGGCGGTAGAGGTCGCGCTTCAGGCGGCTGATGCGGTCGATGAACAGCTTGCCCTCGAGGTGATCGATCTCGTGCTGTAAGGCGACGGCGAGCAGGTCTTCGCCTTCGACCTCGATCTCCTTCTCGTCGGTCGTCCAACCCTTTACCAGCACGTGCTTGGCGCGCTTGACCTCGGCGGTGTAATCGACGACGCTGAGGCAGCCCTCTTCCCAGACGATGGAGCCCTCGGCTTCGACGATGACCGGGTTGATCAGCTTGATCAGATGCTTGCCCGAGCTCTCATCGTCGACGTCGAGGACGATGACGCGCTCGTGGACGCCCAACTGGGGCGCGGCGAGGCCGACGCCCGGCGCGGCATACATCGTCTCGACGAGATCCTGCACCAGCGCGTCGACGTCCGCATCGATGTTCTGCACCGGGCGCGCCGGTTCCTTCAGCTCGCTGGCCGGATACGTGAGGATTGTACGCAGGGCCATGATCAAGAGTGAAGGTACACGCCAAGTCGCAGGCCGGTCAACCTGCCTCACAGCATGTTGTAGGGATCGACGTCGACGATGACGCGCACGGCCGCGGCGCGCGCCTGCCGCCGCACCGCGTCGCGCCCGACCTGTGCCGCACGCCGCACGGCGGCGCCGTTGCGACCGCGCAGCAGCAGCTGCCAGCGATAGCGGCCGCGCAGCCGCTCCAGCGGCGCCGGCGTCGGGCCGAGCACGCTCACCCCTTTGTCCGCCGCGCCGTGCACCGCGGCCGCCAGCGCGCGGGCGATGCGCTCGACGGCTTCGGCCCGCTCGGCTTCGCAGCGCAACTGCACGAGGCGCGCAAACGGCGGATAGCCGAGCTCCCGCCGCGCCGCCAGCTCCTGTTCGGCAAAGCTGCCGTAGTCGTGCTGCGCCGACCACTGCAGGCTGTAGTGCGCCGGCTGCAGGGTCTGCACGATGACCCGGCCCGGGCGATCGCCGCGGCCCGCACGGCCGGCCACCTGCGTCAGCAGCTGAAAGGTCGACTCGGCGGCACGGAAGTCGGGAAAGTTGAGCGACAAGTCGGCGAGCAGCACACCCACCAACGTCACGCCGGCGACGTCGTGCCCCTTGGTGATCATCTGCGTGCCCACCAACACGTCGTACTCGCGCCGCTCCCAGGCGGTAAAGATCTCGCGCTGCGATCCTTTGCGGCTGGTGGTGTCGCGGTCCATGCGGCCGATGCGCGCCCCCGGCAGCATGCGGCGCACGGCCGCCTCGACCTGCTCGGTGCCGGCGCCCCAGGCGCTCAAGTTGCCGGCACTGCACGCCGGGCACAGCGTCGGCGCCCGCAACGTATACTCGCAGTGATGGCAGCGCAGCGCCTGCCACCGCCGATGCAGGGTCAAGCTGACGCTGCAGTTCGGACACGTGAGCGTCTCGCCGCAGGCGTGGCATTGCAGAAAGTTGGCGAAGCCGCGGCGGTTCAGAAAGATGAGGCTTTGCCCGTGCGCCGCCAAGTTGGCCTCCAGCGCGGCCGCCAACGGCGGAGAGATCAACAGCGCTTTGCCCGCCGCCGGGCTGCGCCGCAGATCGACGATCTCCACCGCCGGCAGCGGCCGCGCCTCGACCCGCTGCGGCAAGGTCAGCACCTCGTAGCGGCCGCGCCGGCCGTTGTCGTAGCTCTCCATCACCGGCGTCGCCGAGCCCAGCAGCGCCGGACAGCCGCTCAACTTGGCGCGCATGACGGCGACGTCACGGCCGTTGTAGCGTACGCCGTCCTCTTGCTTGTACGCCGCGTCGTGCTCCTCGTCGACGACGACGAGGCCGAGCCGGGGCAGCGGCGCGAAAACGGCGGAGCGCGCGCCGACGACGATCGGGACCTCACCGCGCGCGATCTTGCGCCACTCGTCCCAGCGCTCGCCGGCGCTCAGGCCGCTGTGCAGCACGGCGACGCGGTCGCCGAAGCGTGCGCGCACGCGGTCGACGAGCTGATGCGTCAGCGAAATCTCGGGCACCAGGATCAGGGCCGTGCGGCCGCGGTCGAGGCACAAGGCGATGCACTGCAGATACACCTCCGTCTTGCCGCTGCCGGTGACGCCCCAGAGCAAGAACGTGCGGAAGGCCGCACCGATGCAGCCGTCGATCGCACCCAGGGCGTCGCGCTGCGCCGGCGTGAGCTCGACGCGGCGGTCCGTGAGCGCCACCGCCGTGAGCACCGGCCGGTACACCTCTTCTTCAACCATCGACACCAGACCCGCATTGATCAGCCCATGAAGCTTTGCGGAATGATTCGGAAACGTGGTCTGCAGCTCCGCCGTACGCGCCCGGCGCAGGGGATGATCGCGCAGATACGTGTAGAGGGCGTATTGCGCCGGGCGCCGGCGCCGCCACTCTTCCACCTCGGCCGGCCGCAGTGCGCGCCGCGCGTGATAGAAACGTTCGTGCTTGGTGGAAGCGTCGGCCCCGCGGAGGGTCTCTTCGATCGTCACCAGCCCCTTGCGGTGCAGCCCGCTTGCCGCGCGCCGGCCGGCGGCCCCCCACTGGGCTGCAATCGCGCGCGTCGTCTGCGCCCCGAGGTTCCGCAGCCACGCCAGCAGCTGCTGCTCCGCGGGCGCGAGGTGCGGGTTCGAATCCCGCCCAGGCGTGGCGCGTACGACACGTTCGATCGTCACACGGAGGTTGGCGGGCAGGGCCGTTGTCAGGGCTTCGCCGATCGAGCTCAGGTAGTAGTCCGCCATCCACCGGCACAAGCGCAGGAGCGTGGCGTCGAGGAGCGCCTCCGGGTCGAGCGCCGCGAGGACCTGCTTGAGGCGCGGCTGCGACGACGCTTCCACCAGCTCGATGACGATCCCGACCGCGCGCCGCGCACCCAACGGCACGAGCACGCGCATGCCGGGACGCACGACGGCGTCGAGCGGTGCGCCGACGGTGTAGTCCAGCACCCCGGTGTCACCGGCTGCGGGAATGACAACGACGCGGGCAATCACCGGCACGGCTCCGATCCGCGGCACAACGACGTCGCGATGCGTTTCCCCGTGTGGACCAAGCGGGATCGTACCGCGCTATGACGCGGATGGCTTGTTGAGGTACTTCTGAACTTCCTGCACCAGCTGTTTGGTGCTGAAGGGCTTGGAGATGTAGCCGTCGCATCCGACTTGGCCGGCTGATTGCGCCAGCCCGTCCCAGACGTGCGCGGTCACGGCGATCACCGGGATGTGCTGGGTCTCGGGGTCTTCCTTGATCATTTGAATGACTTCGACGCCGCTCACCACGGGCATCGCGAGGTCGGTGAGCACCAGATCGGGCTTGTGAGTCTTCACTTTGCGAATGGCATCCTCGCCACCGTAAGCAGGAATCACCTGATACCCGGCCGCGGTCAGGGCGTGGATGATGATCCGCATGATATCCGGCTCATCTTCGACGACCAGGATTTTTCCGACGACGAGAATCTTCGCGTTCATGGGCCACCCCACCTCGCCAATGCCCCATAACAAAAGTCTATCACGGCCGTGTATCGTTCCCTAGCGGATTGTCGTTGCCGGAGACTCCTGTGCAGCGGCTGCGCCCGCTTCGAGCAACTCGACGACCCGCTGCGAGTGCTCGCCCGCACTGGGCGCGGGCACGCCTGTACGCACCGACGTCACGAACGCCTGCGCCGCAAGGGCCAACGGCTCTTCGGCGCCGCCCGTGATGGTCTGGCTCGCCGCGAAGGCCGGGATGGGCACGACGTTGTCCGTGACCGATGCCGGGTCCGCAACTTCATAGTCGAAGTAGTGGAGCGCCCGCTGCCCGAAGCGGCCTTCGTAGTGCAGCATGCCCTGGCTCCCGACGACGACGATGCTGGCGACTTTGCGCGGCGACAGCCAGCTCAGATAGACGTGTGCCGAGACGCCGCCCGCCAGCGTCACCGTGGCGACGGCAATGTCTGCAATGCCAGGTTGGAGGTACGCAAAGCCCTCGACGCGCACCTGCTCGACGGCCGCGGGTACCAGGTAGCGCAGGATCGCCAGATCATGCGGCGCCGAGTTCCACCAGACGTTGGAATCGCGCCGGATCCGACCCATCCCCAAGCGTTCGAACGACAGATGATACACACGCCCGAGGCGGCCGGCATCGATCGACGCCTTCGCCTGCTGCAGCAACGGATCGTACAGGAACGTTTCGTCGACGAACAACGTCACGCGCCGCTGACGGGCCGATTCCACCAGCTGGTGCGCCTCGGCCGCGCGCATCGCCAACGGCTTCTCGACCCAGCAGTGCTTGCCGGCAGCCAGCACCGCGGCGGCCAGCACGTAGTGCGTCGATGGCGGCGTCGCCACCAGAATCGCATCGACGTCGTCGCGTCGGAGCAGAGCAGCGACGTCGGCGACGGTGTCGATTTCGCCCGCCACGGCCGCGCACCGTCGCGCGTCCTGGTCGCAGACCACACGCACCTGCACGCCGTCGGTGTTGCGGAACACGCGCAACAGCTTCTCGCCCCAGTACCCGGCGCCGATGATTCCCAAACGCAGCAGGGTCATGCCACTCGTTCCTTCGCAACGGAATACTCGCAGCGCACGCGGAACACCCCGTCGCGTTGCGCGCGATTGAAGCGCCGCAGATTCCACCAGATCATCGACGCCAGGACCGCCACGACGGCCGTGGCCAACATCAGCCAGCCGGAGCGGTTCCACGCACCGACCAGATGCGCCGCGGCGACCGCCAGCGTCACGACGGCCCACAGCGCTTCGGCGCGCCGCGGGTTGGCGATGATGAAGCGCAAGGCCAGCAGGTCGCGCATCACGATGAGCGTGCGGCTGATGCCGTAATGCGACTGGCCGTGCTGGCGGCGGCGGTCGTTGACCGGCACCTCGGCGACCTCGTCGGCGCGTACGCCGAAAATCGCCGGCACGAAGCGATTCATCCCGCGCGGCAACGCCGCGCGCTCCACCACCGATCGGCGGTACACTTTGAGGCCGCAGCCGTTGTCGTGCACCGGGATGCGGCTGACCGCCGCGATCAGACCGTTGGCCAAGCGGGACGGCACGACGCGCAGCAGCAGACCCTCCTGGCGTTCCTGCCGCCAGCCGGAAACGACCCGGCAGCCGTTGCGCTCCAGCGCTGCGAGCAGACGGGGAATGTCGTGCGGATCGTTCTGGCCGTCGCCGTCGAGAGTCACCAGCACGTCGCCACGTGCGGCGCGGAACCCCGCCGACAGCGCCGCCGCCTCGCCGAAGTTGCCGTCGAGATCGATGATCCGCAGGCGCGCCTCGCCGGCGGCGAGCGCCCGGAGCTGATCGAGGGTCGCGTCGGTGCTCCCGTCGTTGACGAAGATCATCTCGAACGGGCGCCCCAGCCCGGCCATGACATCGCGAATCTCCGTGAACAGGGGTCCGACGTTACCCGCTTCGTTGAAAACCGGCACGACCACCGATAGCGCCGGCGCACGGTCACTCATCGCGTAAAGAATGAAACCACCGCATCCGCCACGCGCGCGACCTCGGCGTCGGTGAGATCCGGGAACACCGGCAACGAGAGGATCTCCTCCGCCAAGCGCTCAGCACGCGGCAAGCGCGGCGACTCACCGTAGCGTCGCAACCACGCGGGCTGGCGATGCAACGGCACCGGGTAGTGAATGCCGCTTTCGACGCCGGCGCGCTCGAGATGCGCGCGCAGGCGGTCACGCTGCGCCGTGCGGATGACGTACTGGTGGTAGACGTGCACCTCGCCCGGATGCTCGCGCGGTACACGCACGTCGAGGTTTGCAAAGCGGCTGGCATAGTACGCCGCGATCTCGCGCCGGCGGCGATTGCGCGCCTCGAGATGCCGCAGCTTGACGCGCAGGACGGCGGCCTGCAGCTCGTCGAGCCGGCTGTTGAACCCGTACAGCACGTGGTGGTTTTTCTTTTCCTGTCCGTGCGTCTGCAGCAGCCGGAGCCGTTCGAACAGTTGCGCATCCGACGTCGTGATGAAGCCGGCGTCGCCATACGCGCCGAGATTCTTCACCACGCCGGCGCTGAAACAGCCGGCGCGGCCGATGGTGCCGACCATGCGTCCATCGCGCCCGGCGCCATGAGCATGCGAGCCGTCTTCGATGAGCGACAGCGCGTGCCGCGCCACCAGCGCTTCGACCGGCGCGAGCTGCAGTGGCGAGCCGTACAGGTGAACGACGATCACGGCTTTGGTCCGCGCGGTGATGGCGTGGGCCAGCGCGGCCGCATCGGGACCGAGGCCGTCGGCTTCCACATCGACCAGGACCGGTTGCGCGCCGGCGTGATGCACGGCTTCGACGGCGGCGGCGAACGCGTTGGCGTGGATGATCACCTCATCACCCGGCCCGATGCCGAGCCCGAGCACCGCCAGCAGCAGCGCGTCGGTGCCGGACGCAACGCCGCGGGCGTAGGGTGTACCGATGTAAGCGGCAATCTCGCGCTCGAATGCGCCGACATTCTCGCCCTTCAAAAGGTGCATCGTGGCCAGCGTCGCCGACCACGCCTCTTGCAGCTCCTGCTGAATCCCCGTGTGCTCTCGCTTCAAATCCAGTAGTGGAATCATCGACCTCTTCCCCCCCTCGAAACCTCGGTGATGCAATCAGCGTTCCCCAACGTGGCGGATCAGAACGAGATGCCCGTCGTCGCCAAGATTGTCATCGTTGGGAAACGTCACGCGCTCGTACAGGCCGGCACCGTCCGGTTGTATGCGCTGCCATTCCGTCTCCTGCATCAACAGAAAGCCGGGCGCGCCGGTCGGCCAAGGGCCGTCATAGCTGGGAATGTGCCCACGCCAGTAGAAGACCGCACCATAGTCAAAAGTCCTAAAGAAAAAAAGGCTGTCGGCTGGACCGATCAGCCGACGCGCGTCATCCATGAAACTGCGCACGCTCGCATGGCGTGCGATGCCAGGTAAAATCACTTGGTTCACAGACATGATGAGCAACGTAACGGTGCAGAAAACACCGGCGAAGATCCCCGTCCACTGTTCGGTGCGCGCGGCCCATAGACACAGCCAGAGACTGACGACCGCCGCGACCAAGAAGCCGAGGATCGGCCAACGGCCGGCGCGCACCGTGTCGCTCACCCAGGGTGCGAACGGTCGGGCGGATTCGGGCAACCAGTGCTGAATGGTCAGTGCCACCGGCGCACCGAGCGCCTCGAGCATCACCGCGGTCAGCACGACGGCCAACACCAGCATCACCACCCAACCGGCGCACCGCAGCGCAGACGCGAGCCAACGATCCTCCGTTGGTGCCCGCCGCTGTTCATCCCACCACCAGCCCAGCAGCAACGCCAGCGCGGGATAGAGCGCCAGCAGGTAGACGCTGCGCTTGCTGGCGGCCAACGCATAGAAGCCGAACACCACGGCGATCCACACCAACAAGTAGAGACGCGGATCATCATGCGCCAGCTCGCGGCGCCGGCGCCACAGTCGCGCCGCCATCCCCGGCACAAACAGCGTCCAGGGCAATACGCCGAGCAGCAACGCGCCGAACAAGTAGGTGACGGCGTGCCGATGCCCACCGCCGAAGTCCTGGCTGTTCAGAAACGTGAACACGTTCTCGGCAAGCACTTGCTTCCGGAAAAATTGCCAGCCCCCCTCGATGAGCGCCATCACGTACCAACCGCCCGCGAGGATGCCGACGGTCAACGCGCCGGCGCCCAACCGCATCCGTCGCAGCGGACTGAAGTCGCGCGCCATGGTCAACATGATGAGGGCCACGAGACCCGGCAACGCGACGCCCACCGGACCCTTGCCAAGCACCGCCAGGGTGATGCCGAGGTACAACGGCACCAGCCAGCCGGCGGCCCGTGTGCGCAGGAAGAAAAGCAGGCTCAGAAAGGCCAACTGCAACCCGAACGTGAGCGTCATGTCGACGCGCGCACCGGTCGCGGCGCGCGCCCACTCGAAGGTGGTCATCAGCACCAACGCGCTCATGAGGCCGGCACTCGGGCTCCACAACGCCGTGCCCGCCGCCAACACGCACAGCGCCGACACCAGCGAGAACGCTGCCGACGGAAAGCGGATGCTCCACTCGTCGGTGGCGCCGTGCAGATCCGAGGTGAGCGCGCCGAGCCAGTGGAACAGCGGCGGCTTCGACGGCAACTCCTCGCCGTTGCGCCGCGGCAAGATCCATCCGCCTCCGTGCGTCATCTCCCACACCACCAAGGCCTCACGCGGCTCGCCTTTGGTGTGGAACGGCGCCGTACCCAAACCCCACAGGTCCAAACCGGCCCACGCCATGACGGCCAGCAGCACATACACCGCCACTCGTGGGCCGAATGCGGCGCGCGCCGGCGTGGCAGCGCTCGGAGGCGTGGCCTGTATGTCGATCGTGCCGTCCATGTCACTGGAAATTGACGATCACGACCTTCTTGTCGTGTGCGGCAATTTGGCGCGGCGCGGGACGCAACCGCGCCAGCAACGGGTCGAGCTCCACGCGATTGATCACCAGAAACACACGACGGCCGGAGCCCCATGCCGCGACGAGCTGCTCGTCCGTGTCCCAGAAGAAGTCCCGCTGATCGCCCTGCCGGCTCCCGAAGTCCAACTCCCCACGGCCGCCGACCATGACCATGCGACGCCGTGCATAGAATAGAATGCCCTGCACGTAGTGCCGGTAGCTGATGATCAGATCCTGCGGACGCGCCTGCGCACCGATGGCCCGACCGAACGACCGAAAGTCGACGGCGACGTCCCGCGCACTGATCGCCACAATCTGGATCGCCAGCATGGCGAACAGCAGCACGACGAAGCCGACCTGCATGCGTTCGTGGCGCCGCACCAGCGCCAGCGCGATGCCTGCCGACACCGCGAGCATACCCGTGCCGGCATAGACGCGCGGGACGATCAGCCCGACCTCCGGTTGATCGAGAACTTCGGCCGCAACCGCCGCACCCACTGCCGCCGCCACGGCGAACACGAGGAGCCCCACGCACCCACGCCGCATGAGGTCGATGCGATGCCCGACGACGATGGAATGGAACGCGCGCGCCGCAAGCAGCGCCAGCGGGGAGAACAGCGGCAGCACGTAGGTCGCGAGCTTCGAGCCCGACAGCGAGAAGAACGCAAAGACCACGGCGCTCCACACGACGCAGTAGAGCGTGGCGGCCGACACGCGCAGCCGGCCCAGACGCCGGATGAACCGACCCGTCATCCGCGACGCGGGCAGCGCGAACAGCGACCACGGCAGCATGCCGCCGAACACGATCGGCACGAAGAACCACAACGGCTCACGGTGCTCGTCCGGGCGGACAAAGCGATCGAAATGCTGCTTGATGACGAAGAAGTCCACGAACTCCGGATTGCGCCGGCTGACCAGCACGAACCACGGCAGCGCGATCACCACGAACAACACCAGACCGAGCGGTGAAATGAGCCACCGCAGCGCACCCAACTCACGGCGCAGGAGAAGAAACGTGAAAATGATACCGGCGGTCAGGACGACGGCGACCGGCCCCTTCGTCAGTACCGCAAGCGCCGTCACCAGATACAACAGCAGCACCCAGGCGCGACGGCGGCGCGGGTCCGTCCGTGCGAACCAGAAAGCGGCGAACGCGACCGTCATCAACGCCGCCAACGGCATGTCGAGGATCAGAACCTGCGAGAGGCCGAAGTAGAAGGGCGTGGTCGCCAGCAGCGCCGCGGCGGCACAGCCTGTCCACTGCCCGAACATCGAGCGCCCGAGGCTATAGGTCACGACGATGCCCAGCAGGCCGAAAAGCGCCGGCCACACGCGCGCGACGAGCTCGCTCGTGCCGAAGAGCTCGAAGTTGACCGCCGTGAGCCAGTAGATCAGCGGCGGCTTCTCAAAATACTTGACGTAGTTGAGATGCGGCGTCACCCAATCGCGCAGCTCGATCATCTCGCGCGCGATTTCCGCGTAGCGCGGCTCGTCGGGCTCGGCGAGACCGAAGTGGCCCAGCAGGCAGACGTAGGTCACCACCGTCGCGACGGCGAACGCGCACACCAGCCACGAGGGCGCGCCGGATGTGGGCTGCGATGCGGCGGCGCCGCGGCGGTCACCCAGCATGGACGCGGCCATGCTTAGGACCTGCGGTCGGCGTCATTTCAACGGCCCGCTCCCCTTCGGGGTCGCTGCGGACTTTCAAATCCGACAGACTGTCAGCCACCGGCGCCCTCCTGCCACGCTACGGCCCCGGCGCGGCCGGCGATCGGTCCGGGAACGACGCGCGCCGTCGGCACCGCCTCGAGCCCGCGCGCCGCATCGATCAAACGTGTGAACGTCACTTCGCCGCGCACGGTGTTCAGGAAGTCGCGGAACAGGGGCATCTGTTGCAAGCCTTCCATCTCGGCGTGGGCGGTGTACACGTTCAGACCGGGCCGCAGTCGTTGCCGATAGAAAGCGGTAAGTGCGGATGCGGTCGCGCCGATCCGCCCGTAGGTTTCGTCCAGCGTCGGCAGCGTGGTCGGAATGTCGACCGTGCGGAATCGACGCCCGTCCATCTCAGGAATGAAGGGGGACGCGCCGCGTGTATCGCTGTGGTACACGAGGTTGGCGTCGTCCTCGCTTGCGAAGCTGGCGGGCGTGCACTGCCACCCCGGCGCCCCAAACGCCTGCGGCGGCGTACCGAGGATCTCCGTGTAGGCGGCACAGGCGCGCTCGATTTCCGCGCCGACCGCGGCGGCGGACAGGTCCGGCAGGCGATCGTGCCAGTACACGTGGTCGTAGCCGTGCATCCCCAGCTCATGTCCGCGGCTGACCAGCGTGCGCAGCGTGTCTGGAAAGGAGCGTGCCGTCTGCGGGCCCGGCAGCAAGGTACCGTACAGGACGGTCCGCCAGCCGTACGTGCCGACGGCGTTGGTGCGCAGCATCTTGGTGAGAAAGCCGCGTCGGAAGATGCGGCGAATCGCACGCCCCGAGTGATCCGGCCCGAAGGTCACGAAAAAACTGGCGCGCAGGTCGATCTCGTCGAACAGCCGCATGAGCGCCGGCACGCCGTTCTTCAAGCCGGCGTACGTGCACACGTCGATCTTGACGGCGAGTATTGTTGGTGCGGTGGTCCGGCGCACGGTCTACTACGGCGTATTGCGGAACCATTCGATGGTGCGCGCCAGGCCGTCGCGCAACGACGTCGTGGCGTGCACCCCGAGGATCGTTTCCATCTTGGTGGCATCCGGCACGCGGCGCGGGATGTCTTCGTAGCTCGACCCGTACACCTCTTCCTGGGTGACGAACTTGATGGTCGACGTCGAGCCGGCGACCTCGATCATCGTGCGCGCCAGATCCAGGATCGTGGTTTCCACCGCCGTACCGATGTTGAACACCTCGCCTTCGGTGCCCGGCTTGACGCCGGCGGCGACGGTCGCACGGATCGCATCGTCGACGTAGGTGAAGCACCGCGTCTGCATGCCGTCGCCGATGACCGTCAGCGGCTCATTGCGTAACACCTGGCCCATGAAGATGGTGATGATACGGCCCACGTCGAGCTGGTCGAGCCGCGGGCCGTAGATGTTGAAGTAGCGCGTGATCGTGGCCGGGAGGCCCATGCGATGATAGGCAAAGCAGAAGTGCTCCCCGACCGCCTTCGAGGTGGAGTAGCACCAGCGATCGATGCGCGTCGATCCGAGCACCCGATCGTCGTCCTCGCGCCACGGCACCTTGGGATTGCGGCCGTACACCTCGGAGGTCGAGCCGAACACCACCTTCTTCTGATGCTTGAAGGCGAGCTTGAGCACGTTCTGCGTCCCGTTGACGTTGACGTTGAGCACCTCGTACGGATCGCCGACGTAGTACTCGACGCCGACGACCGCGGCGAGGTGGTAGACGAGGTCGCACTTGGCGATCAGTCCTTCGAGAATCTCGAGGTTGAAGATGCTGTCGCGGATGTAGTGGAAGGCGGGGTTGCCCATCAGGTGCCGCGTCTTCTTCACCGAACCGGTGTCGAGGATGAACACCTCGTCGCCGCGCGCAAGGAACGCGTCCGCCAGATGCGAGCCGACGAATCCGCCGCCACCGGTAATCAGCACTCTCATGTCAGACGCACTCCTTCGCGAATGGAATACCGCTCGGCCCACTGCACCCCGGACAGCTCATCGTCCCCATCGAGCTGCACCCGGATCAGGCGCACGGGGCCCCGGCCCGTCTGTACCTCTAGCTGCGGCGCGACCGCGATGACAGTCCCCGCCGCAGAGGAGCCCGCGGACGCCGCGGGCGCGAGTCGCGCTTCCCAGACGTACAGCCGGCGGTCCTGCCAGAGCGCAAACGCGCCGGGGTACGGATGGGTCACCGCGCGCACCAGGTTGAAAATCGCGCGGGCCGGCTGCGACCAGTGGATACGGCCGTCGTCGGGACGGCGGCCGCCGAAGTAGCTGGCTTGCGTGTGATCCTGCGGAATGCGCGGCGCGGTGCCGGCGCACAGCCGCGGGTAGGTGTCGCGCATCAGCAGCGCCGCTGCGTCGGTGAGCTTGCGGAACAGCGTCAGGGCCGTGTCGTCGTCGGTGATCGGCACGGCGCGCTGCGCGACGATGTCGCCGCGATCGGGCTTCTCCTCCATGTAGTGCAAGGTCACGCCGGTTGCGCGTTCGTCGTGAATCAGCACCCAGTTCACCGGACAGCGGCCGCGATATTTCGGCAGCAGCGAGCCGTGCAGATTGAGGGCGCCGCGACGCGCGATGGCGAGAACGTCCTTGGACAGAATCTTGCGATAGTAGAACGAGAACAAGAAGTCGGGCTGCCACGCGGCGATCCGATCGATCCATTCGGCGGTGTTCACGCTGTCGGGCGTAAACACCGGGACCGCATGCGCCTCGGCCAGCTGGCGCACCGAGCGGAACCACACCTCTTCGCGTGGATCGTCCACGTGTGTGAACACCGCCGCCACCGCGTCGCCGGCGCGCAACAACTCCTGCAGGGCGACGTAGCCGACGTCGTGATACGCAAAGACGACCGAGCGCATCACGTTACCGGGCCTGATGATGAATGGCTCTAATGCGATAGGTGGGCCGCCGGCGCACTTCGAGGTAAATGCGCCCGACGTACTCTCCCACGAGACCGACGGCGAGAATCAGGATGCCGATGAACACGAACAGGATGGCGAACAGGGTGAACACCCCTTCGCTCTCCGGGCCGACGAACAGCCGGCGGATCAGCAGGAATACGCCGAAGCCCATCCCCGCGATCGCAACGAAGATACCCGCCAAGCTCATCATTTGGATCGGCAGCAACGAGAAGCCGGTGATCAGGTCGAACGACAGCCGCATCAGCTTCAAGAGGTCGTACTTGGAACGTCCGCTGAAGCGGTCGGAGTGCTGCACCTCGATTTCCGCGGTCCGTTTGGCGAGCGAATTGGCCAGGGCGGGAATGAAGCTGGAGCGCTCATCGCACTCGATGATCTGCTCGACGACGCTGCGCCGGTAGGCGCGCAGCATGCAGCCGTAGTCGTTCATCTTCACCCCCACGGTGAACGACGTGAGCCGGTTGATGAGGTCGGAGGGCGCGCGCCGGAACCAGGGGTCTTGGCGCTCTTCCCGCCACCCGCCGACCACTTCGTAGCCTTCGTCGATCTTGGCCACCAATCGCGGGATCTCTTCCGGCGGGTTTTGCAGGTCGCCGTCGAGCGTGACCACGATGTCGGCGCGCGCCGCCGCGAAGCCGGCGAGCACGGCGGCGTGTTGGCCGAAGTTGCGCGTCAGCTCGATCACTCCGACCTGCGGATCACGCCGCGCGATGTCGCGCAACAGGCCGAGCGAGGCATCGCCGCTGCCGTCGTCGACGTACCAAATCTCGTACGGGCGCCCCATGGTCGTCAACGTCCGCGACAGGCGCTCGTGCAGCGTCTCGATGTTGTCTGCTTCGTTGTAGATCGGAATGACGACCGAGAGATCGGGGCGTGTGACCCCGGTTTCCTCGACGGAACCAGGAGATCGCCTATCGTGAGAGGAGAGTGATGAAACGTTGGCGGACACTGGATGTACCTCGCGCGGGTGACCGCGCGCGAACATCACAAACCACAAAGCGCGCCGGAATTCAATTCGACCGCCGGCTCAGGTCATGTAATCTTTGCGCTGAATCCCGTACTTGTGCAGCTTCTGGTAGAAGTTCTGCCGGTGCAATCCGGCCTCGCGCGCCGCCCGGCTGACGTTGCCCTGATGGCGTCTGAGGCACTCGAGAATGAAGTAGCGCTCGAAGTCCTCCCGTGCGGCGCTCAGGCTCTTGCCCGCCGGCGGCGCAACGCGGTCGGTATCGATACCGTTGTGCAGCTCGCTCGGCAGGTCCGCGACGCCGACCTCTTCGCCCTTTGCCAGCAGCGTCGCCCGTTCGATGACGTTTTCGAGCTCCCGAACGTTGCCCGGCCAGCTGTAGCGCCGCAGGATCTGCGCCGTGACCGGCTCGAAGCCCTTGAGCGCTCCGCTGCGTTCGTGCTTGCGCAGAAAGTGGTGCGCCAGCGGCAGGATGTCATCCACGCGCTCGCGCAACGCCGGGATACGCAGGGAGACGACGTTGAGCCGATAGTAGAGATCGGCACGAAACTCGCCGGCGCGAATGCGTTCGGTCAGGTCGGCGTTGGTCGCGGCGATGACGCGCACGTCGACCTTGATGGCGCGCTCGCCGCCGACGCGTTGCACCTCGCGTTCCTGCAGCACCCGCAACAGCTTGACCTGCAAGCGCAGCAGCAGCTCGCTGATCTCATCGAGGAACAGCGTGCCGCCGTCCGCCTGCTCCACCAGTCCCTTCTTGCCGTTGTGCGCGCCGGTGAACGCGCCTTTCTCATAGCCGAACAGCTCGCTCTCCAGCAGCTCCGCCGGTATGGCGCCGCAGTTGATGGCCACGAACGGTCCGGCGCTGCGGCCCGACTGGGTGTGCAGCGCGCGCGCGATGAGCTCTTTGCCGGTGCCGCTCTCTCCGCTGAGCAGAACCGTCGCGCTGGAGTTGGCGACGCGTTCGACGACGCGAAAGACCTCCTGCATCGCTCGGCTGACGCCGATGATGTTACTCATGCCGTAGCGGCTGACCAGCTGATCGCGCAGGTTTCGATTCTCCTGCTGCAGCTGGTGGTGCTGCAGGGCGCGGTCGACGTGTTGGCGCGCCTCTTCGTTGGTGAACGGCTTCTGCAAGTAGTCGAACGCGCCGGAGCGCATGGCTTCGACGGCCGTCTGAATGGTGGCGTACGCCGTCATGATCACGACCAGGGTGTCGGGGCTCAGCCGGCGCACCTCGCGCAAGAAGTCGAGGCCCCCCATGCCGGGCATGAGCAGGTCGACGAGCGCGAGCGCATACGAGTTGCGCCCCAGCGCCTCGACGGCGTCGGTCGGGTTGGTGAAGGCGTCGACGTGGAGATCCTCGCGCTCCAGGGCTCGACCCAACGAGCGGCACAGATTCACTTCGTCATCCAGCAGCAGCATCGAGTGGCGCATGTCACCTCATCTGGCGGCGGTTTCCGCGCGCATCGGCTCGGCGCGTACGGGCAGCGTGATGGTGAACACGCTGCCGCGTCCGCGTTCGGATGAGACGGTGATCTCGCCGCCGTGCGCGGTGATGATTCCGTAGCTCACGGCCAAGCCCAGCCCGAAGCCGGCGCCGCCCTTTTTCGTCGTGTAGAACGGGTCGAAGATGTGATCGAGATCCGCCGAGTCGATGCCGCACCCGTGATCGGCGAATTGAATCATCACTTTGCGCTGTCCACCTTCGATCGACTCGGCGGTGCGCAGGCGGATCACGCCGCGGCCTTCCATGGCATCGGCGGCGTTCATCAGGAGATTCAAGAAGACCTGCTGCATCTGGTGCGGATCCACCGAGAGCTCCGGCAGATGGAGGTCGAGCGCCCATTCCGCCGTCAGCGCGCGCGCCCGCCCGTCGCGCAGCGCGAGCAGAAACGTGTCGCGCAGCAGCGCGTTCAGATCGACGTCGATGGGATGGCTCTCGCTGCTGGCCGCGAAGTTGAGCAACCCTTGAATGATGCGCCGGCAGCGTTGCGTCTCGGCCTCGATGATGGCGATGTCCTCCAGGAAGGCGCTCCCTTCGCCAATCGCCTCGCGCAAGTTCCCCGCGGTGCACAGGATGATGCCCAGCGGATTATTGAGCTCGTGCGACACGCCGGCTGCCAGCATGCCGACCGCGCTCAAGCGCTCCGCCTGATTGAGGCGCGCCCGCGCCACCTTCAGGTTGCGGTACAGCCGGTTGGCCTCGGTCAGGGCGTGATCCTTTTCTTCCAACGTCCGTTGCAGCGTTTCGGCAAGATGGTTGAACGTGGCCGCCAGCGTTCCGACTTCGTCAATGCCGCCTTGCGGCACGCGCACGCTCAAGTCCCCTTGGGAGAAGCGCTCGGCACCGCGCTTCAAATCCATCAGCGGCGCGACGGTCTTGCGGGTCCACCAAAAGATCAACCCCAACGCACCCGCGAGCAGGCCGGCCGTCACCAGCAGCAGCCGGCTGCGGATGCGCTGGCTCTGGCGCGCCAATAGATCGAGCGACACACCCAGACCCAAGCCGGCGACGGTGTCGCCGTCGACGGCGATCGGGGTGAGGATTTCCATGTAATTGTCCACGATGCGTACCGTCGGGTGTCCCGGGCGCAATGCGTCGAGCGCCGGCAGCGGTGCGCGCGGCCCGGCGGACGCCCCAGGATCGCTGACCGTGGCCAGGACGTGCTTGTCGTCGAACACGTACGCGTAGTCAAAGTCGCGATCGTCCATGACCGGGCGCAACTCCGCGGCGATCGCCTGCGGGTCTGCCGGCCTCAGCGAGCGAGCGATGCGCGGGCCCATGATATTCGATGCGGTCTTGCCCTTCTCGTGCAGGATGTCCTCCATCTCGCGGCGCTCGGCGCGGACGAAGAAGATCGTCGACACCGCCAGCACGGCCAGCAGCATCGTCCCCATGCCGAGCGCGAGCCGCCGGCCGATCGAGGCCTCAATAAATTTAGTGAATCTTGTGAACACCCTGGGTCCCTTGAGCGTCAATCAGCAACCCATGTACCAGTCGCCGCTCACGAATGCTTTCGGAACACTTATGTTCTCGCCCCGAATTCCGTGTGTCACTCAAAAACTACTGATTCCTCGATCCCGCGGCGGCAACCGACTTCCTGTCATCAAATGATTGTCACGGGCGAATGACGTGTGTCAAAGAAACAAGACGTCGCGGGAGCGAATTGATTCACCAATCGCATTCGAGGTCCAATGTCAGTCCTGGAACGTGCCTTGCTCCGACGACCATCCCTATCTGGCGAGGAGCGCACCGTGAATCTATTGAAGCCGGATGAAGCCGGACATCTCAAACGACGACGCGAAGCCGCAAGGCGGGTCTACCGGCCCCGGAGCACCGACTCATGACCTTGATTCTCGTTGTTGATGCCGGCCAAGATCTCACCCGATGAAAACTGTGTGGGCACTTGCGCTCTGCGTCCTGGTCACGGCCGGGTGCCAGGGCGCCGACGTCGAAGCAAAAAAGACCAACGATTTCGTTCCGGGCGAGATTCGGTTGAGTCCGCAACTGCTGCAGAGCGGCCA
>Ga0209415_10006454_pt1 | contig 20840 bp, 18 predicted proteins | sample PeaSoiSIISIP2007_FD_187696 | JGI IMG/M metagenome (GOLD analysis project Ga0209415, IMG submission 187696) | Peat soil microbial communities from Weissenstadt, Germany - SII-SIP-2007 (SPAdes) (version 2) | ecosystem: Environmental > Terrestrial > Soil > Wetlands > Peat | place: Germany...
CTAGTCGGTGAATCTTGCTCTAATTCATAGATGTAGCGCCGTCGGAAAAATTGAATCTGCGACAGGCGCCCTCGCCCGCGCTATGATTGGCCCGCTTGGAGGGGCCGGGAGTCGTGAGCACGGCGGCGGGCTATCGGGAATTCAGGCGCGTGGCGATAATGGGCTCCGGTCTGCTCTTCGCGGCGGGGCTTCTGCTTGGCCTGATCTACGCGCGCGATTTCGGCGGCTACTGGATCGTCTTGTTCTGGACAGCGGTGGCGGCGCCCGTGGTCGCTACCGTGGGCCTCGCGAGTGCGCTCGCACTCGGCTGGGCGCCGGCCGGCATCGGCGTCACCAGACGGGACCTCCGGGTTTCCATCGTGGCCTGGATGCTTTTCGCCCTCCTGCTCCCCTGGATCGCCGCCTGGTTCGGCGCGGACGCGGCTGGGCAGTGGTTCCTCCACTGGTGGGGCAGCGCCAGCGAGCCGGGCCTCTATCTATGGCTTCTGAGACTCTTCGCCGGCCTCGTCACCTATGCCATTGCCGGCGCCGTCGGACTGCTGCTGACCTTCGCCATCGATGAGCGGCTCGCGGGCGGCGAGCGCCAAGTTAACGACTAAGACGAGGCCAACGACTAGGAACGGCCGATCGCGAGAACGGTGCGCAGCATCTGATCGGCGTCCACCGAACCCTCTCCCACGAGGCTGGTCGCCGGCAGCTTCTCGCCGAAGCCCGGCGAGTACCAGCCGAGCATCGGCTCCTGAGAGCCCCGCCAGGCGCGCCAAGTCAGCGCTGAAGGCAAGGTCATGCGGGCGCGACGCATGCCGTCTTCGATTGGCCACATCAAGTCGGCGCCCCCCGGATCGAGGCGGGCTTCGACCGCCGGACCCAGATGAAAAGCAAGCCGGACCGGAAACCGCCCTCGGCCGCGCACGCGGTCTTCCACGGCGACCTGGCGCTCCTGGCGGTCAAGGATGACTCTGCGCTCGTGGATGGGGTTTCCCGGCTGCCTGGAATAACCGGCATGGCGCGCCGTCCAGCGGGCGATCGGCCCGCTCTCGAGTCCCTTCGTCTCCAAGAGCTCAGCCCTAGGGACGTCGAGCCAGAGAAACGGGCCGCCCCAGCGGGCCTGATCCCGGCCCCCGATCTCCAGCGTGTTGTGGGCAAGGGTCGAGCGGAAATAGCGCCGGGCATCGAGTTCCGTCAGATAGCAGTAGGTGCCGGGATCGGCGAACAGGTCGACGCCGCCGTGGCGAAGCTCGATGGAAAGGGCGTCGGCATGGGCGTGGGCGGCGATCGAGAGAAAGCCATGGGGACCGTGATCGCAGCGACACCACAGCTCGTCGGCCCGGGGCTCGACATCGCGCAGCAGAGCAAGACCGGCATCGGCGAACAGACTGGGGCGGCGGTTGGCTCGCCACACCGGCTGCAGGTCTGCCGAGGATTGCCGTCGGGCAAGAGCGGCGAATAGGCTGCTGCGGATATCCGCGGCAACGCTTGGCCACCACGGCGCCGGCCCGACGATGGCCGCCGCCGCCGCCAGCAAGGACGCCGGGCGGCGCGCGCGGTCCACCGGATCGATCAGCAGGCCGTGAGCCTCATCGCTGTCGCCCTGGCGCGGTGGGCGCAGGCGGCAATCGAGGATCGCGGCCCAGGCGTCGGCCATGCGGGCAATGACGGCGAGGAGCCCCGGTGCGGGCTTGCGCCCAGTGGCGAGATCCTCGGCGGCGGCGGTCATGAGCATCTCGAGGACAAATCCGTCATAATCGCTGGCCTGCTCGCGGCTGAGGCCGTCGGGGAAGACCTGGCGTTCGGCCTCGACCTCGAGCTCGGCCAGGGCACGGGCGCGCCATGTGCCGCTCTCCTCGTACCAGGGAAAAGCCGACGTCCCGACATAGAGCCCGAGCAGCTCGGCAAGCCGGTGATTGTTGGCCGAAGACCCATGGCTGGCAAACGTTGCAAGATACTGCTGATGCCAGTGGATCTGAGCCCGGGCAACGCCTGAACCTTCGACGGCGCCGCGGGCGCCGGTCCAGCCTTTCAACAGCCGGCGCGTCCAGGCGATCGCGACCAGCCGGAGGCCGACCTCAATACCGCTTGTCCAATGAATGCCGCTGAGGAAGGGGTTGGCCTGCCACCAGGATTGCAGCTGCGCCGCCGCAAGCTCGGCGAAGGGCTCGCGTCCGGTCACGAACCAGGCCGAGGCCAGCAGGCTCGCGTGCTGGAGGCGGGAAGGCTCGAGCAGGAACTTGTGATTTCCCACCACGGCCGAATCGCGCGTGTCAATGTCGAAGGCATAGTCCGTCATCGGTGCGCGCGTGCCAATGTCGGGATCGAGGAACCAGTCCTCGGCCGCTTGCGGCAGCTTCACGTCGCGTCCGAAAAGCGCCAGCCGCCCCGCCAGCAGCCTCTCGCCCGCCATGGCCGCGGCGCCGACGGCGGTTCCGGCGCCGAGTTCCCCCGGCGCGACGGGAATTTCGGCAAAGGCGGCCGGCGCGTCATCCGGAACTGGCAGCTTGTCTTTCAGGCGCCGCCAGGACGCCTTCAGCGCTTCGTCGCGCAATCGGCCTGCAAGTTCTCGCGGTCCCATCCGGCTGAGACGCCGCAGATGCCAAGGCAGAGTCATGCTCACGCTTCCGGGATGCCTCAGCGAGGGCCGCCGCTGATCGACGGCGCTGGCGCTCGGCACGGAATTATCGCGGGGTCTCTCGGCGCCAACCGAATCGAAATTGGAAAAGCCCGATCTTGCGGCTCCATGCCGAACTCCGCTGCCCGCGCCTTCAATATGAAGAGAATTGCCTAAGAATCGTTAACCGCGAGAGCAGTAGATCCGGCATCGACCGCCATGTGCGCCAATCGCCATTCGCCGGAAGACTCGCCGTCGAGAATTTGCGAACCCTCCTATCGGATCGCCGAGATTCGTGGCTCGGGCGTCGTCTCGAATCCCTTGCGCGAATCCGATGCTGAGAAAAAGCTCCACGTGCCGACTTTCCGCGATGATGGGCATGCACCCGCTCAATTTTGTCACACCGTGGGAAGGCCCGGTTAACAGTGCCTTTATGAGAGCGGCCTAACCTTCGCTCGCGCCCGTCACCGGGTTCATGAAGGGTTGCCGGACATGACGTTGATCAATCCCTCGCCGCAGCGCCACCGCGTTCCCGCAGCCGTTCCGCCGTTGCGTTCGATCGCGCCGACGCGAAGCGCCGAGTTGCTCGATCGCGGCGATCTGTTGCATCTTTATCATTCCGTGGTGACGATGCTGGCGGGTGACCGCCCGAACATTCTAGAGATCACCAGCGCGGTCCACGGTGAGGGCGTCTCGACCGTCGCCAGCGAACTCGCGGCCGTCGTCGCCGGCGATCTGGGGCAGAGCGTGCTGCTGATCGCCGCCGCATGCGACGAGGCGGCACCCGAAGGCCTCGAGGCGGTGGCCGGCAGCGCCCTGCCCTTCGAGCGCGCCGTGGATCCGGACCGGCGTATTCCCTTCCTCTATCGCGCCCGTCTTTCCACCGGCGGCGGCAATGCGGGACTCCTGTTCAACAACAGCGATCTCGACCGGCTTTTTGCCCAGGCCCTGCGCTTCGCGCAATTCGTCATCGTCGACGCACCGCCGGTACTGGCCGACGTGACAGGGATCGCACTCGCCCGGCACGTCGGCGGCGTGCTCCTCGTGATCGAGGCCGAGAAAACCCGGGCCAGCGTGGTCGAACGGGCCCGGCGCAGCATCGAGGCGGCCGAAGGGCGCCTCTGCGGCGTGGTGCTCAACAAACGCCGTCAGCGCATCCCTCGCGCCGTCGAGCGGCGCCTTTAGCCCGGCGTGCCGGCGAGGCCGGCGAACAGCCGTGAAGCGCCCGCGGCCTCGAGCCACGGCAGCGAGGGATAGTCGGTGATGACCAGCCCCCCGTCGACGATGAGCGTGGTGCCGGTCACGAAGGAAGCCTCCTCGGAGGCGAGGAACACGACCGCCCGGGCAATCTCGTCCGGCCGCCCCATCCGGCCCAGGAGCGAGGCGCCCTTCTCCCAGTCCTCCGCCGCGCCGCTGCCGGAGACAGCCTCGGTCTTGATCCAGCCCGGCGAGACGCTGTTGACGCGCACGCCGAAGGGTGCGCCCTCCACCGCCAGCGAACGCGTCAGCGCCTCCACCGCCGCTTTGGCAATGCCGTAGTTGCCCCAGTTGCCGTGGAACGTGGCCGTCGAGGAGATATTGACGATTGCCCCCTTGCCCGTCTTGGCGAGGAGGGGCATCGCGTAGGCGGAGATGTAGTAGGCCGCCTCCAGATTGGGCCGCAGGAGCTTGTGCAAGCGCTCGCCCGGCGGATCGCTTTCGAGCACGCCTGATCGCCGCGCGCCGGCACCGGCATTGTTGACCACGATATCCAGGCGGCCGAATTCCGCGTCGGTCTTCTCGACCACGGCGCGGGCTTCGCTTTCATGGCCGAGATCGGCCGGGAAAAACACCGCCGTCGCACCCGCGGCTTTCAGTGCGGCCAGCGTATCGGCGCCCTTCTTCGGATCGCGGCCGGTGATGGCGACCCGCGCCCCCTCCGCCGCCATCCTGAGTGCGATGCCCCTGCCGATGCCGGAGTTTCCCCCCGTGACCAGCACGGCCTTGTCCTTAAGACGCATGACGCCGCTTCCTCCCGATCCGTTGCGAATTGAGGGCTAGCATAGGACATCGCTTGCGGCCCGGCGAACGGTGGTGGTGAACGACAAAGCGAGGCTCCATCGGCATTTGGGCTAGAATGCCGGCGAGGAGGTTACCGGCCATGGGAACCTGGGGAGCCGCGGTCTTTGCCGACGACGACGCCGGCGACGTCAAGGCCGACTTCCGCCATTTCCTCGCCGATGCGCAGTCCCTCGAGGGAGCGACGGAAGCCATCGTCGAGGACTATGGCGCGAGTTTCGCCGATCTTGCCGGCAACACGGCCTTTTGGCTCGGCCTCGGACTTACCCAATGGCGCATGGGACGGCTCGACCCGCGGGTCAAGGAAGCGGTGCTCGCCATCGTCGATGGCGGCCTCGATCTGGCGAAATGGGAAGGCTCGCCCGATCGCGGCAAGCGCGCCACGGCTCTTGCCAAGGCGCGGGCCCGGATACTCTCAAGCCTGCCCGCACCCTCGCCCATGCCCAAGCCCTTCGCGGTACAGCTTGGCGACTGGGAGATCCGCGAGATAATCGGCTATCGCACCGCGGCCGGCCGCTTGGCTCTCCTCCATGTGACGCGGTTCAGCCGGTGCACGCGGCTGAAAGTGAGGGCGCCGGCGGTGAGCTTTCTCCACTGGTTCGCCGACGAGATGCCCGGCCCGAAGGAACTCCCAGAACTGACCGACCTCAAATATCCCCTGGCGCCTTCGGGCATTCAGGTCATGGCAAGGGTCCTTCTCGCCGCCCCGGCGAAGCAGCCCCTCGACCAAGGCCGCTTCCTCAGGCCCGGTCTTAGTCTCGACCTGCTTCCCGGAGAGCAACTGGGAGCCGGCATGCAGATGCTCGCCGACGGCACCCACGACCTCGACAGCATCGTCGACGCGGCGCTGAAGCGCTGGCGGGAAAATCCCGGTCTGAGCCCCAAGGCTCCGCCGCCCTGGATGACGAAAGGCAGGCCAGCGGCATAGCTAGACGGGACCGTCAGCGAAGCTTGACGAGAAGCTTCCCGAAGTTGCGGCCGATCAAGAGCCCGATGAAGGCCTCGGGCGCCTTTTCCAGGCCCTCGACGACGTCTTCGCGGTACTTGATCCGGCCTTCCCGCAGCCAGCCGCCCACCTCGCGCCGGAAGTCCGCGGCCTGAGCGGCGAAGTCGGTGACGATGAAGCCGCGCAGCGTCAGGCGTTTGGTGAGGACATCACGCATGAGCAGGGACATCCGGTCGGGACCCGGCGGCAGGGCCCGGTCGTTGTAGTGGGCGACCACGCCGCAGACGGGCACGCGCGCGAACATGTTGAGCAGCGGGAACACGGCGTCCCAGACCGCCCCGCCCACGTTCTCGAAATAGACGTCGATGCCTTTCGGGCAAGCCTTGGCGAGCCTGTCGCCAAGGCCGCCCGCGCGATGATCGAGGCCGGCATCCAGGCCGAGCTCCTCCGTCAGATAGCGGCATTTCTCGATGCCGCCGGCGATCCCGACAACGCGGCATCCCTTGATCTTGGCGATCTGGGCGACCAGGGACCCGACCGGGCCCGCCGCCGCGGCGACCACCACCGTCTCGCCCGGCTTCGGCTGGCCGATGTTGAGGAGCCCCGTATAGGCCGTCATGCCGGGCATGCCCAGCACCCCCAGTGCGGTCGAGACCGGGGCTTCGGCCGGATCGAGCTTGCGCAGGCCGGCGCCATTGGAGAGCGCGTAGTCCTGCCATCCTGCATAGGCAAGGACCATGTCGCCGGTCTTGAATTGGGCATGGCGAGAGGCGGCGACCTCCGAGACCGTGCCGCCCACCATGACCTCCCCGACGCCGACGGGCTCGGCGTACGACTTGGCCGCACTCATCCGCCCACGCATGTAGGGGTCGAGGGAAAGCCATACGGTGCGAAGCAGCAGCTGGCCCTCGGCCGGCACGGGGATATCGGCCTCGACCAGGCGGAAGTCGCTGGTCTTGGGCTCTCCCTCCGGCCGCGCGGCCAGGACGATCCTGCGATTTCGTTGCTCGACCATGGTCATTTGTCCTTGCGCCGGATAGCGATCGAGTCCGCCAGCACGCAAAGGATCTCGAACATCAGGTTGGCGGCGTTGAGCGCCGTGTGGCCGGAGGGGTCGGCCATGGGCAGCACCTCGCAGACGTCGCCGCCGACGATGTCGAGGCCTTGCAAGCCCCGGATGATGACCTGGGCGTCCCGCATGCTGAGGCCCCCCGGCTCGGGCACGCCGGTGCCGATGCAGAACACCGGATCGAGGCCGTCGATGTCGAAGGTAATATAGGTGGGCCCGCCGCCACACACCCGCCGCGCCTCCTCGATCACCGCCTTGCGTCCCATCTCCTCGAAATCGTCCATGGTCACGATGCGCATGCCCACGTCGTAGCCGTATTGGATGTCGTCGTCGCCGAAGCGCGTGCCGCGCAACCCGATCTGGATCACGCGCTTGGGATCGATGATCCCCTCCTCCACCAGCCGGCGGAAGGGCGTCGCGTGATTGATCTTGCTGCCGAGCAGGGTATCCAGCGTGTCGGCATGGGCGTCGAAATGGACCACGCCGAAAGGCTTGCCCCGGAACATGCCGCGCAGAATCGGGAGCGTGATGGTGTGATCGCCCCCGGCCGAAATGGGCGCCACCCCATGGTCGGTAAGGTTGCCGATAAAGCGCGCGATCATGTCGACGCTGCCCAACAGGTCGAAAGGATTGATCGGCGTGTCGCCCATGTCGGCCACGTTGCAGAGCCGGAAGGGCGCGATGCGGCTGCTGGCGTTGACCCGTCGGATGATCCGCGACATCTCCCGGATCTGGGCCGGACCTTGGCGGGCGCCGGTGCGGAAATTGGTGCCGAGATCGAAGGGCACGCCGACCAGGCCCACGTCCACGCCGACCGGGCTCGTCACCCTGGGCGTTCGCATGAAGGTCGCGAAGTCGGCGAAGCGCGGGACCACCCCGGCGTCGAGCGGTTGGAGCCGCGGCAGACTGTCATTCATCGCAGGCCTCCTCAGGTCACGTCCAAAATCTCGAACAGCGAAGGCTCGCGCCGGAACCGGGGCAAGTCAATGGAACCGGCCTTCGCCGGCATTCCGCCTCTTTACAATTCTAGCGCTGCGGCGGAAGGTAACAGCGTCAGAAAAGTTGCGTGGCCGCGTGAATCCCGCATCGCACCGGACGAAGCGCGGTCATGGTGTCGGCAAGAACCGTGGTCGAGTGCAGGAAGCCAAAAAGGATCCTGCCTTGTGTTGAGCTTGAGATCGACCGACAACTTAGGGAGGAAACAACCCATGAAAGACGAATTCGAATCGCCGGCGCCGAGCCGGCGCGACTTCTTCCGTGCCGGCCTGGCCACCGCCGGCGCGGCCGCGCTGCTGGGCGGCCTGGGCGTCAGCCCGGCCCTTGCCGCCGACATGGCCAAGGAGACGACCCGGTCGCCCAAGCCGTTGAAGGCCGCCTTCTCCAATGCCGGCCTCCAGGCCACCTGGTGCGCCCAAGGCAAGAGCGCCGCCGAATACTGGGGCGGTCTGTTCAACGTCGAAGTCACCTGGTTCGACGGCGAGCTCGCGGCGCCCAAGCAGCGCGCCGCCATCGACGACATGGCCTCCCAGAAATGGGACTTCGTCGCCATCCAGGCCTTCGGCATCGGCACGCTGACCGACCCGGTCAACAAGATGATCGATGCCGGGATACCCGTGTTCGACATGGATACGCTGATCGCGCCGCTGGACAGCATCAACGTCCAGAGCTTTCTCGCTCCCGACAACGAGTTCATGGGCGCCTCGGTGACCCAGGCCCTCGTCACCGCCATGGGCGGCAAAGGCAATATCGTCATGACCCAGGGCGCGCTCGGCCACACCGGCGCCCAAGGCCGCGCCCGCGGCTTCAATTCGGTGGTGAAGAATTTCCCCAACGTGCAGGTGCTGGACACCACGCCCGCCGATTGGGACGTGACCAAGGTGGCGCGGATCTGGGAGACCTTGCTGACCAAGTACCCTGAGATCGATGCCGCCTTCTTCCACAACGACGACATGGCGCTGGCCGCCTACAACGTGATGAAGCAGGCGAACCGCACCAACATCCTGATCGGCGGGGTGGACGCCATGCCGCCCGCTCTCGATGCGGTGCTGGACGGGCGCATGCACGCCACGGTCCGCAACCCCTCCTGCCGTATCCATGGCGGCGCGGTGCTGGCCGGTGTGGCGGCGGTGGTGAACGGCGAGAAGACCGGCGAAGGCGGCATCCCCAAGCATGTCATCACCGACGGCCCAGTCGTCACCAAGGACAACGCGCCCGGCATGATGTGGATGGAAGGGCATTATCTGATCTGAACCCGGCGTCCAGGCATAACCGGGACGTTTCGCGTTGCAGTCCTCGCCAGCCTTGCTCGAGCTTGCCGGCGTCTCCAAGACGTTCGGGGGCGTGGAAGCCTTGAGCAGAGTGGATTTCACCTTGCGCAGCGGCGAGATCCACGGGCTGGTGGGCGAGAATGGCGCCGGCAAGAGCACCCTGATGAAGATCATTGCCGGCGTGCATGCCGAGTACTGCGGCGTCATGCGCCTCAATGGCGCCGAGGTCCGCTTCCGCTCGGCACGCGAGGCGCGCGATGCGGGGGTCGGCATGGTGCATCAGGAACTGAGCATCATGCGCGACCTCAGCGTGGCCGAGAACGTCTTCCTCGGCAGTCAGCCCACGAGCCGCCTCGGCCTGGTGGACTGGCGGCGCATGGCGCGCGAGGCCGGCGAGCATCTCCGGGGCCTCGGCATCGCGGTCGACCCGCGGGCGCCCATGGCCTCGCTTCCCATCGGGATGCAGCAGCTGGTCGAGCTGAGCCGGGTCCTGTTTTCGGGCGCGCGCATCATCATCCTGGACGAGCCGACCTCGGCCCTCTCCGCGCCGGAAGTGGAGCGCCTGTTCGCGGTGCTGCGCCGGCTGCGCGAAAGCGGCAAGAGCATCGTCTTCATCTCGCATTTCCTCGACGACGTGCTGAAGATCGCCGACACGGTCACGGTCTTGCGCAACGGCGAGAAGATCGCCACGGCCGCGACGGGCGGGATCGACAAGCGCTGGATCATCGAGCGCATGATCGGCGCCGGGCACGAGCAGCTGGAGGAGAGCTATACCGCCGAGATCGCGCTCGCGGCGGCCTCGAGCGCACCCATCGTGCTGGAGACGACGGATCTCGCCTATGGCCGGGCCTATCGCCACGTCGGGCTTCGATTGCGGGCCGGCGAGGTGCTGGGCATCTACGGTTTCATGGGCTGCGGCCAGATCGAGCTGGCGCGCACCCTCTTCGGCAAGATCAGGCCCGAGCACGGCGCCGTCAAAGTCGACGGCCGGCCGCGGCGTTTCCGCAGCACGGCTTCCGCCAGGAAGGCCGGCATCGCCTATGTGCCGGAGAGCCGGCGCAGCATGCTGTTCGCCCTGGAGCCGATCTACAAGAACATCTCGATCAGCGTGCTGGACCGGCTCTCGCGCCTGCTGCTGAAGCCGGCGCAGGAACGAAAGATCGCCCGCGGCCACATCGAGCGCTTGCGCATCCGCCCGCCCTCGGCCGAGCGGCGGCTGGGCACGCTCTCGGGCGGCAACCAGCAGAAGGTGGGCCTCGCCAAATGGCTGACCTATGCGCCGCGCGTGCTGGTGCTGAGCGAGCCCACCCGCGGCATGGACGTGGGCGCCAAGGACGACGTGGTCAAGATCGTCCGGGGCCTGCGCGCGCAGGGCATCGCGGTTCTCGTCGTCTCGACCGAGCCCGAGACGGTGCTGGCACTCGCGGACCGCATCCTGGTGATGAAGAAGGGCGAGATCGTGCGCGAATTCGCCGGCGAGGCGGTCAGCAAGGACCGCCTGCTGGCGGCGGCCTGAAGGGGCTGGCGGCATGTCGCGGGAGGCCGTCGAGACAGCGCCTGGCGAGAGAACCGGGCGCATGCGCGGGTGGCTCCGCGGTCAGCTGCGCAACATCGCGCCCTTCATCACCCTGTTGTTTTTGGTCGTCTTCTTCAGCCTGGCGAGCCCCTCCTTCGCCACCTTGGGAAATCTCAGCAATATCCTGACCCAGATTTCCATCACCGGGATCATGGCGACGGGCCTCACCTTCGTCATCCTCTGCGCCGAGATCGATCTCAGCGTCGCCAGCGTCGCCAACGCCACGGGCATCATCGTCGCCTTCTTCACCGTCCAGGATGCCAGCGTGAACATTGCCAACATCCCGCTTCCGGGGGGACCGGCGATCCTGCTGGCGCTGGCGAGCTGTCTGGTGCTGGGGGTGGTGACCGCCTTCGGCATCACCCGGATCGGCATCCCCTCCTTCATCATGACGCTGGCCATGCTGCAGATCGGCGCCGGGATCTGCGCCATGCTGGTGCGCGGCCAGATCGCCTATGCCGTTCCCTCGATCATCGCCACCCTGGGCAGCCGGTCCCTCGGGCCGGTGCCCTGGCTCGTCATAGTGGCGGCAGTCATCCTCGGCCTCGGCCACATCGTGCTGACCTATACGCGCTTCGGGCGCTACGTCTACATGACCGGCGGCAATCGCGAGGCGGCCGAATATTCTGGCGTCAACGTGCGCCTGATCGTGGCCGCGGTCATGGTCATCTCGGCCGTCTGCTCGGGCGTCGCCGGCATGCTGGGCGTCGCCCATTTCGGCAGCGCCCAGGAGGAGGAGTTCGATACCTATCTGCTCGATTCCATCTCCGCCGTGGTGGTCGGCGGCACCAGCCTATTCGGCGGCCAGGGCGGCATCCCGAACACGGTCGTCGGCCTGTTCGTGCTGGGCGTGCTCAACAACGGCCTCGATCACATCAACATCGACAGCTTCCTCAAGATCCTGATCCGCGGCTTGATCCTGCTGGCCGCCCTCATCGTCAACGTCTACGCCCAGCGCCTGCGCGCAGAGGGCCCGAAGGGATAGCGGCCGGCTCGACCCGCCGCGTCCTTGTTATGGCGCTTCGGTTCTCAAGCGGGAGAGGGTTCCGTCGGAGTGAACCCGGTAGCGATGACCGCGCCAATTCACCGCGGTGACGAAGAAACTGGCGACGAACACCAGGAAGGACATCAAGTCGCGCAAGGGGCCGAGACGCCAGCGCGATGCCTCGGCGCCGATGGCCAGGTCGACCTGACGCTGCAGCGCCAACCGACAGAGCAGGACCCCGGCGACGATCGGGGCCGCAGCGGCATCGAAGTCCCCGACCAGCAGTGCCATCAGCGCGAACGGCAGGGGATGGGCGACGAGGGAGCCGAAAAACCCGGTGGGGTTGACAGCGCGGATGGTTCTTGCCCAGCGCAGCTCCTGCTGCAGAAGCTCGACGGCATTTCCTGTCGGACAAGTGTGGGCGACGACCAGGGAGGGGATGGCCACCTTGCCGCCCATGCGGCGGACCGCTTCGCCCATGGCATGGTCGTCGGCAAGTTGGTCGGCGAAGGCCTGGAACCCGCCGATTCTCTCCAGCATCTCGCGCCGTATGGCGATCGTCGAGCCGAAGCAGGGCCTGGCCAAACCAAGGCATAGCCCGACCAGCACGCTCGGCAGGAAATGATAGTCGATGGCCATGGCGGCGAGGCGCGCCCGAAGCCCCGGCTCCGGCGCCCCATGATAGAGGCAGGTAACCAGGCCGACGCCGGGCTCTTCGAGAGCGCCGACCACGCGCGCGAGATAGTCGGGCGACACCCGCATATCGCTATCGGCAATGACAAGGACGTCATGGCGGACATGCTGCGACAGATTGATCAGGTTGGCGATCTTGCGATTGGCGCCGTGGACGCGAGGATCGACCACAAGATCGAGGTCGGCATCCGCGAACTCGCCGATCAGGCGACGGACCACGGCCACCGCCGGGTCGGCCGGATCCTGGACGCCGAAGACGATCTGCACCGGCCCGGCATAGTCCTGCCGGCAGAATGATGACAGGTTCTCGTAGAGGAAGGGTTCGGCCCCATGCAGGGGCTTCAGGATGGTGACAGCGGGGGAGAGGAGCGTCTTCGGAGATGCCCCTCTGGCAAATCGGCGCACCAAGAGCGTGGCCGCAAGGGCATAAACGCTCCCTGCGGCGGCGATCGCCGCGAACAGCCAGAACATCACGAATTCCAAGAGGCCAAGGCTGTGTTCCATCGCCAATGCCCCTGCGTCAACAGTTCGGCCGCCCAAGGCCGGCCGCGGTCAAAACGCACCGCGTGCCGAGGTCGCGGGCATGCCAATGAGAGAACGGCGTCCTTCGCCGCCGGACTCTTCGGCGCTTCCTTCGCTTTCGATGGCGAAGCATTCGATATAGTCGCGGAACCGCCTGGCTTCCGTCCGCGAATCCAGCCCGAATTCCTCGGGCCGATACTGGACTTTGCCATAGGCGCCGTTATGCCGGTCGGCGACAAAGCGGCTGAATCCGCTGTCCGCCCCCTCGCTCATGGGAAGAGCGAAATGCTCGTACAACGCCCGGGCGGTGGCGATCGGATCCGCCGTCAGCTGCCGATACCGGATGTTCAGGATCGCGCTCGTCCCGCTTTGCGGACGAGCGGCGGCCTCGACCATGATGGCCGCGGCCCGCGACCAGTCGTCCCTCACCTGCCGGCCGATCAGGAACCGATCGATATGCCGCGTGAAGGGCCGGCGCACGACCTCGGTCATTTTGGCCACGGACTGCAGCACTTTGACGGGATCGCGATGCATGAAGACGAAACCCGCATCGGGGTAGACGGCCCGGATCGACGGCAGGGAAAACGTGTGTTCCGGGCATTTCAGGATCCAGCGCCCGGGGCCTCTGCGGTATTGCAGATGCTGCAGGAAGCGCTTGTGGAATTGATAGCCCGGCAGGTCCCCCGCCGCTTCCAGCCAGCGGGGATACTCCGCCAGCTGATGGGTCGTATCGAACCGATGGCTTCGAAAGACATGCGCCGTGATTTCGCTGCATTCCTGGGCGGAACGCGCGGTGAGCCGGTGGATGGAGGGGAACTCCGGCGCCATTCGGGCGAACTTGCCGATTTGGCGGTCGACCAGGCCCACGCGGCGGCCGACCTCGCCCGGTCTTTCGCCCGGCAAAGGACAGGGATGGATCGTCTGCCAACAGAAAGGAATGAACACGCTGGGGTCCTGGGCGACGAGATTGTGCAGGAAGGTGCTGCCGCTGCGCGGCATCCCGGCGATGAATATGGGCCTGTCGATGGCCTGGTCGAGGATCTCGGGGTGGCGCTTCTCCTCTTCGCGGAGCCGCAACAGATTGGTGAGGAAGCGCACCACGTCCCAGCGCGCGGCCAACCGGCCGACGAGCCCCAGGTCCGCCGACCGCTCGTAGTCCTGCAACAGGACTTCCAGCGGCTCTTCGAAGGAGCTGTCGCCGAAATCGGACAATCCGGTCCGCCGCTGAGCGAGCCGCGCCAAATCCCCGCCCCTGAGGGGGCCCTCGAACAAGCCCAACGCGCGGATCACCCGATCAGCCACCCCCAGCAGGCGCATCTCGAGCGGCAGCGACATCCCTTCCGTCAATGGTCGATCCCCAAGCGAGCCGTCGAAACGCCCATTTCCTGGCCACTATAGGGCGGCGGCCGAGGATCGCAAAGTCCACGGAATCCGCCACGGTCTCCCAACCCGTTGCGCATGTTTGCGCGCCCGGCTCTAATGCGGGGGTCTGCCGGTTCACCGCCATGGATCCATGACCCAAGCCCTCCCCGTCGATCCCGTGCCATCGGATGCCAAGCTGCCCCAGCGCGCCGGCGTGGTCGTCATCGGCGGCGGGATCGCGGGCAGCAGCGCCGCGCTCGCTCTGGCCGAGAGCGGCGTGCCTGTCGTGCTGTGCGAGAAGGGCCGGATCGGCGCCGAGCAGTCGAGCCGCAATTGGGGCTGGTGCCGCAAGATGGGCCGCGACCCGCGGGAGCTCCCTTTGATGCTGGAGAGCCTTCGCCTCTGGCGGGGGATGAACGAGCGGGTGGGAGGCGAAACCGGCTTCCGGCAGCACGGCGTCCTCTATCTGATCGGCGATGAGAAAGGGCTCGCCAAGCGCCAGGCTTGGCTGAAGAGCGCCGAACCCTTCCAGATCGACACGCGGCTGTTGAGCGGAGCGGAAGCCGAAGCCCTGGCGCCCGGCGGCACGCGCCGGTGGCTGAGCGGCCTGCATACGCCCAGCGACGGGAGCGCCGAGCCCCAGAAGGCGGCCCCGGCGATCGCGGCGGCTGCCCGCAAGCGCGGCGCCGTGATCATGACCGACTGCGCGGTCAGAGGGATCGAAACCTCGGCGGGCCGCGTCTCGGCCGCGGTCACCGAAAAGGGCCGGGTCGCCTGCGATGCGGTGCTGCTGGCGGGCGGGGCCTGGTCGGGTCTGTTCTGCCGCAGCCTCGACATCCGCCTGCCGCAGCTGAAGGTTCGTGCCTCGGTGATGCGCACGGCCCCGGTCGATGACGGGCCGGGGAACGCGGCCTCGGGTCCCGGTTTCGGTTTTCGCAAGCGCCTGGACGGCGGCTACACGATAGCCAACAGCGGCACCAATCTTCATGACGTCGAGCCGGACAGTTTCCGGTTCCTGTTCGACTTCATCCCGGCCCTGCGCCTTGAGCATAGCCGGCTCGCCCTTGGCTTCGGCCAACGTTTCTTCGCCGAATGGAACCTGGCCAAGCCATGGGCGCTCGACCAGACCTCGCCCTTCGAGCGGGTGCGGGTGCTCGACCCGTCGCCGGTCGAGTCCCAACTCGCGGCGGCGCGCGCCACGGTTGCCGGCATCTGGCCGGCTTTCAAGGACATGAAGGTGGCGGGAAGCTGGGCCGGCTATATCGACGCAACCCCCGACATGCTGCCGGTCATCTCAGCCGTGGAACGGCTGCCGGGGCTGTTCCTCGCCACCGGGTTCTCCGGCCATGGCTTCGGCATCGGTCCCGGCGCGGGCAGGCTCGCGGCCGACCTGGTCATGGGCCGGCCGCCCATCGTCGATCCCGCCCCTTTCCGCTTCCAGCGATTCTCGGACGGGACGAGGATCCAGCCGGTGGCCGGAATCTGATTTTCCGGCTTTGGAGCATTTCCCGCCGAAGTGGGCACCGGTTCGGCGCAGAAAATGCGACCAGACCAAAGAATCTAGAGCATGTTTCGACTCAATCGAATCGAAACATGCTCTAGAAGCGGCCTGCCTGGAAGTCGACGATCGCCTGGCGGATTTCGCTTTCCGTGTTCATGACGAAGGGGCCATACCGCGCCACGGGTTCGTGGAGCGGACGGCCGGCGACCAGCAGAACCCGCGCCGGCCCCGTCGGCGCCGCGATGACTACCCGCTCGCCGTCGCCGAGCAGCGCGATATTGCCGCGGGCGACCTTCTTCGCCGGCTCGCCCACGGCGATGTCGCCCTCGAAGGGATAGACGAAGACGCTGTGGCCGGCCGGCACCGGCAGGTCGAGCCGGGCCCCCTTAGGCAGGGTGAAGTCGAAGAAATTCGGGTCGGTGGCGATGCCGCCGATGGGGCCCTCGACGCCGTCCAGCTTGCCGGCCACCACCTTGACCTTGATCCCGCCGGCGAGCGCGGCCACGGGAATCCGCTCCGGCGGGATTTCCTGATAGCGCGGGGCCGTCATCTTGTCCTTGGCCGGCAAGTTCACCCAGAGCTGGAAGCCCCACATCAGGCCGTTCTCCTGCTCCGGCATCTCGGAGTGAAGGATGCCGCGACCGGCGGTCATCCACTGGACGCTGCCGGCGTCGAGCCGCCCGGTATGGCCCTTGTTGTCGCCGTGCCGCATGCGACCGGCCAGCATGTAGGTCACCGTCTCGAAGCCGCGGTGAGGATGCTCGGGGAAACCGGCGATGTAGTCCGAGGCGTTGTCGGAGCGGAACTCGTCCAGCAGCAGGAAAGGGTCCAGGTCGGGCAGCATGGTGCCGCCGATCAGGCGATTCAGGCGCACGCCGGCCCCGTCGCTGGTCGGCTGGCCGCGCTGGATCTGCTTCACGGCGCGGATGGCGCCCGTTTTGACCTCAACTTCGGTTTCGGACATGTCGGCAGTCTCCCTTCCCGTCTGCGCCCGCCTATGTAGTGCCCCCGGCCGTGGCGGCAATGACTGCCGGCGCTGGTCAGAGACGCCCCGAGGTCATGGCTCGTCCTCGTCGGAGAGGATAACGAGCGCCGTCTTGCGCGGGCCGGCCCCGCCTTCGAACTTGAGGGCATAGAGCCCGCCATAGACGATCACCAGCGCACCCGCAACCGTCGGCCAGTCCGGCAGATTGGCGAAGAAGAGATAGCCCCAGAGGATGCTCCAGGGGAGCGAGGCGTATTCGAAAGGCGCGGCGCGACTCGCCTCGGCCATGCGATAGCCCTGGCCCAGGAAGAAGAAGGCAGCGGCCGAGATGACGCCGCAGGCGGCCATCAGGCCGAAGTCCTTCAGGTTGGGCCGGACCCAGGGATCGAGCAGGAACTTGACGCTGGCATCCGCATCCGCCGCCGGCGGCCGGCCGGCGACCAGAAGGGCCATGACCGCGCTCGCCACGATGTAGACGACGGTGACCGAGAGCGCCATGGCGGCGCCGCTCTGGGTCTGGCCGAGGCGCCGGCCGCAGAGCACCGAGAGGGCATAGGCAAGTGCTGCGAACAAGGGCAGGAACAGGGCCGGATCCAAGGCCCCGAAACCGGGACGCAAGATGACCAGCATCCCTGCCGCACCTATGGCGATCGCGATCCAGCTGCGTGAGGAGACCTTCTCGCCGAGAATCGGTCCGCTCAAGGCCGCGACGATGAGCGGGGCCACGAAAAAGAGGGCGACCGTCTCGGCGATCTGGAGATGGGCGATAGCGAGGTAGTAGGTCGTGAACGCCAGGTACATGAGCAGCGCGCGCAAGAGATGAAGGCCGAAGCGGCTCAGCGCCGGCCAGCCGCGCGCCTCGGCCACGGTCGCTACCAACAAAAGCGGCAGGGCGACGAGGCTGCGGATGAAGACGATCTCATGCACCGGGTAGCCGGCGCTGAGGCCTTTGACGATGGCGTCCTGGAGGGAAAAGATGGAGACGCCGGCGGCCACGCTCAGCATGCCGAGAGTCTGCCGGCTCAATCCCGCCGCCGATGTCTGGCTCATCCATCCCCTCGCATGGCGCGGCCCGAGGGGCCACCGCCGGGGTCATATTGCCATGGCCGCTTCGCGAGCGCCCGCTGGTTAGGCTAAGCTCCGGCCCCGTTCTTCGGGTCCCCCGTTCTAGAAGCCCTAGGGAGCAATCATGGCACGAACCATCACCGTCGGCGCCGCGCAGCTCGGACCCATCGGCCGGCAAGAGAGCCGGGCCCAGGTCGTCCGCCGCCTCTTGGAACTGATGCGCGAGGCCCATGGCTTCGGCTGCGACCTCATCGCCTATCCCGAGCTGGCGCTGACGACCTTTTTTCCCCGCTGGGCGATCGAGGACGAGGCAGAGCTCGATTCCTTCTACGAGACGGAAATGCCGGGGCCCGAGACGAAGCCCTTGTTCGAGGAAGCCCAGCGCCTCGGCCTCGGCTTCACCCTCGGCTACGCTGAGCTGATCCGGCGAGGCAACGCCAAGCAGCGCTTCAACAGCTCGATCCTGGTGGACAAACACGGCCGGATCCTCGGCAAGTACCGCAAGGTCCATCTGCCCGGCCACGCCGAGGTCCTCGACCGGCCCGGCCAGCATCTGGAGAAGCGCTTTTTCGAAGTAGGCGATCTGGGCTTCCCGGTCTGGCGGGCCTTCGGCGGCATCCTGGGCATGTGCATCTGCAACGACCGGCGCTGGCCGGAGACCTACCGGGTCATGGGCTTGCAGGGCGTGGAGATGATCCTGCTGGGCTACAACTCGCCGGTGGGTCTGGGCGATCCCTATGAGCTCGACGCGCTGGAGCCGTTCCACAATCACCTGGTCATGCAGGCGGGCGCCTATCAGAACGCCACCTGGGTGGTGGGCGTGGCCAAAGCCGGTTACGAAGAAGGCTACAACATGATCGGCCAGACCTGCATCGTCGCCCCCTCGGGCGAGATCGTGGCCCAATGCGCGACCATGGGCGACGAGTTGGTGGTGCGCAAATGCGATCTCGACTTCGCCAGGCCCTATCGCGACGACATCTTCAATTTCGCCGCCCACCGCCGGCCGGAGCATTACCGCCTGATCGTGGAGCGCACCGGTGCGGTCCCGCCGCCGGACGAGCCGGCATGAAGGAGACGCCCGCCTGGGCGGTTCCAGGCTTTCTCGAGAACCGAAGCGGCAGGCTCTGGATGCAGGGCCAAGACCTGCCGGCCCTGGCCGAGGAGCGCGGCACGCCGCTTTATATCTATTCCGCCGCCCGCATCGCCGGCCGCGTCAGGGAGCTGAAGGCGGTGCTCGCCACCATCGACGGAAATACGACCCTCTGCTTCGCGGCCAAGGCGCTCTCGGCCATCAAGGTGCTGCGCCTGATCCGCGAAGCGGGCGCCTCGGTCGAGGTCAATTCGGGCGGCGAGCTCTATCGCGCCAAGCTGGCGGGCTTTCCGCCGGACGCCATCGTCTTCAACGGCGTGGCCAAGAGCGAAGCGGAGCTGGCCGAGGCCCTCGACCCGCCCATCAAGGCGATCAACGTCGACAGCGTCTTCGAGCTCACGCGCCTGGCGCAAGTCGCGCGCCGCCTGGGGCGTCGGGCCCGGTTGGCGTTGCGCGTCGTGCCGGAAGTCGCAAGCGCGACCTCGCCCGGAAACCAGACCGGCACGGCCGCGACCAAGTTCGGCATCCTGCCGGAAGAGATCGACGGCGCGATCGCGATCCTGAAGGCCAATGCGGATTGCCTCGAGGCCGTCGGCCTGCATATCCATGTCGGCTCCCAGATCACCGAGAGCGGCCCCTATCTCCAGGCAGCCGAGGCGATGGCCCGGCATCTTGCCCATCTGGAAGCGGCGCTGGACAAGCGCCTCACCCATGTCAATCTCGGCGGCGGCTTTCCCCTGCCCTATATCCATGGCGCGGCCTCGACGCCCTCGGGAACGCCGCCGGGGACGTCCCAGGGCGGCCTGTTCGCGCCGCGCCTCGGCGCCGCCGAGATCGCCGCCGCGCTGCTGCCAGCGCTCCGCCGCGCCATCGGACCCGAGATCGAGGTGATCCTGGAACCCGGCCGGGCCATGGTCGGCGACACCGCGGTCCTGCTGGCGCGGGTCGAGAACGTGAAGGACCGGGCTGACGGACGCTGGCTCTATCTCGACGCCGGCTACAACGTGCTGGTCGAGTCCTATACCTACAAGTGGTACTACCACGCCCTGTCGGCGGCGAAACTGGACGAGGCGAGCGCGACCTTCCGCCTAGTCGGGCCGCTTTGCGACAACGGCGACGCCTTCTTCGACGTCGAGGGCGAGCATCTTCTGGCCCGCTTGGCCTCCGAGCCGCGGCTCGCGGCAGCGCGCGATCTGCTCGAAGCCGCCTTGCCGCGCCTGCCGGGCAAGAGACAGCTCGCCGCATCCAGCGCGCCCGGCGATGTCATCGCCTTCCTCGATACCGGCGCCTACACGCTCGACCAGATGACGCCCAATAACGGCCGGCCGCGCCCTGAAGTGGGGCTGATCGCCGCCTCGGGTGCCTATGAAGTGATGCGCCGGCGCGACAGCTATCCGGACCTCCTATTCAACGAGGTAGTCTGAACCGGCAATTGACTCGGCTTCAAACATTCGTGACGGGCACTGCGCGATCGGCGAAGGAGGCTTATCTTTCCTATGAGGGCCTTGGCATGGCCCCAGCCGCGAAGTGGAATCTGCCCATGACCCTTAGGCTTGTCCCGATCCTGGCCGGCGCGGTGGCGAGCGCCCTGTTGCTTCAGCCGGCCCATGCCGACAGCCCCGGCATGACTGCCAATGCAGCGCCAAAGAACGGCTGGGCGCTGCCAGTGCCGGCCAATGGTTGGGGCAATCTGTCGCCCGCGGGCAGCAGCGCCTCGATGGGCAAAGACCGCGACCATGGCGATGGCGGCGATGATGGTGACCATCATCACCATCAGGGCCCCGTGATCGTCACTTGGCCGTTCCCCTACTACTCCACCGGCTACAGCACGACCGGCTCGCAGCCGATCGTCATCAATGTCCAATCGCCGCAGCCGCCCGCAGCAGTGCCGGCGGGTCCGCCGCCGCCCGTTCCCGGCATCGACACCCATCCGACGGTCGAGGAGACTCCCTCGGGAGTCGAGATCGTGCGCGGTCCCGGATCGAGCTAGCAAAAAAAATTCGCCTCGGCCTCAAGGAACTCTTGTGAGCGTGTGAATTGACGCTATATTCGCGTCCTTCAAGACGCACACGCACGTGCCGCTGGCCCGCTTGTGGTTTATGCAACGACGGAAGCG
>Ga0209415_10006456_pt1 | contig 20837 bp, 11 predicted proteins | sample PeaSoiSIISIP2007_FD_187696 | JGI IMG/M metagenome (GOLD analysis project Ga0209415, IMG submission 187696) | Peat soil microbial communities from Weissenstadt, Germany - SII-SIP-2007 (SPAdes) (version 2) | ecosystem: Environmental > Terrestrial > Soil > Wetlands > Peat | place: Germany...
GCGCTAACGTGCAAGGCGCATATCCAGCTCATAAGGGCGGCTGATACAACAACTGAAACCAAAGACATGCCCCGTGTAACCCGGCTCTGACTACGAGATCGAAATGCCATGTTTTCCTCCTTGAAGGGGCCGCAGCTGATTGTCAACTGACGGGTATTGTTCCCACCTTCATTTTCCGAATTTCAAGCGGCATCGGTTACCTACTCTGTAGCCAATCCATCCGGTCGTCAAGATCCCACGAGGCGGAGGCACGCTCGCCTTGGCAGAAGCACAGTCTCTTAGTGCTCCATTCCGATCCCAAAGGAATAGAGGACGTTGTCGTGGTCGGCAAAAAATGCGTGACCATCCCCTATGGAAACGCCAGACAGTTGAGTATAGGTGGGGATCTGATCCTTGCTGGAATACAACTCCGCGCCGGTTGCTGCATTTAGCACATAGAGGGTGGCGTGGGTAGCAGGATCCCCACCGGAGAGCGCGATTACCACGCCATTGGCAATGCGCGGAGGGGCTGGATTCACCATGTCTCGTGAGACCCAGACAGGATTCAGAGCAAGTTTCCCATTTGCGTCGTCGACCCTGAATGCGACTATGCCCCCATGCGGGGTTGGGCCGTTCAGCTTGACGGCATTCTCATTCAGAGAGATTCCGGCAGACACGGATGCGTATACCCAGGTTGTGCCGTCCTTTTCCTGCCAGCTCGCGAAACCATCCCAACCGTGCTTTTCGCCCGGCTTGGAGATAGGGGGTGTTTCGAAGAGTGGCGCATGGTGGTCGGCGCCGCCGAGCGATGCGGCGTCCAGGAGCGCCAGGCTTCCGTCTCTTCCAGGAGCCACAACCAATTGTGTTTCCTTGTAATTCAAAATCACCGGCGAAACAGCCTGATAACTGGCCATTCCTCCCTCAGGTGTGTACCAGTCCTTCACCTTCATATCTTTGCCTACTGAAACCACGCTGTTGGCATAGACTCCGGCATTCGGATCGGAGGTTCCGGTTCCAGTGACGAAAATGGCTGCGCCTTCGGGAGTGATCGGGGGCCCTGTAAGCGCGAGTGGGAGAACTCTCTGAGTCGTGTAGCTCGCGACTGCGTCGTCGGCCGAAGCCAGATCGATCGCCCATACTCCGTTTGGCACGCCACCGCAGTCACGGCCGGTTGCGGTATAGATGGTCCTTTCGGCGAAGTTCAAGCCATACGGGCTTCCATTGGCCGCCGGTAGAAATTTCACGGGGGGCGCGAAATCAGCTCCGGTGGTGATGACCTGCTCGTGGAGCATGCCATCTGGCGTGAGCACGTAAATACCCTTCAACCCGAAGTAGCCTCCCCCCGGTGCAACTCCCAGCCGCCGCTCATTGGGCTGAGCCGGAGGCGGTTCAGGTGGTCGTGGGGTGCCAGGAGCGCGTCGGCGCCGGGCATTGAAATTAATCACCACCGGCGGCTCCATCAGCATGCTCAGGCTTGAAGCTTCGCATCCGGGCGCGGAAGTACCCGAATCGAATTGCTTCTTCCAGATCAGGGTTCCCAGCTCGGAGTCCACGGCAAACAGCGTGTCGGCGGAGCTCAAATAGACAATGTCCTTGAAGCCTTGAGCATTGATCAGCCGGCCGGCCAGGAGCGGCTCGTTAAAAGATCGGGCTCCTTTCGATGGCTGACCAAGTTTGATTTTCCAGAGAAACTTGAGGTTCGCGGCTATGCTTTCCGGCGTGAGGCTCAACTCGTCCTTTTGCCAGCCGCTCTGCCCCGCATCCGCGCCGGTCAAGCTCCAGTCGCCCCTTTCGTCCTGGGCAACAGTTGCAGTGGAGCAAAGAAAGGCACTGGCACAGATTAGTCCCAATACCCGCCCCATGAGTCTTTTCTTCACGTGTAGGTTCCTCAATCCGTTTCCGCTGAACTCATAAACCGCCGGAACGAGACGCGCCCGGTTCACTTAAGTCCAAAGCAATAAATCGTTCCGTCAAATGTTCCGAACATCACCCTATCATCGGCCATGGATAAGCCCGCCTGGTGAAGGAACGACGTGACCAGTTCGCCGCTGGAGTAAAGTTCCTTGCCGGTCGTCGCGTTGAGGGCATATAGCTTCGCGGGAACGGAACGCTGAATCCGTTCCGCCGCGCTGAACAGTCCGCCCACTGCATCGTTGGCTTGCCCGGTGAACTCCCCAGCTGCCAGGACGAACACCACGCCGTTGGCAATCACCGGAGGTTCGGCAGTAATCATGTCTCGAGATGACCAGGCCGGCTTTAGTTGTGTCTTGCCATTCTTTTCCTGCAGCTTGAACGCAACGATTCCGCCGTTCGCCGTCGGTCCATAGGACTTTGGAAATTTCACCGCGGTCTCCCCGCCGTACGGTCCCAGCACCCAGCGGGTGCCATTTTTTCCCTCCCAACTGGCGAGACTTCCCCAGGTACCCTCGGTCTGAAAATTCACGTTCTTATTGGAGATGAGCTCGCTGCGGAACAAGGGTGACATGTGGTCGGCGCCGCCCAAGGACTTGCTGTCAAGTACGAAATAGCGGCCTTCCTTGCCCGAAGCGACTATCAGGTCCCGCCCTTTGTACGGAAAAACGACGGGCGTGACATTCATATCCAAGTCTCGTCTGGTCAGCCATACACGGTTGCTAGGCGTGTAATAGTCCTTGAGGGTCAGCTGGTCATTCGAAAAGGTGAATGCCTGGACGCTGGTGGAGAGCTTTCCAGTGGAAGCGTCATAGGGCCCATCGCCGGACTCAAAGTAGATGGTTCCATCCGAGCCCACGGCTGCTCCGGCCGTACCCCACAAGCCCGCCTGCGGCGGAGTTGAGACGGTGAGTTTCTTGTTGTCGAGGTTGACCGCATAGAGTGCATTGGGCACGCCTCCGCAACCCTGACCGGTGGCCGTGTAGACCACATTGTTGACCAGGTTCAGTCCATAGGGCTTACCGTAGGGCAAAGCAAGAACCTGGATAGACGGGTCGCTCTCGCCACCGGTCGACAAATCCATGATGTGCAGGTATCCATCGCTGGCGAGCACATACAAGCGCCTGACTGGCGCATCGATCGGCGAAACCACCGGCGTAGCGCTCAGCGCGTTGGTGCAGATAAAGCCGCTGCCTTCGCCTGGCTCCGGTGGCTTGTCGGACGCCCACTTCAGCTTCGTCTGCCAGACCACTTTTCCGCTTTCCGCGTCGATTGCGAAAACGTCGTTCGAGGCTCCCGCCAGAATGGCCAGCGTCCGGGCGCCATCCGCAGTCTTCACTCCGGAAACAATCAGGGGTTCCCGAAACGACAGCATCCCCATCGGTTTGCTGTCAACTCTTACTTTCCAAAGCAGCTGCAGCTTGCGCGCGTTCCGGGACGTGATCTTCGACCCGGCTCGCTGCGCGGCGTCACGCGCGGCGTCCCCGCTGCTGGTCAGCCACTCCGAGCCGGATTGGCCGCGTGCTGGGTTGAGCGACATCAATGCGCATCCCAAAACGAAAATTGACGGCAAGACCCTCAAGCGGCGCATGCTGCTCAAACCTCTATTGAAAGACATGAAGCTGACACCCCTGGTAGAAGACTTGGCCTATCTGAACCCCCGGAAGTGGATCCGGCTGGCCTGACCGACTCAAACGACAGTGGCGCTCACCTGGCACAGTTTTGTGACCGGGAATGGTTGAGATTCCTCAGAATCGGGGAAATAATGGGACGTCTCATCGCGAGCAGAATACTAGCCGCCGCGCTCAACATCTGTCAATGAAATGCATTTCCGGGTGGTGGTGCAGTTTGAACCTTTTATAGGAACTGTCATTCCGAAGCGCGGCGTTATCGCGCGAGGAATCTGCTGTTTCGGGCAAAACAGATTCCTCGCCGATAAAGCTGGCTCGGAATGACAACAAGCTTAAGATTTCTTGCCAAACTGCGCCATTACCCATTTCCGACCGCGGAATTCGACGAGCGGCGTCAATTCGAGACCGCTCCTGCTTTCTTCTTCGGCGGAATTGGCCTCACAGGCTCGGTGTTGAACTTGTTGGGCATGCACTGGCTCATCTAAATGCATCGAAGCACAATGAACTCGTCGAACAGATGGATTGTATGTGTATATGAAATGGTAGTGTCAATGGAAAACCCTTGCGGCAGCCTGAGTGGAAATTGAGACGTCTTAAAAAAGTTGGCGCCTGCGGAACCCAATCGGTATATAGTTTCTGATTTGATATTGAAGTCCACCTTCGGACCCCCCAAAGGGCCACCCGACATGCGAGGTTGAATCATGGAGGGCACACCGAGAAGTCGACGAATCGCGAGCTGGGCTATCGTTCCGCTTGCTATCCTGGCATACACCATCGGCGCAATCGTGCACGTCGGCCGATCCGTCCATGCCGGTCAAATGGCCCCGCCCTCCGTGCGGAATATCAAGTTGGCCAGAGTGTACCCGGGAACACTCTATGCGCTAACTCTAGGAGTGAAGGACCTCGCGCAACTGCAAGGGAACGACGCCGTCAAAGTCGCCGTGAGCGACGCGCAGGGAGAAGTCGCGTCCAAATGGCTGCACTCAGCGGACCTCGACTTCTACCTAACGCTGCGACCGCGAGCCCTGGGCCCGGTGACTGTGAACTTAACCTCGGCTTCCGGGACACGCGCTCCGGAGATCAGCGCGACCCTTAGCAAAATCCAAGCGTCGGCGGTATCGGGCAACATCGCTGATCTCAGTCGCGGTGTCATCGCCGCAGTGCCCAACGATTCGTGGCAAATCGCACAGACTTTCGAACTGGGCCAGACCATCTACGGCAGCGACGACGAGAGGCCCTACGCTCCCTCGAAGAGCGAAGACAGATACGCGGCGATGCTCAAAGGGTTCCAGTGGTTCCGGTTCACCTTCCGTGAAAAGGAGCCGCGTCTGGTCTACTTTGTGTTGAATGTGACGGATCGCGATGTCCCCCTCGACGTGGACCTCTTCCAGACGGGCCAATACGGGGAGGGAAAGCCGGATGTGGTCCCATTCACCGACGGTGAGTTCGTCTACCAGGTTGAGGCGACCCAGAATTATCCGGGACTGTACAAGTTCCGCACCCGCATCCTGCAACCCGGCCACGAGTACTACGTACGGGTTGCCGCCAATCACCCGGCGTATCAACTGCATACCTACGAATACAGCGTGCCGCCGAATAAAGATCCGCACCAGGCGGTGCGCGCGGGCATGGATTTCCTGGTCAACATGGGAGATTCGTGGCTCTCGAATACGCCCCGCCGCGGCGCAATTGCGATGCGCACGACCATGCAGCACTCCGAAACCCAGCTTTGCATAGCGTGCCATCCTAGTCAGTTCACTACGCGAGGCTATCTGAAAGCGGTGCAGAATGGCTATCCCCCGACGCAACGTGCGTCGCTGGAATTTCTGACCGATCGCATTTACAACAACACCAGACCCCTATACGGAGAGCCCAACACCAACTGGGTGCGCGTAATCTACACCGCCCGCACCGTAGCCAGCCGGCTGCCTCTGATCGAGCACTCCTTCGAAGAGAATGTTACGCACGACCCGCCGCGGAAGAACTTCGCTTTGCCGTATGCGGAGTTCCTGAAAATCCACTACAAGGGCTTGACCGTCATGCCTGGAGACGAGGCCGACGGCTGCGAACCCGAAGTGAGTCCCTTCGAGATCGCCACGCAAAGTTGGCAGACCTTCAACCTGGCTTACAACCAGACACAGAAGCCGGAGTGGCTGGCCGAGCGTGACCATGTGGAAAGTCTGGCGCTGCCCTACGAGCCGAAGAACGTCATCGATTTGAACTGGAAGATCCAATTCCTGTCGGAAGTGAATCGCCAAAAATACGCACCGCAAATCGAAACCCTCATCAACAAGCTTTACGAGTACGAGACTCCCGATGGTGGATGGCCGTATCCCTTCGACAAGACGGCCAAGACCGCCGACTTCGTCTCCTACAACGCGGTTTACGCGCTGGCTGAAGCCGGCCACCGTCCGGAAACCGATGAGCACCTGGCGCGTGCCGTCAAAGCGCTGCTGGCTGCACAGCGGCCAGAAGGCAGCTGGGAAGGCGATCCCGTCTACCAGGGCTTCAACACGCCTTTCCGGGCTACGCAGTTTGCCGTGATGGCCTTGTCGACCCTTTACCCAGGAACGACCAAGGCCAAGAATTGGGACGCGGCATACCCCGCTCCCCCCACAACGCTCGCCACGAACGATCTGGCCCTGCTTCTGCAGCAACTTGATCAGTACTGGGACCTGGCTCCGGAGCCGGTGCTGCGCCAGATTCGTAAAGTGCTGGCCGACAGCGACCAGCCGCTGGCGCGCGAAGCTGCGGCTCGTGCGCTGGGACACATGGCTGATCCGGGCGCTTTGCCACTTCTTATCAAGGGTCTCGGCGATCCCACCAAGATGGTGCAGGTCAGTTCGGCTTATGCCCTCCGAATGGTGCTGTCGCGGCGCCAGGAAGCTGCGCCGGCTGGGCGCAAACTATTGGCCGCGGCCCTGGCATCGCCCAACGCGCGTACGCGCTGGGGTGCGGCCCGCGTCTTCAATCAGCATTTCCGGGATTTGACCGGCGATCCGGCTTTGCTGGCGGCCCTGGAGCGCGATCTGAACGATCCGGTGCCCTTCGTCCGCTTTGAAGCCGCCTCAGGATTGTGGCGCTGGTACTACTGGCAGGTGGACAAACCGGAGGTCCGACGCGGCACCCTGGAGGCGCTCGCCACTCGGCTCAATACGGAGACCGATGCAATGGTCCGGCGTGGCTTGCAGGAAAGCGTCTACGACCTCCTGGACGAGAATACCGGATACCTTTCGGCCTGGGTGCGGGCAAGTTCCAAGGACGAGGACAAAGACCGCATCAACGCTGGCTATGAAGCGGTGGTGCGCGATCAGGCGCAAGTGCTGGCCAAAGTGCTGCGTGAAGGAACGCCGCTGGGCCGTGCGGGCATCCTCAATGCCTTGTGGGATTTTCATATTCGCCACTATGCATTGCCGGAACTCAAGGCGGACACGGTATCGATCGGCCTGCCGGCAGTTCTCACCAAGTACGTAACCGGCGTGCCTGATCTGCATCGCCCGGGCTATGAATACCCGCCGTATCGCGAGACCGTCGATTTCAAGTACGACGTGAACAACGGCTTCTTCCAGACCCGCATCGGCAACGACAGCGACCTGATTCATTTCTTCAAGAGTTCCGGGCCGGAGTTGGAAGACGCGCTGTTGGCTTGCCTCAAGGGAGCCGACGACTCCATGAAGATCGAAGTGCTGAAGGCGGGCAGCACGCTGAGCGAAGCCGGCGATGCAAAATTCACCCTGGCGGCCCTAAGCCTGTCAGAGGACTCGAGCCCCACCGTGAGGCAGACAGTCCGCTACGTCTATGAGGGCGGCCAGCGGGGAATCCTGATCCTCAATACGCCGGCCGCGCCCGATTCACATCTGGTGGACAAAGTCGTCGAGATCCTCCAGCACGGCAACCCGGACAGCCAGGCCGTCGTGCTGCCTCTGCTCGCGGTATTGCCCGAAAACTCGGTCTGGGAACAGCAGGCGGATGTCCAGGGCGCGTTGCGGTCTCTGCTCGAACAAAAGCCGCGGCCATCGAACTATGCGCAGGTGCTGGATGCCGCTTCTTCCTTCACCAGTCTTATGCACGAACCGAAGCTCCAGGAACAGGTGCTGGCAGGGCTGCATTCCTTTACTCCCGAGATACAGCGTGCCGCCGTGCGGATTTCCCTGGAACACTTTCTGGGCGATCCCCAAACCGAACCCGCCGTGAAGACCGCATTCGCAAACCTGAACACCTCCGCGCTGAGCATTCTGTTGGAGGAAGTGGGCAATCCAGCGTTTCTGAAGAGGCGTTTGGGGGTTGCGGGAGGCGCGGTCTCGCAGGATCAGGACTACCTCAACCGGAACGCGGCCGCGCGAAAGATTAAGGAACCCCTGGATTATCCCCTGGTGGTCGACACCGTGCTGGCCAACCTGCTAAACGCGGATGCCAACGTGAGTGCCGCGGCGTTGGATACACTGCGCAAGGTGAAAGGCGTGGAACAGCGGCCGGATTTCCGCGTCGCCATGGATAAGTTGCAGACTTCCAGCAATCCGCGCCTTAAGCTCATCGCCACCAGCGTGCTACAAGGAAAGGACCTTAGCGAAGCGTTGCGGGACGTGCAGCCCGGCTCAGTGCTCGACTTCCGCTACTTTGTCAACAGGATCGAGCCCATTCTGGCGACGACCGGACCCGACGGAAAGGCATGCGTCTTCTGCCATGCCAGTCATGTGATCTTCAAGCTGGAGCCGCCCAATTCAGACGGCGTCTTCTCAGACCAGGACAGCAAAGACAACTACAAGTACGCGATGCGCGTGGTGGACATCACCAACCCGGACAAGAGCCTGATTTTGGTCAAGCCCACCCGGCCGACGGATAGCGCAGGCAACGTCGGCGATTACCTGGCCACGCACAACGGCGGCCAGCGTTGGCATGGAAACGAATCGAGCGATCAATATCGCACAATTCTGGAATGGATCCGCGGAGGCAGCCTGGGGGCTGCGAATGTGCAAAAGTAGAGGGCCAGCGACGAGGCTAAGCTCCTGCCCGGAGTCGATCTGGTTCCTTTCTGCCGGGACTATCCTTTGACCTTAGCCAGTTTTGTCACACGGCCAGATCGGTTCCAATCCGAGACATAAATGTTCGCATCCCGATCGATGTAGCATCCATGGGCTGCGGTAAATACCGATGGGGCTATGTTCTCAGGGCTCACGTTGTAGTTTGCCCATTGGGTTCTTTGCGGGTTGTCTCCCAGAAAAGACACTGGCACATTGTCTTTGTCGAGGATCGTGACTCGCCCCTGCAACTCAGAGACCACCGCGTAGTCTCCGTGGAAGCTAACCTGGCATGGGCGGCGCAGGTGAAGGGTGATGTTTCTGACAAACTTCCCATCGAAGTCGAAATGGCTGAGGCGAAGGTTTTCCCGGTCGCATACCAGCAGGAGCGGCTGATCGTAGCGCGTGTCGACGGCGAGCCCATGGCTGCAGTCGCACTTTCCATCTTCGGTGCCTTTTCCTGAAAAGCTTGCCTGATAGTTGCCGTGCTTGTCGAATCTGAAGATTCGCGAGTCGCCATATCCATTGGCGATATAGATGGAGCCGTCGGGCCCTGGAACCGCGGCGGTTAGCCGCCATTCGTTGGGAGCATGGAATCCGGCCTCGGCTGGGGCCGTAATCTTTTGTACCACCGACCCATCAGTCTTTATCTTAACGAAGAGCCAGTTTTCTTTCGGAGTTCCCTTCTGCACCGTTGCGTAGAAATATTCTTCGCCATCTTCCACAGCATAGTGCAGTGAGTGAACTTCAGGGTATTCATTGGCGATCGTTCTTAGAAGCTTTCCACCCGGGTTATAGACCAAGACGCCCGTGTCGCTTTGGGTGCTCACGTACAGGTTGCCAGCTTTGTCGCTGGCGATCCCGCCATGGGTCCCGCCAAACGTCTTCCCCGCGGGCAATTCTCCCCAATGAGGAACGATATCGTAGGTCCATTCGCCATTGCCGGTGCGAAGCTGCAGGAGGGCTACGCGCTGGTCATCAACGGCTGCGCCCGCCGGTGCCGGAGAGCTAAAGAGAGTGGCTAGCGCGGAAGTTGCGGTGGCAGCACAAAACCCGCGCCGATTGACCTGACTGAGAGGAGCATGCTTGGCGTTGCTGTCGTTCATTGAGGGCTCTCCATTAACGGCGCCCGCGAACAGGCGGGCTGTGCCGGAGTGTTATAGAGGTACATATACTAAAGGTTTTTCATCGAGGAAACCTGTGCTAGACAAACTATATGCTAGACAAAATGATCCGACCACCCCCGCTCCTATTGAGGTTCGGTGTAGACGCTTTTGACAAATCCGGCGGCGTTGGTGTTAGGCCAGTCGGGATGCTGCGTTTTAAGGTCGGCGCTGATTTGTTTCCCGGCGTCGTCGGCCGATAGGCCCTGACTCTTAAGCGCGAGCGCCCGCGTTCGGACTTCGGAGATCAGGTCCCGTTCCGCCGCTACCAGCGAGCCATCGCCGGGAGCGCTATGGTCGGGCAAGATATGTTCGGCGTTGAGGGCGGCGACCTTGTCCAGTACGGCAAGCCAGCTTGCAGGCGTGCCGCCATCCCCGAAAATGTTCGGCATCGTCTTGTTCTGCACCACATCGCCCGAGATCAAGGTACGGTCCGGTTCCACAAAGGTCAGCTCGTCGCCTTTGGTATGGGCTCCTCCGAACCAGAGCAGGCGGGCGGTAACGCCACCGAGGTCGATCGTCGCTTGCTGGTCGAAAGTCACGTCGGGCGGCCGCAACACAACACCACCGAGCAACTCTTGATTTTGCGCAGAAAACGTGGCGAATCGATTGATCATCTCCTGCCCGTGCTTCTCCATTTCCTGCTGTTGCACAACATTCCGGATCAGGATGGTGCCGGGAGGAAAGCCGGGTTCGCCGGCAGCGTGCTCGGGATGGAAGTGCGTGGTGGTTAGGAAGAGCTTGGTGTTGTTGGGCGCGAGTTTTCCGGCCACGCGCGCGACGGTGGCGCCATTTTTCGGGCCGAGGCCGGTATCGACGACAAGGGTTGCGTGGCTACCGACCACGATGGCGATGTTGGGAAAGCCCATGATCGCCCAGACGTGGTCGGAAATCTTCGTGGTGTTCTCGTCGATCATCGGCTGGCTCATTTGTGCGCATGCACTGGCGGCCCCGAGTACGGCCAGAGTCAGAAGTCTCAAAAGTGATTTCATAGTTTCCTCTTTAAGTATTACCCCTGGGTTTGCCCTGCAGATGTCTTAGTTGTCTCCATCCACCAGGTGCTGCTCATATAGGTTGCCGCGGCATTACAAACTATCGGCCGGGAAGTACCATAGCTGTCGTGGATCGGCTGGCCATTACCTGAACACGATATTTGCCTGAACCCATTTTGTACAGAGCTCGATTGCCTTCCATTCGCACAAAAAGTGGGCTTGAGGGAGGAGTGATCGCCGCCCGATCCATCGATAGCTACCGCATGTTCATCGGTTGCCGGAAGAGAAGCTTCGAAGGTTGAATGCCCGCAAGATTCTCATAGAACCATTGAAGGGCACTAGACGTACAGCGGGATAGCTTTGGAAAGTGACCCTGCGCACTTGTCGGCTGCTTGTATCGAAGCCTAGGTGTGGCTGAAAGATTCAGCGGCTGTGGGACGTACCATGTTCGCCTATCCCGCTGGCGAGCAGGCCGCGCTATGTTTAACGATAGCGTTTGGCGCGGTCGGTGAGCGCCAGAGGTCCCGAGCCGCGTTCATGAGTCGGGTATGTGATGGGCTGCGAACGCAGGCGCGAGAAGTTCGCGAAACCACTCACCTCTCTAGAACCGTCGGCATGGGTACGCAATCGGCTGCCGGTGAGAAGCTAAAGATCCTATTTTGGACATTTCTAGAACCGCGAAGCACTGTAGAGGACTCTGTGAAACGATATCTTCTAGTTCTGGTCGCACTGGCTTTGGTTGTGGCCGCCGCATTTTGGGGAACCACGCGCGAGACCGTACCTCGGTTGCGAACAGCGGTGGTGCCACTGCGACCTCTTAGCCAACGGCACATCGATCCTATCCAGGAGTTTCCCGAACTATTTCCGCTCCAGGTGGCGGTTCTTTGGACGAATACACAGGAGGGCCCGGAGAGCCCCTTAGCGCTCTTTCATGCCCTCAAAGAAATGGGTATTCCCTTCTTTGTCACTCGGGACCTCGGGAAAGCCCTCCAGCATCGCATGGTCATCCTCTATCCAGGGGTCGATGGGCAGACATTCCAGGATGCTCAGGCTCAGCAGTTGCTCCAGTTCGTGCGTGAGGGGGGAAATATCTTCGCACAAAATGTGTTCTGGGGAGGCCTCCAGCCTCTTTTCGGGTTTCAGAGCTTCGCGGCTTCCCGGAAGCGTTATCACCTGGCATTTACCGCCACGGCTGATCCAGTCATGAAGTATTTGAATCGGCCCGAGGAACGCGAAGTTCGCTTGGGAAGCGACCATTATTCCGAGATCATCTGGAGTAACGGCTACGTCCTTGACCCCGGCGCGGAGGCATTGGCCCGCTTTGAGGATGGCAGCGCGGCCCTGGTCACAAAAAAAGTGGGCGAGGGAAGAGTCTATCTCCTCGGCCTGAGTTTGGCCGACGTGATCTTGCGAAGTCAGAATAACCGGGATTACGAGGCGGAACGCCATTATGTGAACTGGTTCGAGCCCGGCGCGGACGTCTGGATGCTGATCCTGCGGGCCTGGTACGAAAGCTACGCCAGGGGGTGGATCCGCCTGGCTACCATCCCGAACGGCCAGCGATCGGCGCTACTGCTTTCCCACGACGTGGATTGGGAGAACTCGTTCGCGCCCGGCCTCGATTTTGCCCGCATGGAGAAGGCGAATCAAGCGAACAGCACCTTTTTTATCCAAACCAAGTACGTGGATGACGCCAACAGCAAAGCATTCTTTTTCGAGCCTAACATCGAGATTCTTCGTCAACTGAAATCGGGAGGCTCGAGTATCGGCAGCCATTCGATCATTCACTCGCGCGGCTTTAACAAGTTCGAGCTGGGTTCAGGTCAGGAGACGTATGGGACGTATCGTCCGCACGGGCTGGGCTTCGACACCGCATCGGGGGCGACAGTTTTTGGAGAGGTTCGTGTTAGCAAGGAGCTTCTGGATGGAGAAGTCCCTGGTCAGGAGACGATATTTTTTCGCGCCGGGCATTTGCGTGTGCCCCGTTCGCTGGCAGAGGCCCTCGAGCGTTCCGGCTATCAGTTTGACTCTTCCTTTACCGCCGACGATGTTCTCTCCAACTTTCCTTACGCTCTGCCTCGGGAACCCGGGCTCAATGAGGACAGCGAGATCGAGGACAGCGACATCTACGAGTTCCCGGTCACCATTGAAGACGAAGAAGCTCCCGGCTTCGCGCAACGCGTGCCGCAGGCCTTGCAGGTAATCCTGGCGAATGCCGAGAACGGCGCGGTCAGCGTGGTGTTGGTTCACTCCAATGAGTCCCACATCAAGGCCGCTGCCGAAGAGGAACTGCTTCACCAACTGCCAGCCGATATCCTCAAGACCGACATGCTGAGTTTTGCGAAATTCTGGCGCGCTCGCGATCGTCTGCAATGGCGCGTGAATGCCACTTCCATACCGAGGCAAGTCGTGCTGCAAGTAAAGTCAGCAGAATCTGTGACTGGGCTCACGTTTGAATTCGAGCATCCGGTGTCGGTGAGCCCAGGAGATGCGACAGTTTCGACGGATCACCGCCACGTCATTCTGCCAGACTTGAAGCCTGGGCAGACTGTTTCCCTGCACGTTAGTTATCTCCCATAGAGAGCCGCGCCCTCGCCTTCTAACCTAAACGCAAGAAACCATTCCGCCCGCGCGCTCCACACGTTAAGCCATTGAACTTCAGTAACTTACATTGAAATGTCCCCGGGAACGACAATGGGAAATGGTACTTACTGTGCGTTCGCGTGCTGGGACGCGGGTCTAAGCCATTGGCTCGACCACGCCCGGAGTAGAAATTCGTGGGGTCATTGTTGGCTGCGATTGAAAAAAATCCAGGTCATCTGCGGCGCTCCGTCGTTGCACTGACGGGCATCGTCGTCCTGCTGGCAATGACCGGCGTACGGCTGTGCGCCGGGCAGGCCGCAGAGGATTGGCAGCAACTAGTGCGCGACGAAGTTACCAGTCACCACCTGGACGCGGCCCTTGGGGTGGTTGAGCAGCGTCTGGTGGACGAACCGGGAGATCTTGAAGCCCATGGTTGGCGCGGCCGATTGCTGGCCTGGAAAGACCGCTGGCCCGAAGGTGAAGCTGAATACCGGCTTGTCCTCGAAAAAGTCCCGAATGACACAGATATCTTGACCGATCTGGCTGACGTTCTACTGTGGCAGCGGAAATACGAGGAATCCCTCCAGGTTCTGAACCGGGCGCGAGCAATTGCTCCCGCGGATCCTCAGATTCTTGCGCGACGGGCCAGGGTATTGGCTTTGTTGGGCCGCACGCCCGAAGCGCGCTCGGAATATCAGGAGACTCTCAAGTTCGATCCGGAAAGCCGCGACGCCAAGGCCGGTCTGGCAAGTCTTGGGGGAAACAGCGGGCACGAACTCCGGTTCGGGAATGATACCGATTTCTTCAGTTACACCGATGCCGCGCAAACCCAAAGCATCAGCCTGAGCTCCCGTTGGAACCAGCGCTGGTCCACCGTCTTCGGCACGAGTATCTATCAGCGATTTGGAGAGAATGCGGTCAAGTTTCTGGGCAGCGCGGCTTACCACTTTACCGGCCGAGACTGGGTGAACGTGGGCAGCGCCGTGGCCAACCCGCAAGGAGTAGTGCCCACAAGCGAGGCGTTCTTCGAATACGGGCACGGATTCCACTTTGAGAATCGTTGGGTGCCAGGACTGGAAAGCTCCTACGAGCAACATTGGTTCTGGTATCAAGGCGCGCATGTGCTGACGCTGAGCAGCACTAACATTGTCTACCTTCCCAAAGACTGGACCTGGGCACTCACGGTGATCGGCGCGCACACCGGTTTTGTGGGCACTCCGGCGGATTGGGTGCCATCCGGCTGGACCAAGTTGGGATTCCCCCTGCGGCATCGCCTGACCGGCAACCTCTTTTACGCGGTGGGCAGCGAGGACTTCTCTCAAGTTGACCAGATTGGGCGCATCGCCACCCATACCTATGGCGGCGGGCTGCGCTACCAGCTTGCTGAAAAACAGGACGTCACCGGATATGTGGATCGCCAGGACCGGACACACGGCCAAACGGAAACCAGCTTCGGATTGAGCTATGGAATTCGTTTTTAGCCCGATCGAAAAGCTCGGCCCCGCCGGGCTGGTGGTGAAAGCGATTCTGGGATCGCTGCTGGGCATTTTCCTGCTCATCGGGTTCATCATCCTGCGGCGTTGGTACCGGGCGCGTTACTTTCGCCGAAGAAACGAGCGGACCCTTGCCGTGCGCACGCAGTGGGACGACATCGTTTCCGGAAAGATCCCGCTGCTGGATTGGCGCCTTGACCCGCTGGACTGCGAAATCGTCGAATCCATTCTGCTGGACAGCGTTGAGACGGCAGCTCCCGAGCAGTTGCCCGGGCTGCTGGATTGTCTTCGAACCAGTGGACTGGTAGACCTGCGCATCTGCGAAGCCCGTATGGAACGAGGCTGGAAGCAGCGGACCGCATTGCTGGCGTTGGGCCGCACTCGTGCCGCCGAAGCCATCCCCGCACTGGCCGAGGCATTGGAAGCGTCGTCACGGGAGACCCGTATCGCAGCCGTCCGTGGGCTAGGGCGCACCGCGCGCACGGAAGGTGCGATTCCGATTCTGGACGCTATGATGACCGGACGGCTCGGTGTACCGGACCATACCCTCAAGAACGCGCTGGTGAATTGCTGCCGCGGCTACCCCGGCATACTGCTCAATTATCTGGAGCAGTCCCGCGGCCCGGTCCGTGAGTTGCTGGCTCGGGTCTTGGGGGAACTGGCCTCCGCGGACCTGGGCGAGGAGTTACTGGTGCTTTCGGCCGACCCCCTTCCGGAAGTGCGCGCTTCCGCGGCTCGGGCTTTGGGCAGCACCAACACCTCATACACTTTGCCTGCACTCCACACCTTGACCAATGATCCGGAATGGTTTGTCCGCTTGCGCGCCGTAGTGGCGCTGGGACAAATTGAAAACCTGGGGAAAATCAGAATCTTGTTGCGGTCGCTGTGCGATACCAACCGCTACGTCCGGCAGCGAGCCGCATGGGCCCTGGCACAGATGGAGCCTCATCTCGAACAAATCCTGGAAGATGTGGTCGCGACCAACGACAACTATGCTCTGCAGACCTTCATTTCCGAACTCGAGCGTTCGGGAGCCATCGAGAAGGTGGCCAGCGCTCTCGAGGTAGGTTCCAACCCCCAATCCGCCGAAGCCGCGTTGTTGGACGTTGTGGAGGCTGCCAGAAGACGCGTGGGAATGACGGGCAAGGCCGCGGCGGCAGCGGCGGGGACGCGCTGATGCTGCGCTTTCTCGAGCTTTCAAACGACACCCTCTTCGTCTACTACTTGCTGTCCAACCTCATCTATTTCGGATTGCTGATTACGGCAATTTTCAAGAACGTCATCCACCGCCGTCGTCTAGCCAGCCTGAGACTTGAGCTGTTTAAGGCTTCTCCCTTCACGCCCCCGATCACGCTGATCGTGCCGGCGCACAATGAGGAAAGGTCCATCGTCGATAGTGTCAAAGCACTGTTGAGTCTGGATTACCCCAGCCTCGAAGTGATCGTGGTTAACGACGGATCGCGCGACAGTACGCTGGAGAAACTTCAGCAGGCATACCATCTTCAAACGGTCCGGCTGCTTTACATTGCGGACATTGCGACGGCGCCGCTGCGCGGCATTTATCACAGTCTGGTAGAGCCCCGCCTGCTCATCCTGGACAAGGAAAGTGCGGGATGCAAAGCCGATGCGATCAATGCCGGCCTCAACGCGGCCACCAGCCCATACGTTTGCGTCGTGGACGCCGACTCCATCCTGGAAAGGGAATCGCTGCTGCGCATCATGCAGGGGGTTTTCTCCGACCCTAGCCAAGTCGTGGCCGTCGGCGGCATCGTGCGAGTGCTGAACGGTTCCCGTGTTGTCCAAGGCGAGCTGCAGGAAGTGCGGCTTCCCAAGAGCGCAATGGAGGTCATGCAGGTCATCGAGTACCTGCGGGCGTTCCTGGTGGGCCGTGAAGCCTGGGCTGGATTCAACATGTTGCCGATTATTTCCGGGGCTTTTGGAGTTTTTCAGAGGGACCTGGTCAAGCAGGTCGGCGGTTTTCGCACCCACGCCGTAGGGGAAGATCTTGATCTCGTCATCCGGCTTCACCGCCACTTGCAAGACCAGAAACGGCCGTATCACATCAATTTCATAGCCGACCCCACCTGCTGGACCGAAGTGCCCACTGACCTGACCTCGCTGGCGAGGCAACGCGCGCGCTGGCACAAGGGTCTGATCGACGCGCTCTGGCCCAACCGGGATATGTTGTTCCGCGCTCGCTACGGGCGTGTAGGCTGGGCTGTTCTACCCTATATGTGGATCTTTGAGTTCTTCGCTCCGGTGATCGAGGTGGTTGGGTATTTCACGATTGGCGCCGCTTTCGTGCTCGGGGTGCTCAGCCGGTCTTTCTTCCTGCAGTTCCTATTGTTCGGTTACGCGTTTGCCACCCTCATTTCCATTGGTTCGGTTCTTCTGGAGGAAATGACCTATCGCCGCTACAATCGCTGGCGCGATGTTGCCCGCTTGCTCATCTACTGCCTGTTCGAGCACTTTCCCTACCGGCAGTTGACGATGGTGTGGAGGCTGCAAGGCATTTGGCAATACCTGCGGGGCGACCTCCAGTGGCGCGAGCTGAAGCGCGTAGGCATCTCCCCAAGTTCTGCCGACTGACCGCGGTCCGCCGGGATAGTCTCTGGATTTACCGACGATCCGGGAGTTATCATGTGCCTGGCTTGAATCGAAACGTCGAGTGCCGCCACTTCTCTGGGTACTCAGCTAGACATTGATTTGCCAATCAGGTGCCGACACCGCGTCTTTGATTTCAAGCAATGCACGCCTGAAGTTGAGGGGCGGTCACACCGTGAAGGTGATTCTTTTTGGCGCGACGGGTATGGTCGGCCAGGGTGTCTTGCGCGAATGTGTGCTCGATCCCGAGGTGGAGAGCGTCCTCGCCATTGGGCGCAGCGCCACCGGACAGCAGCACGAAAAGCTGCACGAAATTGTACTCAAAGACCTTTCGGACCTCTCGGCGATCAGGGGCAGGCTCTCGGGTTACCACGCATGTTTTTTCTGTCTCGGCGTCTCCGCCGCGGGGATGGACGAGCAGGCGTATCGGCGCGTGACCTATGACCTCACGATCTCAACGGCAGGAACCTTAGCCAAGCTCAACCCAATGATGACGTTCATCTACGTGTCGGGTGCGGGCACCGATAGCACGGAGCGCGGGCGCATGATGTGGGCGCGGGTGAAAGGGAAGACAGAAAACGCACTCCTGCAGATGCCGTTCAAGGCTGCGTACATGTTCCGTCCTGCCTACATCCAGCCCCTCCACGGGATTCGGACAAAGACGGTTTGGTACCGGGCCCTTTACGCGGTGATGGGGCCATTCTATCCAGTATGGAAGTTGCTTTTGCCGAAGTACGTGACCACCACGGAATGCGTAGGCCGCGCCATGCTCAAGGTCGCCAAGCAAGGCGCTCCTAAACATGTGCTGGAGAACCAAGACATCAGCAATATTTGCCGGGATGGATCGTGACCGCGCATAAGCGGCGTCCTCCCGGGTCCACAATTTAGGCAGTGGTCAGTCTGATTTCCACACTTTGCTCAACATCGAATAGGCCGCCCGACTCAACAGATACCACCAGAGCGTACCGAGTGTGGCGAACCAAAGCAGAAAATTGTCGCTACGCCATCCCAACGCAACCAGTACGATTGAGAATGGGAAGTCAACGTAGATCATGTAGTGCACCCCTGACTCTACTTTCGCAAGCGCGATGGTTGCGCAGGCGCCGAAGTGGAGCAGCGGCAGCGGCAACTGATAGACCCAACTGGGATGTTTAGTGATCAGGTTAACCCACCTCCCGCGCCTCCTCCGAGTGCTTTCAGGATAAGCCGCCTGTCAATCCGCTTCGGGCAGAGTGGAAGTGATCTGCATTAGCCAAAACCGGAATCATAGGCATGCGTTTCAAGCCGGCTGATTCGCTGGAACTGGCCGTCGATCCAAAGGAGTTCAAAGACGCCAAACAGAGACCCTCGCCAGCAGGCGCATAGCCAAACTCCGAACCAGCGGGGTGGGCGCTTGGCAAGCCGGTTCGCGCGCGTCGTGCTGATGGAGTTAGTGTTAGCCGGAAATTTGAAACCTGAGACATGCGGTCCTCTTTACAGGTATTGGTACAATTTGTGCGGCCCCCAATCACAGCCTCGAGGTTAAGTCTGGACAGTGGAGGCGCTGATCTGCCATGGCTCTCTACAAGTACGCTGAGTTTTTTCAACAATCGAATCATCAAGCGTTCGACCTGCTGCACAACCCCGGTGCTCTGACCCCTCACTCCGGCGTGTACCGGTGCCACGGGTGTGGCCAGGAGACAGCTGAAGTGATGGGGCGACCCCTTCCGCTGGAGGATCACCACCAACACACGCGTGCCCAAGGGCAGATTCAATGGCAGCTGGTCGTAACTCACAACTGATCGGCGCAGGCTGCAAGTGTGGTGGTGGGCACCGCAGCGAGATTATCTTTGACGCGTGTTCAGCTTGTCGATTGCGCGCTTCAACTCTTCAAGCTTCTGTCCAGCCTCGCCAAGCTTGCCTTCCGCCGTCAGGCGCTGGTAGTCGGCAAGGTCTTTGGCGGCTTCCGCGATCAGCGCGTTGAGATCCGCAGCAGGCTGGGGCGACGCGGCGGATGGGGACGGGTGTGCCGCCGCCTCCGTGATGACTGCCGCGGCGCTCAGCGACGAAACCGCTCCGCCAAAAAGGGACGCCATTGCCGATTCGAAGGTTGGTCCGTACGCCAGCCGATCTTGTAGCGCGAGCACGACCAGGCGCAACTCCGGCATCGGACTTCGCTCCGCCTGCAGGTAGATCGGCTCCGCATACAACAGCGCACGTCCGGACGGAATCACCAGCAGAGCCCCGCGCCGCACGTGCGAGCCTTGCTGATTCCACAGCGTCAATTGTCCGGAAAGCTGCGCGTTCTGATCGATTCGCGCCTCGATTTGCAGGGGTCCATCGACCAGCTTTGTTTTGGGAAAGTTGTAGACCACCGAGGTACCATACTGCGTGCCGTCGCTGCGCCCGGCAATCCAGCCAATCAGATTATTCCGGTTGGCCGGCGTGAAGGGCAGGATCTCCACGAACTCCTCGCCGGTTTCGCCCGGCAGTTTCATCAACACGAAATTCGGCTGCATAGGCTGTGTCGTTTGCTCGCCGGCCTCGCTCATGCCGACTTCGCTGGCGACCGTCCACAGATCTTCCCGGTTGTAGAAGGCTTCCGGATCCGTCATGTGATACAGGCCGTATACGTCCGCCTGCAGTTTGAGCATCAACTCGGGGTAACGCACGTGCTTGCGGAGCCCAGGCGGCATCATGGCCGCATCCTTGAACAGACTTGGAAAGACGCGGCGGTAGGCTGCGATGATCGGATCCTCGGTATCGAAAACGTAAAAGGTTGTCGTGCCATCGTAGGCGTCGATAACCACCTTGACGCTGTTCCGCAGATAGTTGATGGAATTGTCGTCGAGACGGTAGTGGCTGGAATACGGATAGCTGTCTGAAACCGTGAACGCATCCATGATCCACGACAGCCGGCCGTCGTTGCCGAGCACGATGTACGGATCGGGATCGTAGGTGAGGAACGGCGCTAGTGCCGACACGCGATCGCGCAGGTTGCGCCGCATCAGCAGCCGGCTATCCTTATTCACGTCGTCGCTGAAGGGCAGCTTCGCGAGGTCGCCACGATCGAGCGCGAGCATGATGCGGCGCAGGAAACCGCCGAGGACAATGCCGCCGCTGCCTTCGTACGACGTCAGGTTGTTGCTCTCGCCTTGCGGATAGTTGAATTCCTTCTGCCGCGTTTTCACGTAGACATCGGTATCGGTCAACTCGCCGAAATAGATCTCTGGGCGCGTTACGCTTAGACTACGCACCGTGCTCTGGACCGGCATGTTGCTCAGAATTAGCGTGGGCAGCCCTTCCGGCGTGAACCCATTCACCGGGTTCATCGTGATGCCGTAGCCGTGGGTGTAGATCAGCTTGTCGTTAATCCAGTTGCGGCTGCTTTCCGGAAGCTTATCGACGTTCAGTTCGCGCGCGGCGAGCATCACCTCGCGAGTCGTGCCGTCGATGTCATAGCGATCAATGTCGATGTCCGGGA
>Ga0209415_10006457_pt1 | contig 20832 bp, 19 predicted proteins | sample PeaSoiSIISIP2007_FD_187696 | JGI IMG/M metagenome (GOLD analysis project Ga0209415, IMG submission 187696) | Peat soil microbial communities from Weissenstadt, Germany - SII-SIP-2007 (SPAdes) (version 2) | ecosystem: Environmental > Terrestrial > Soil > Wetlands > Peat | place: Germany...
TGCCCTGGGACAGGCAGCGAATGCGCGTGCTCGACGTGCGCGTCGAGCAGCAGGGCTACCTTCTTTACCACGCCGACCTCGGGGACCACTCCGGCGCGCCCACGGCAGGGCCGCGCGAGGACCCTGACAACCTCGCGCCAGCCGTCCCGCCGAGCGGGCCGGTGTGCGACTCGGAGATCCCGCACAAGATCCACGTGGACGTGCCCGACCCGGAAGCCGACGTGCGCTTCCAGTACGAGCAAGTCTCCTGGAATCCGCCGCTCCCGGAGGGAACGTTCGAGCAGCGTCCCCCACCGGGCATGCGGGTCGAGCCTGTCACCTGCGACTGAGGGCCGCGAGCACCTCGCCGGGCGAATCGGTGATGATCGACGCCACGCCCCGGCTCACCAGATCGCTCGCCTCGCGGGGGTCATTGACGGTCCATGCGCCGACCCGCAGGCCCCGCCGCGCGTAGCGCGCGACCGCGCCCGGGTCGGCCTGCGTCCGCTCGACGTGGAGCGCGCGGACCCACGGCGGGCGTGCGGCTTCCTGGAGCAGGTCCGCTGCGAGCCCCTGTCCTTCGTGCACGAGCAGCGCCCGGGGAACCGACGGCGCCAGAAGGGCGGCGATCGCGAGAAGGAGCGGATCGAACGACGAGACGAGCACGTCTGCCCCTGCCTCGCGAGCCACCCGCATCGTCTCGCGCGCGAGCCTCGAACGGCTCGGGACGTCGTGCTTCATCTCGACGTTGACTGCGACTCCCTCCTGACGAGCCCATGCCAGGACTTCCGCGAGCTCGGGGACAGGTGCGCCGCCGATGTCGACCTTTCGCAGGTCCTCGAAGGGCACCTCCTCTATGCGCCGAAGGTCGCGGTCGCGGGTCATTCGCCGGAGCGATGCGTCATGAAAGACGACCGCTCTCCCGTCCGCGCACGTACGCACGTCGAGCTCGATCGCCGGGGCGCCCTCGGCGCAGGCCCTCTGGAAGGCGGCCATGCTGTTCTCCGGCGGCCACCCCTCTCCGCGCCCCCCACGATGCCCGACGACGAGCGGGGACGTTGCCCACGCGGTCAAGCCGCCAGCTCCTCCGCAAGAGATCGGGCGAGCCGCTTCGCCTCGTCGACGCGGTCGGCCGGCAGCGTGACCGCGCCCACGACGGCATGCCCGCCGCCGCCGTACCTCTCGCAGATGGCGGCGATGTTGTGCCGTCGGGGCACGGAAGACCACGGATTGTACCCGATGCTGATCTTGCATTTGGCCCGGGATCGGCTGACAAGGACCGAGTACGCGCTCTCGGGGTGCAACGCGTACGTCACGAACTTCCCGGCGACCTCGATGAGCTCGTCGGTCAGGTCGGTGAGCACCACGGTGCCGAGGACCTGCGAGCGCCGCGCGACGAGCTTCACGAAACTCTCGTGTGCGACGCGCAGCGGCTCGTACTCCTGCGCGACGTCCGCGGACCGCGCGACGTCGTAGAGCGGGTTCTCGAGCAGGCGGGGAACCATCTTGGAGAGGAAGGCGTCGTCCCCCATGTGCTCGACGACGGTCATCAGCTGAAGCTCGGGCTCCTTGCGCTCGACGGCCATCTTCGCGTCGGGGAACGAGGCGCTGTCGATCATGTCGGCCCATCTGACGAGGTCTGCCATGGGCGCGGGGTCGAGCCCGAAGCGATCTCGGCCCACGTCGGCGATGAGCTTCGTCGCCGAGCTGTAGGCACCGTCGTGGAACAGCCGCCGCGCATCGCCGTCGTGTCGATCCGCGACGGCTTGCTCGTACAACGCGCGTTCGGCCGGCGTGACGAAGGCGCTGACGTGGTGATCGAAATACCAGGTGAGCTGAGGGGCCGCGCTGAAGCGAAAGTCGAGGATGGCGTTGACGTCCCCGTCGAGGATCTTCGGGTCGACCCCGTTCTGCCCGGGGCCGTAGCCTGCGCCATGGTACGCGAACGAGGCGCCGGTTCCGGAGAGGTGGCGGTAGAGGCGCGTGAACATGACCGCCGAGCAGAGGCCGTCGAAGCAGTGTCCATGCGTGGCGACGACGACTCGTGGGTGCTGGGCGTTAGTCACCCGGGCGCATTAGCATGGTGCCCGTGAGAATCCACCACCTCGCGATGCGCACGGGTGACCTCGCCCGCCTCGAGCGCTTCTATGTCGACGTCCTCGGGCTCGCCCTCCTGCGCCGCGACGACGCGCGCGCGAGCGTGTGGCTCGACGCGGCAGGCGCGATCGTGATGCTCGAGCAGGCGGACAGGGATGAGCCCGGAACGCCGCATGGATCGAAGGACCTGGTGGCGTTCGCGGTCGACGACAAGGAGAGCTGGCGCGCCAGGCTCGGACTGGCTGGAGTCGCGATCGAAGCCGAGACGCCTCACACGCTCTACTTCCGGGATCCGGACGCGAGGCGCGTCGCCGTCAGCACCTACCGGTGAGGCTCTCGCGACGCGTGCGGTATGTGGACGCCATGCCGCTGCGCGAACTCGATGGCTTTGTCATATCCGGCGTCGGCGTGCCGGAGGATGCCCGTGCCGGGGTCGGTCGTGAGAACTCGCTCGAGGCGGCGCGCGGCCTCCGGGGTCCCGTCGGCCACGACCACCATCCCGGCGTGCAGGCTCATCCCCATGCCGACGCCCCCCCCGTGGTGAAAGCTGACCCAGCTCGCTCCCGCAGCGGTGTTGACCATGGCGTTTAGCAAGGGCCAATCGGCGATCGCGTCCGATCCGTCCTTCATCGCTTCGGTCTCGCGATTCGGAGACGCCACGCTTCCACAGTCGAGATGGTCGCGTCCGATCACGATGGGGGCCTTGACCTTGCCGGTCCGGACGAGATCGTTGAACGCGAGGCCGACCTTCGCCCGATCGCCGTAGCCGAGCCACGCGATGCGGGCCGGCAGTCCCTGGAACCTCACGCGCTCGCGCGCCAGCGTGATCCAGGCTCGAAGCCCCGCATCGTCCGGCACGGCGGCGACGACCGCCTCGTCCGTGGCCGCGATGTCCGCGGGATCGCCGCTCAACGCGACCCAGCGAAACGGGCCCTTGCCTTCGCAGAAGAGCGGCCGGATGTACGCGGGCACGAACCCGGGGATGTCGAATGCGCGCTCGCAGCCGGCCTCCCTGGCGCAAGATCGGATGTTGTTGCCGTAGTCGAAGACCTCCGCCCCACGACGTTGCATCCAGAGCATGGCCGTCACTTCCTCCGCCATGCTCGCCTTCGCGCGCTCCACGTACCCGTGCGGGTCGTCGGCGCGAAGCTCGGCAGCCTCCTCCAGCGTGAGACCGACCGGGATGTATCCGTTGAGCGGGTCGTGCGCGGCGGTCTGCTCGGTGACCAGATCGGGGGCGATGACGCGCCGCACGAGCGCGGGGTACACGTCGGCGGCGTTCGCGCAGAGCGCGACGCTCGTCGGTCGCCCCTCCGCGGCGCGCGTCTCGAGGAGCGCGAGCGCGGCGTCCAGGTCGTCGCACCGGACGTCGACGTACTGCCCTGCGATGCGTCGCTCGATGCGCGCCGGGTCGACCTCGACGGCGAGGCAGCTCATCCCGGCCATCGTCGCCGCGAGCGGCTGGGCGCCCCCCATGCCGCCGAGGCCGGCGGTCAGGACCCACGGGACGCCAGACCCCTTCGTTCGCGCCGACCACGCCTTGCGAGCCGCGACGAACGTCTCGTAGGTCCCCTGCAAGATCCCCTGGCTGCCGATGTAGATCCACGAGCCCGCCGTCATCTGCCCGTACATCGTGAGGCCCAGCGCCTCGAGGCGCCGGAACTCGTCCCACGTCGCCCAGTGCGGGACGAGGTTGGCAGTGGCGAGCAGCACGCGCGGCGCGTCCTGGTGCGTGCGAAACCGCCCGACGGCCTTGCCCGACTGGACCAGAAGGGTCTCGTCGTCTCCGAGGGCGCGAAGCTCGCGCACGATGACGTCGAAGCACTCCCAGCTCCGCGCCGCCTTTCCCGTCCCTCCGTAGACGACGAGGTCCCCGGGCCGCTCGGCCACTTCCGGGTCGAGGTTGTTGTGGAGCATGCGCAGGGCCGCTTCCTGGACCCAGCCCTTGCAGGAAATGTCGGCACCGCGGGGTGCCCGGACGGAGCGTGCAGCGGACATCGTTGCGCCTAGGGTCCCTCGCTGGCCTCGATGGCTTCCTTCAGCCGCAGCGTGTCCTCTTGCTCGAGGGACTGCGGGTTCGTGTCAACGATCGCCTTGGCCTCGCGCAGCCACACGCCGGCCTGCGCCCGATCGCCCAGCGCGAACAGCGTGAGACCGCGGTAAAGAGCGTACTCGGCGCGCGCGCCGTCGCCGTAGGATCGACTCCGGGCCTCGATGGAGGCGAAGGTCTGCTTGGCCTGGGGATACTGTCCCTTCTTGAACTGAGCCTCGCCGTCGGCGAGGGCGCCGCCGCACGCGGCGACGCAGGGGAAGGCGAGCAAGAGCAGGGCACGGAGCCGCATGGCGGCGTCGATTCTACACGCTGCCAGCCAGCCACCAAGGTGGCCGCTCAACCAGTCCGCGACCGGACACGCTTGCCGGCGGCGCGCAGCATGTCGTCGACGGTAGTTATTTCTTGCGCGTCCTCCGCGCCGGGCTCCCCTTGCGCTTCGACCACGAGCTCCGGCTCGACATTCGGTCCCTTCGCGCTCGATTCCCACCTGTCCGCGAGCTCGCGCGCGATGCGCTCGATGAGCGGCCGGGTCGTCTCGCGGCGCGTGGCGCTGACGAAGACGGCGTCGGGGTGCTCGCGCTCCAGCGCGCGAACCTCGAGCGGGTCGGCGAGGTCGACCTTGTTGTAGACGAGGATCCTCGGGATTTCGAGAAGCTCCAGGTCCTCGAGCACCTTCAGGACCGTGCGCTCGTGTTCGCCCTTCGCCGCGTCGCTCGCGTCGACGACGTGGAGCAAGAGGTCGGCGTCCGCCGCCTCCTCGAACGTCGCCCTGAACGCCGCGAACAGGTCCTTGGGCAAGTCGCGAATGAACCCCACCGTGTCGGTGAGCACGACCTCGCGCTCTCCCCAGCCCGCCCAGCCACACCGCAGCGTCCTCGAACGCGTATCGAGCGTCGCGAACAGCTTGTCCTCCGCGAGCACGTCCGCGCCCGTGAGCGTGTTGAGCAGCGTGCTCTTGCCGGCGTTCGTGTAGCCCACGATCGCGACGGTGGGCACGCGCTCGCGCGTGCGCTTGCGGCGTCGCTGCTCGCGCTGCTTCGCGAGCTTCTTGAGCTGCTTCTCCAGGTGCGTCACCCGGTCCTTCGCCCGGCGGCGGCCGATCTCCAGCTTGGTTTCGCCCGGCCCTCGCCCGCCGATGCCGCCGGTCAGGCGCGACAGACTGTCGTCCTTCTGCGCGAGGCGGGGCATCGCATACTTGAGCTGCGCCAGCTCGACCTGGAGCTTGCCGTCACGGCCCTCGGCGCGCTGCGCGAAGATATCGAGGATGAGCTGCGTTCGATCGATGACCTTCAGGTCCGTGTGCTTGGCAATCGCGCTCGCCTGAGCGGGCGAAAGCTCCCGATCGAAGACCAGGACGCTCGCGTCCTGCTCGATGGCGCGGACGACCACGTCCTCGAGCTTGCCCTTTCCCAGCACGAGCTTGGGATCGACGTGATCGCGCATCTGGACGACGCTGTCGGCCACCTCCACGCCCGCCGTGCGGGCGAGCTCGCGAAGCTCGCGCATGCTCTCCCCGGCCGCGTGGGCCGCCGCGGGACCGCGCGTCTTGTCCCCGACGTGGACGAGGATCGCGCGCCCGTCCTTCGCCTCGACCCGCCGCGCGCCCGCCCGTCGGGTGAACTCGGCCTCGAGATCGGCCATGAGCTTGGCCACGTCGACCCGGGCCTGCCCGATGGGCAACGGGCCGATGACGCGGTACGGCGTCGCGCCCTCGTCGACGGGGACGTTGTGGGCCCACACGAGCGCCCGGGGCTCACCGCCGGGCGAGAGCTGGATGGCGGCGACGAGATCGAGCCGCAGCCGCACGAGGTCCACCAGATCGTCGCGTGTCAGAGGCTCGCCCCGCAGGTGCGTGTGCACCAGCCGCAGGCCGCGGAAGCGTCCCTCGGCCGAGCGCAGGCGACCGACGTCGGGCAGCATGAGCTTCGACGCGTCGCCGACCACGACGGAGTCCACTTCTCCGGAACGGTGCACCAGCACGCCGACTTGCCGCCCCGTCTCCAGCGAGACCGCGGCGAGCGATCGCGTCAGCTCGGGCGTCGTGATGTCGTCCGCCGGAACGCGGCGCCGGTACAGGCGCTCGAGCGCGCGCAGCGACGAGGGCGAAAGACCGGACTTGTTGCCGTGAACTTCGATGGGACGGGTCTAGCACGTCCGCGGAGAGGATCTCACCTTCTCCCGCGGTAGACCCACGTGCGGCTTCCCTCGCGCTCGGCGTCCTCGCGGGCCGCCCGCACGAGGGCGTGCTGCGGCGCCAGCCCGCACGCGGGGTCGGTCGCGCGCATGTCGCCGGTGAGGGCGAAGGCCTGGCAGCGGCAGCCGCCATAGTCGAGGGCCCTCCGATCGCAGCTCTTGCACGGCTGAGGCAACCAGGACTCCCCGCGGAACTCCTGCATTCCGGAAGCCTCCTGCCAGGCGCGGGCGAGGGATCCCTGCCGCACCCCGGTGAAAGCGAGCGGAAGCGAGCGGGCCGCGTGGCAGGGAAGCACGACCCCGTCCGGTGCAACCACGACGAAGCGGCGTCCCCATCCATCCATGCACGCGCGCGGCCGGTCCGCGTGCCAGTCGGGAAGCACGAAGACAACCTCAATGCGCCCCTCGAGGCGCTGCCGGGCGGCCTTCGCCACGGTCCGCGCGTTCTCTATCTGAGCGTGGGTCGGAAGGAGCGCCGCGCAGTTGCGGTGGGCCCAGGAGATGAGCTGGACGTTCGCGAGCTCCAGCCGATCGGCCGCGAGCTCCTCGGCCATGGCGACCACCGCTTCGATTCGATCGAGGTTCGCGCGGTGAAGGACGACGTTGAGCGTGAGCGGGAGCCCCAGCTCCTTGACCCATCGCGCCGCGCGCATCTTCGCCCCGAACGACTCGGTCCCCGCGATGCGATCCGAGGACGCGGGATCGGCGTCCTGAACGCTGAGCTGGACGTGGTCGAGCGACGGGGCGAGACGCTCGAGGCGCGATCGATCGAGCGGCAGGCCGCCGGTCACCAGGTTCACGTAGAGGTCGAGCGACCGGGCGTGCGCGGCTATGGGCTCGAGGTCCGATCGCGCGAGAGGCTCGCCGCCGGTCAGGTGCATCTGCATCACCCCCAGGGAGACCGCCTCGTCGAGAACGCGCGTCCACTCGTCGGTGCTCAGCTCGTCGTGGCCGCGGACGAGGTCGTTGGGGTTCGAGCAGTACGGGCACGCGAGGGGACATCGATGGGTGAGCTCGGCGACGAGGGTGTAAGGCGAGTACTCGTCCGAGGATAGGCCGCGCGGCTGTGCTTCGGGCCCGGACTCGCGGCCTGTCCTCGCTGGAGCCGTCATTCCCTCGATGAGCGCGCGGCCGCGCAGATCGCCCAGGAGATTCAGGACGTCCCGCTCGATGCGCGCCCGCTCGCCCCCGGGGTAGCGCGCGCCCAGCTCGTCGACGATCTGGTGGAGCGTCCGCGTGCCGTCGCACAGCTCGAGCGTCGCCGCGGCGGTCTCGCTGAGCCGCAGGCCGCGCTCGGGCGACAGAAGCACCGGCGCGCCGTCGCGGGGGTCCTTGCGCACCCTCGCCTTGGACGACAGAAGCGGTTTCATCGCGCCTCCGCGATGGCGTCGAGCATCGCCCAGAGGATCGTGCACTTGTCGACGAGGGCGCGCACGCAGGCATCCTGCAGGGCGGCCGTCGTCGCGTGGAGCTTGACGAACGCGATGGCCTCCTCGGCGTCGCGCGTCGCGCGCGGCACGCGCTGCCGGAAGTACTGAAGCGCCGCCGCGTCGACCCACGCGTAATGCTTCTCCCAGGCGTCGACGCGGGCGCGCATGATGCTCGGCGCGAAGTGCTCGGTGAGCGACGAGGCGACCGCCTCCAGCAACGAACGCGAGCGGACGAGCTCCACGTACCCGTCGCACGCGTAGCGGACGCCGGCCAGGACGCGGCGGCACGAGCGCACTTCCTCCACGTCGAGGCCCACCGCGCGCGCGAGGGCGAGCCACTCGGCCAGACCTCCCTCCCCCTCCGCGCTCCCGTCGTGGTCGTGGATGCGACGGACCCATACCCGGCGAAACGCACTGTCGTCGCTCTTCGAGACGATGAGCGCGTCTTTGATCGGGATCCGCGTCTGATAGTAAAAGCGGTTCTCTACCCAGCGTCGAAGCTCGTCTTTCGAGAGCCCCCCCGCGTGCATGCGCACGTTGAAGGGATGAAGATCGTGGTAGCGCCGGGCTCCTTCCGCACGCAGCCGCTCGACCAGCGCCTCCGGGGGCATCGGGGCTCCTGCCGTCACACGACCACCTCGAGGCCGTCGTACGCGACCTCCCACCCGGCGCGCTCGACGGCGGCTCGCTCGGGCGAGTCCGCCCGGAGCATGGGGTTCGTGTTGTTGATGTGGGTGTAAAGACGCCGCGGGATACGCAGCGTCGAGAGCCTCGCGAGGCTGCCCTCGTGGCCACCGACCGGGACGTGCGCCATGTCGCGTGCACGTGCCTGGCCAAGGCGCAGGGTCACGAGCTCGTCCTCGCTCCAGAACGTGCCGTCGAACATGAGCGCGTCCGCCCCGTGGGTGAGCGCCTCCACCCCGTCGAACGATCCGACCGCCGTGGCGACGACGAGCGTCTTCGAGCTGGCGAGGTCACGAACCCGGAGCGCCACGTTGTCCTCGGGCGACGGATCGACCAGGCCCACCAGATGCACCGGAAGCTTGCCGGGCGCTGCGACCGCCGTCACCCCCACACCCACGTCATCGAGCACGACCTCTTGACCGACCTCGAGGCCGCGCCACGCCAGTTGATCCGCCGAGCGAGCCAGCGTCCGCAGCATGACGTTTCGATCCACCAGCCCCGAGCGCACCCGGTCGGTGGACAGGACGACCAGCGGCTGCCACTCGCGCAGGGAGAGCAACCCGAGGACGTGATCCATATCGCCGTTCGTCAGGGCGATGGCCGCGATCGGGCTGTGGCGTGGGGCCCGCGGGTGCAGGCTGGCGAAGCGCTCGATCTGCCTGTGCACGTCGGGCGACGCGTTCACGAGCAGCCAGCGGTTTCCCGTGGAAGAGATGGCCAGCGAGTCCTGCGTGCGGGCGGCGACGCGCGGGTCTCCCGCTCGCGCCAGCGCGCAGTTGTCGCACCCGCAGTTCCACTGGGGGAAGCCCCCTCCGGCGGAGGAACCAAGGACACGCGCTCGCATCGCAACGACCCCAGTCCGCGTGCCCGCGAGGGTCAGCGTGGCCGGCGCAGAAGATCAGCGCGCGCCGGGCGGCGCGTCGTCCTGTCCGTCAGGAGCCGCGATGGGAGACTCCCGGGTGGGCTCGCTGTCTTCCTGGTACGAGCCAATCTCCGCATCCATCTTGATCTCGACGTACGTCGGTGACGTCCATTGCATGACGCGTTCTCCTCGAAGGCGAGCCAACCGACGACATGATGGCACGCCGCCGGGCGGCCGCGCAACCGGGGCGGGAGCCCTACTTGTTGACGCGCTCGAGGTAGTCGCCGGTGGTCGTGTCGACCTTGACCCACTCGCCCTCTTTGATGAACAGCGGCACGTTGATGACGGCACCGGTGGACAGCTTGGCGGGCTTGGTGGCGCCGCTCGCCGTGTCTCCCTTGATCCCGGGCTCGCTCTCCTTGATCTGCAGGACGACGCTGGAGGGAAGCTCGATCCCGATGGGGTTGCCGTTGAAGATGGTGACCTCGCAGTCGAGCCCCTCGCTGAGGAACCGCACCTCGTCGCCGACCTTGTCCTTCATCACGTTGATCTGGTCGCCCGTGTTCGTGTCCATGAAGACCAGGCTGTCGCCCTCGTCCCACGAGTAAGTCATCTTGCGCGTGTCGACGTCCGCGACCTCGACCGACTCGCCCGATTTCCAGGTGCGCTCGATGACGGCCCCCGTCGTCAGGTTCTTGATGCGGGCCCGGGTGAAAGCCTGGCCCTTGCCGGGTTTCACGAACTGGTGCTCCACGACGGCGTACGGAACGCCGTCGATCTGGAGCTTGAGGCCCTTGCGGATGTCGGTCGTCTGCATAGCGTAGACGGCCCAGCTAGCACGCTGCGGGCCTCACGGGCAACCGTGGGACATGCCTGCGAAGGCGGCAAGACCGGCGCCCGTGCCGATGAACCGGTCTCTGTCGACGGGGACGCCGATGCCGCTGACCGAACCGGTCCACGAGTATTGCCACATCGCGGCCGCCGACCACGGGCTCGGAACCTGGAAGCACGCGCTGCTGGTCGGGTACGCGACGAAGAGGGGGTAGACCTCGAGCCCGGTCGGGTCGACGCCGCTCTGGGCGAAGTAACTCGCGAACGTGTAGACGATGGGCCTCTTGCCCGTTGCTTGCTCGACCGTGGCGAGAAAGCTCAGGAGGCGGGCGCGGATGTCGCTCGCCGGGGCCTGGCCGGATCGTCCCGGGTCGAGGCAGTCGGCGTCGCCGTCAGGGCACTCGACGTCCAGCATGACCGGAAGGTCATCGGCGGCGGGAGCGCCGAGCGCCGACAGGAAGTAGCCGGCCTGGGCGGCGCCGTCCTCGGTCGGATCGAAGAAGTGGTAGGCGCCGTGGCGCACGCCCGCCGCCCTGGAATGAGCCCAGTTGGACGCGAACGTCGACTGGGTGTCGTACGTCCCCTGGGTGGCCTTGATCATCGCGAAGCGGATGCCGTCGCCCCGGACGGCGGCCCAGTCGATCGAACCCTGGCCGTCGAAGACATCGACCCCCTCGACCGTCTCCGACGCGCACTGATCGAGCGCCGCGGACGTCCGGCCGGTGTCCTCGCCACCCGGGGCCGCACCGCAACCCGCGAGAAACGCGTGCAGTACGAGCTTCGCGTGGCGCATCCCCGCCCGGGTTGCGCGCGCCGTGCCAAGCTCGAGCCCCCGGTCGGATCCCCTTGCGAGCGGTTGGCAGGGGGGCGTACACGCTCTCTTGGAAGATGCACGAAGTAGACGACGAGCTACGCGAGATCAAGCGCGAGATCATCGAGTCGCGGGGACTGGTCATCCGCACGAACAACCTGACCAACGCGCTCAGCGCCGACATCAAGTCGATCGCGAAGCGCCAGCAGGGCTACGAGCGGCGCATCGCCTGGAACAGCGCCACCGCGTACGTCGTCTTCGTCGTCGTCGTCTTCGCGGCGCTCAAGTTCGCCGTCGACGCGCGCGTCGACGCGCTCGACGCCACGAGCAAGCACCTGAAGGACGAGTACGCCCGCATGAAGCAGGACCTCGACGAGATCCGGCAGAGAGAAGCAGAGCGCCAGGCCGCCGAGATCGAGGCGGCGAAGTATTACGACCTGGTCCGCCAGGGCAAGCGGGTCGACCTCATCAAGGGCTGGGACTCGATGCGGACCAAGCCGCTGACCAAGGCGGAGGCGCAGTTTCTGGCGGACGCCGTCGACAAGGCGCGGAGCGAGCAGGCGTCGATCCTCTACCTGCAGGGGCTCGACAGCTCGCGCCTGCAGCGGTGGCAGGAAGCGGCGACCGCGTTGGAGGAATCGCTCCGCTACGCGGAGAGCGGCCCGGTCGCGCCCCAGGCGAAGCTCGAGCTCGCGACGGCCTATCGCAAGCTCCGCCGGCAGAAGGACGCCATCGCGGTCCTCGCCCCGCTCTCCGAGTCCAGCGTCGACAGGGAGATCCAGGATGACGCCCTCGAGCAGCTCGCCTGGTGCCAGACGGAAATCGAATCGTACAACGACGCGAAGAACACGTGGCGGACGCTGCTACGCAAGTTCCCGGACTCCCACTTCGCCCCCGAGGCCAAGCTCGCGCTGCAGGTGCTCACGCAGAATCACTAGCCAGGGGGCGTCAGGCCACCAGGGCGCGGTACGCTTCGGTGATCTCGGTGAAGCGCGCCTGCAGGGCGCGGCGCTCGTCGTCGCTGGCGTGCGGGTGGACGTCGGGGTGGAAGCTGCGGGCCAGCTGGCGGTAGGCGCGCTTGACCTCGGCTGGGCCGGCGCCGGGGGAGAGGCCGAGGACGCGCCAGGGGCCGGGGGTGGCAACGGCCGACGGACGCGGAGAGCCTCGCTCCCGTGCGCGCCGGCGGCCGTGGAGGAACTCGCGCGGTTCGAGCGGCGCGTCGTGGAGGGTGCCGCGCGGCGGACGGACGGCGACGCGGAACGCGAGCCGGGCGTCGGTGAGCTGCTCGAGCACGGCGAGGCGCGCCAGCACCTGCCGGCGCAGCGCGTCGCCGATGACCGAGGGCGAGAGGCGAAACTCGTCGATGAGCACCTCGCCGTGCAGGCGCCGCGAGGCCATGGATCGCAGGAGCGATCGTCGCAGGACGTCGTCGCCCGCGGCATGATCGCCCCGGAGGATCTCGGCGAGCGACGGGCTTGCCCCGTCGAGCTCCACGGCGACGACCAGGCCGCGCGCCAGGTGGACGCGGTGGCTGCGTCCGCGGTCCTCGGCGAGCTCGAGGGTGCCGGTGGCCGAGGCACGGTGCAAAGCGCCCAGGAGGTCGCCGAGCGTGGTGGTGCGCAGTCGGCCCGGCAGGTGCATCCTCGGTCCACTGTCACCGCAGAGGTGGCGACGTGGCCAAGTTTCCGTCACTCTCCGGCGACGACGTGGCCGACGACGTCGACCTCGGTCGGCGTGCACGCCTTGCCCCGGCAGACGACGAGCCTGACCCTCGCGTCGACGTCGCCGGTGCCCTTGGTGCGAGCCGCGAGCGCGAGCGCCCAGCGCCACACCTCCGGCTCGCGCACGGTCGCCTCGTGGGGGCCGACGCGGCCACGCAGCGCGCCCGCGAAGGAAGGCGTGCGGAGGATGACCACGTCGCCCCAGGCGATGGATTCCGACGGCGTGACGCGCGCCTCGACGTCGCACCGGACGCGGCCGGGTCCGTCGACGTGGTCGCAGGTCATCGCGACGCGGGGCGGACCGGCGTCCGGGTCGGCGCGCGCGGCCTGCGCGGAGAGGGCAACGAAGGCGGCGCCGAGGGCAGCGGCGGCAGCGAGGCGCACGGCCAGGCACCGTACCAGAGGCGGCCTGTGGTATCAGCGTTTAGGCACCCCATGCGCGGCCTCGCTCCCATCGCGCTCGCGATCGCCCTGCTGGCCTGCGACAAATCGGGTCCGCTCGCGAACCTCGACGCGTCCGGCACCTGGGCGATGGCTCCCGCGTCGAGCCCCGTCACCCCGGCGTCTTCCGCGGGGGCGCCCGCGAGAGACGCGGGCCGGCTGATGCCCCCGCGCCCCGTCCCGACCTCGAGCCCCACGGTGCGCATCACGATGCCCGAGGAGGTCCAGCTTCAAGCCATCCAGTACATGGCGGCCATGCAGGCCCCGCAGCCGAACGACGCGCCGGCGGACCCGGCGTACGCGAAGGACATCGCGGACAAGCTTCGTCCGACCGGCCGGCCGGACGTCGTCTCGAGCGGAAGGCGGATCGACGTCGCCGTGTCGAAGTGCGACGCGACGCTGCCGAGAGAGGCCATCGCAAGGCAGACGGGCGCTTCGCTGACCACGCTGCTCGCGCACGGCGTCCTGGTCGTGCGCTGCTGGGACCACGAGCTTCAGTGCCTGCAGAGCACGCGCGACGCGGACGACGTGCTCTGCACGCACAAGTGAAGCCGATTCGCACGGACCGACGGTCCGCGCTCATGGGGCCTCCCACGTGCCGACCCACGCCTTCCCTGCCCTCACGCACGCGACCCGCGTCCCGTCGTTGCCCACGGCGCAGTCGCGCTGCTCTTCGTAGGAGCCGTCGAGGCCCGCCCCCCGGAGCAGGCGCGCCCGCCCCGGTCCCCGCACCACCAGTCCCACCCCCGTCGGCACGACGTACGTCCTTCCGTCCGGTGACCGCGGCGCGCCCGGCGTGGCAGGCTGATCGAGAAACGCCGCCAGCGCCGACGCGTGCGAGAGGTCCGGCGCGATGAGCAGGGGCTGGCCCTCGACGATGACCTCGAGCCCTCGCGGGCCCCAGGCCACCGCAAGGGCGCGCGCCGGAGCCCCGCGGGAGCCAGCGCATCGGCCGCCGAGCGGCGGCACGACCGGGAGCGCGACGTCACGAACGTCGTCGCCACTTGCCGGTGCGAACGTCGCGCGCAAGGGAAGGCCATCGCACGGGTCGTATGTCTCGATCCATTGCATGGCGCCGTCGGGGGAGGTCACGGCCGCCTTCCAGTCGGTGACGTCCGCCGCGGCCGCCTCGTCCCCCTGATCCGGGTCGACGCGCGCGACTCCCGCGCGCGTGCGTACGAGCAGCTTGCCATTCGCTTCGAACGCCAGCGCGCCCCACGTGGGCTCGTGCCCGTGCGCCGCGATCGGAACCGCCGCCACCGCGCGCACGCTGCGTGCCGTCGTGACCGGGGCGAGCTGAGAAATCCAGCCCTGCGCGTCGCGCGCGCGCGACGCCGTACGCGCCGCCGGCGCACGTTCGGCGCGGTCGAGCGCGAGAGCCGCGCGCAGGGGATCCCCCATCGTCGCGTACGCGCGCACTTCCGCCAGGCCCACCTCTTCCAGGGCGCGGGCGGCGCCGCACGCGATCGTTCCGGTCCCCGCCACGGCCACCAGACGCGGAGAGCCGCCGTCGGCGCACGCGGCCCTCCAGAGCGCGCGGACCTGGGCGACGTAGCCCGGGACCGCGGGGGCCTCCGCACTTCGCACCGCGCGTGCGGCCGCCGAAGCCCCGAGGGAAGCGAACGACGACTCGCTCGCCGAGGCGTCGCGGCTGAGCCCCGCGGATCGATCGAGCCACACGAAGGTTGCGCTCACGCGCGGCCCGGGCTCGAGCGGCGGGCCACCGCCCTCGAGCGAGACGCGCAGCGCAACGTCCTCCCGCCCGTCCCCGTCCCGATCGGACACGTCGGCCTCCACGGAGAGGACGGGCGCCCCGGGAGGATCGGCGACGGTCGCCGCCAGGAGCACCTTGGCGGGGGGGCCGGCCGCGACCACGGCGATCCAACGAACGGGGCCGCTGAAGGCCTGCTGGGGGCATCGCGCGCCGAGCTCCACGAACACCGAACGGCTTCCCTCGAGCACGAGCTGTCCGATGGGCGCACAGCTCGGGTCGCGCACGAGGGTCCCTGGCGGAGCGAAGGTCGTCGGCGTGCCGAGCGCGGTCGCGGCGCCCCGGTAGAACGCGAGCACGCCCGGATCGTTCGCTTCCGGCGGACGGACGATGGCGAACACGTCCTTGACGCCGTCGCCGTCGAAGTCGCGAACGATCGCAGACACGAAGACGGTCCCCGACGGCGCCTCCAGGGTCACGCCGTCTACGGTCCAGCGCGCGAGACCGGGGGGCGCGGCGACCGCCGCTTCTCCCGAGAATGGTGCACGACCAGCGTCCGGCGGCGGGACGGAAGCCGTCGCCGCAGCAACGGCATCGCCCGGCGCGCCGGCGTCAGCCGTCTCGATCGCGTACGGCACGTACGGGTGATCGCCGCGGCAGCCGTGGCAGCCCGACGCGGCGAGCGCGAAGAGCGGCCCGAAGGCTGAGCGCACGACTCCCATCCGACGGGTGCATAGCACCGGCGCCTGGATGCCTAGGACCACGAACACCCGACGAGCACGGGCTCCGGCTCGAGCTCGACCCCGAAGCGGGCCTTCACGCCGTCCTTGATCGTGCGGGCGGCCGCGAGAAGCTCGCTCGCGGTGGCTCCGCCGCGGTTCACGAGGGCGAGGGCGTGCTTGCGCGACACTCCGACGCGACCCTCGCCCCATCCCTTGGGGAACCCGGCGCGCTCGACGAGCCACGCCGCGGCGAGCTTGAAGCGCCCGTCGCCCGCGTCGAAGCGGGGCGGTCGCTCGCCTGCCCGCGCCTCGACGCTCGCGAGCGTCGGGGCGTCGACGACGGGGTTGACGAAGAACGAGCCGGCGCTCACCGAATCCGGATCCGCCGCGTCGAGGATCATCCCCTTGCCGCGGCGAAGGGCGATGACCGTCTCGCGCACGACGCGCGCCGGCGCGCGCTCGCCCTCCCGGATCGAGAGCGCCTTCGCGAGCTCCGCGTACCGTACGGGCGAGCTTTCGCGGCCCACTTCGAAGACGAAGCGGACGCTGGTCACGAGCCACCGGTCGCGTCGCTTGAAGACGCTGGCGCGGTAGCCGAACCGGCAATCCTCGGGCGCCATGCCGACGAACGCCGAGGCCTCGCGGTCGAAAGCGCGCACGCTCGCGACCGTCTCGCTCACCTCCTGGCCGTACGCGCCGACGTTCTGGATGGGCGTGGCACCCACGAGCCCCGGAATGCCGCTCATGCACTCGATCCCGCGCCACCCTTCTTCCACCGCGCGCGCGACGAGGGCGTCCCAGCTCTCTCCCGCCGCCACGTCGACGACCGCGCGCTCCGCGTCGCGCGCCACACGCACGCCCCGCAGGTCGACGCGCGCCACAAGCCCCGCAAACCCTTCGTCCGCCACGACGACGTTGCTCCCTGCACCAAGCACGAAGAGCGGCTCGCGTCGGGCCGTCGCGTCCCGTTCGGCCTCCACGACGTCCTCCTCGCGCTCCAGATCCACCACGCGCGCCGCCGAGCCGCCGACGCGCAGGGTCGTCAGCGGCGCGAGCGGGACGTCGGTGCGCTCGCGCATCCCGGGGATTTACAGCAGGATGCGAAGCTGTACTAGCAGGCCACGAAAGCGAGCATGCAGCCGCTCCCCATCGACCCGCTCCTCCCGGAGATCGTCGCCTCGCTGCGCGCCCACCCGACGCTGGTCGTGGAGGCGCCCCCGGGCGCAGGCAAGACCACCCGCGTGCCGCGCGCCCTTCTCGACGCGGGGTTCGCGGAGACCGGCGATATCGTCGTCCTCGAGCCGCGCCGCCTGGCCACGCGGATGGCGGCGAGGCGCGTCGCGGAAGAGCTGGGCGAGAAGCCCGGCGCCACCGTGGGCTATCAGGTGCGCTTCGAGGATGTCTCGAGCGCCCGCACGAGCGTGCGCTTCGTCACCGAGGGCGTGCTCGGCCGCAAGCTCGTCGCGTCGCCGGCGCTGGAAGGCGTGGCCGTCGTGGTGCTCGACGAGTTCCACGAGCGCCATCTGCAAGGCGACGTCGCGCTCGCTCTGGTCGAACGCCTGCGACGGTCGCGCCGTCCGGAGCTTCGCGTGGTCGTCATGAGCGCGACGCTGGCGACCGCGCCGATCGCGCAGTACCTGGGCAGCCCCGTCCTGCGCGCCGAGGGGCGCCGCTTCGACGTCACCCTCGAGCACCTTCCATCCCCCGACGACCGACCCCTCGGCTCCCAGGTCGCCTCGGCGGTACGCCGTCTGGTCGTCGAAGGCCTCGACGGGGACGTGCTGGTGTTTCTGCCCGGCGCAGCCGAGATTCGCAGGGCGCGCGAGGCGTGCGAGAAGATCGCGGCCGAAGCGGACCTGCTCGTCGTGCCGCTGCACGGCGATCTGTCGCCGCAGGAGCAGGACGCCGCCGTGGGCCCGGCCACGCGGCGCAAGGTCATCCTCTCGACCAACGTCGCCGAATCGTCCGTGACGATCGAGGGGGTCGTCGCGGTCGTCGACTCCGGGCTCGCGCGGGTCGCATCGCAGGCGCCCTGGTCGGGGTTGCCCCGGCTGCGGCTCGAGAAGACGAGCCGCGCGTCGGCCACGCAGCGGGCGGGGCGCGCCGGACGAACGCGGCCCGGGCGGTGCTTGCGCCTCTACACGCGCGCCGACTTCGACGCGCGTCCGGAGCACGACGCGCCCGAGATCCGCCGGCTGGATCTCGCGCAGACCTGGCTCGAGCTGGCGGCGCTCGACGCCCACGACGTCCCCTGGCTCGAGCCGCCGCCGCAAGCGCACGGGCGCGCGGCCGAAGAGCTGCTCCGTCGACTGGGGGCCGTCAACGCCCGCGGCAACGTGACCGCCACGGGGCGGTCGATGCTGCGCTTCGCCGTGCACCCGCGCGCGGCGCGCGTCGTCGTGGAGGGAGAGCGGCGCGGCGTCGCGGAGGACGCGTGCGTCGCCGCCGCGATCCTGGCCGAGGGGGACATCCGTGCGTCGAGCCGCGCGCGCTTCGGGGAGTCGCGCGCGCAGGACATCGCGACCGAGCGCTCCGATCTGGTGGCGCTCGTCGGGCTCTTTCGCGAGGCCGAGGACGCGCGGTTCTCGGCGAGCGCGGTCCGCGCTGCGGGACTGGACCCGGGCACGACGCACGCCGTGTCGCGTGCCTCTTCGCAGCTGGTGCGCGCGTGCGCGCCTGGAGGAGCCCGGGCCGACGATCCGGAGCGGGCCTTGTGCATCGCGCTCCTCGCGGGCTACCCCGATCGTGTCGCCAGGCGCGTGCGCGCCGGAGCGCGACGCCTCGCGCTGGCCGGCGGCGGTGCAGCGGAGCTCTCCGAGACCAGCGTCGTGCGCGACGCCGAGTGGCTCGTGGCGCTGGACGCCGAGGAGCGCGCCGCAGGAGCGCGCGGGGGCGGTGTGGTCGTTCGGCTGGCGAGCGCCATCGAGCCGGAGTGGCTGATCGACCTTTTCGCCGACGAGGTGAGAGAGACGCGCGAGGTGTCGTGGAACCCCGAGGCCGAGCGGGTCGAGGCGCGCGAGTCGATGACGTGGGCGGGGCTCGTGCTTCACGCGTCAGAGGCCGCGGAGCCGCCACCGGAGGACGCGTCGCGCGTGCTGGCGGCGGCTGCGCTCGAGGCCGGACCCGCGGAGTTCGCGCCGGCGGAGGCGCTGGAGCGATGGCTCGCGAGAGCTCGGTTCGCCGCGTCCGTGCAGCCGGACATCGCGGCACCGGACGACGACGCGGTTCGGGCGGCGATCGTGAAGCTCTGCGAGGGGCGCAGGAGCTTCGCCGAGCTGCGTGAAGCCGGATTGCTCGACGCTCTGCGCCGTGCGCTCGGTCGCCCGGGCGCGGAGGTCGACAGGCTCGCTCCCGAGCGCGTCACCCTCGCGGGAGGTCGCGCCGCGGCGCTGCGATACGAAGCGGGGAAGCCTCCGTCGATCGCTTCGCGTCTCCAGGACTTCTTCGGCATGACCGACGGACCCCGCGTCGGCGGCGGGCGGACGGCGGTGTTGCTCGAGCTCTTGGCGCCGAACGGACGGGCGGTGCAAGTGACCACCGACCTCGCCGGCTTCTGGCGGCGGCACTACCCCGCCGTTCGCAGGGAGCTGATGCGGCGCTACCCCAGGCACTCGTGGCCGGAGGACCCGACCAAGCCCGCTCCGCGGATGCGGCCGCGTTGAAGTGCTCCTGGTCTAGAACCCCGGCCCCGGCCGATCCGCCGCGAAGTGCAGCGTCGGAGGTTTCGCCCGCTTCACCGGCGCCGGAGCAGGCGCCGGGGGCGAGGAAGGCGGGGAGGATGCAGCCGGCTGGCTCGCGGCTGCCGTCGCCGGAGGGGCCGGGTCATCGAACGCGGGAGGCGCGAGCGTCGGTGCGGGGACCGCGACGACGGGGTACGCCGGCTGAGGCGTCGGCATGCGAGCCACGGTCGCGGGCGCCGTCGAGGAGCCCGGGCTGCGGTGATGCGCAACCGCGAGGACCGCGGCGAGCGCGACCAGCGCCGCCGCTCCAAGCGCGACCGACAGGAGCGCGCCCGCCGGAGCGCGGCTCGGCGCCGGCACAGAGCGCACCTGCGGGTCCTCGCTGCGGATGGCGCCGTGCTCCGAGGGCCAGTTCAGCGAGGCGGGCGGGGAGGACGAGGAGCGCGCGCGAAAGGGCAGCGTCGCGGCGTCGACGGTCGTCGCGATCTGCGCGGCGTGCAAGGCCCCGTGCAGCTCCTCCGTCCCGTGCTCGGGCCGCGGATCGACATCCGTCACCAGGGTCTTGGTCGGGGCCATTCGATCGAGCGGTTCGGGCGTCATCCCCGTGGCCTGCGACGGCGACGTCGCGGTCGGCAGCAAGCCGACGGTCGGCTGCGCCATGCCCTGCATCGTGGTCCGTCGCAAGCCCGTCGGCGGCGTCGAGGACGCGGAGGACGAAGCGTCGAGGCCCTCGGGGGCGGGGCGGGACTCGGGCTCGAGGACGGCCGGCGCCGTCGCGCGGTTCTCGGTCGTCTCCTGCCGCGCGGCGCTCTGGAGCAGCCGTTTGAGATTGCGCAGGCTGGCGGCGAACGAGAACGCGTCGCGGGGCCTCGCCGCCGGATCCTTGGCGAGCGCGGCCATCAGGAGCGTGTCGAGCTCCTTCGGGACGGGCGCGAACTGCGACACGCGCGGCGGCGGCCTGTTCATGTGCGCCCGGCCGACGCGGCTCGCGTCCGCCTCGTCGTCGAAGGGGCCCCGGCCCGCGATGATCTCGTAGATGACCAGGCCGGCCGCGTAGACGTCCATCTTCGGCGTCGGCTTCTCGCCGCGAAGCTGCTCGGGCGCGGCGTAGCGCAGCGTGCCGAGGAAGCGACCCGCCGTCTCCAGGCTGCCGCTGTCGAGCACCGAGACGATGCCGAAGTCGAGGAGCTTGGTGACGGTGACGCCTCCGGCCGTCCGGTGAAGAAAGATGTTGTCGGGCTTCACGTCGCGGTGAATGAGCCCCTTGTCGTGGGCGTGATCGAGCGCGTCGAGAAGGTCGATCCCGATGTGGTACGCGTGCGAAAGCTCGAGCTGCCCTTTCTTCTCGAGAACGACGCGCAGCGACTGGCCGTTGAGCCGTTCCATGACGTAGTACGGCAGGTGCAGATCGTCCGAGGTCACGCCGGCGGTGATGACGTCGACGATGTTGGGATGGTTCAGGCGCGCCAGCGTGCGCGCCTCGTTCTGCACGCGCCGGGCGAGGTCTTCCCGCGCGCCGAGCTTGGGGTGGAGCGTCTTGAGGACGTAGCGCTTGCCGATCGTCGTGTCCTCGACGTCGTAGACGGTGCCCATGCCCCCGACGCCGATGAGCCGCAG
>Ga0209415_10006460_pt1 | contig 20825 bp, 18 predicted proteins | sample PeaSoiSIISIP2007_FD_187696 | JGI IMG/M metagenome (GOLD analysis project Ga0209415, IMG submission 187696) | Peat soil microbial communities from Weissenstadt, Germany - SII-SIP-2007 (SPAdes) (version 2) | ecosystem: Environmental > Terrestrial > Soil > Wetlands > Peat | place: Germany...
GTCTGGGGTAACGGCTTGTGGGGTTCTGTGGGTGGAGCCGGGCGATCCTATGACTAGAAGGCCTAGTTCAATTGTGCTTATTTAAGCCTCCTGCTCTCGGTATTTCTGTGATGCCCGTCACAGTTGCGCGTGATTTCAATCAACCCGGCGAACCCGCCCTCTGCAGCTCACGCACAGCCAATTGTGACCAAAATCACGGCTCTCTCCCGGACCTGCCTCCTAAACTATCTTCCGAGCCTGCCGGAAGGGCTCATTTCATTCTGGAGATGGACTGATCATGGCCTACGTAATCACCGATTCCTGCATCAAAGATTCCCTCTGCGTGGATGTCTGCCCCACCGACTGCATCCACCCCAAACAGGACGAGCCCGAGTTCGAAGCGGCCACTCAAATGTACGTGGACCCGGAAGGCTGCATTGATTGCGGCGCCTGCGTTCCGGCCTGCACCTCCGACTCGATCCACGCCCTCGAAGACGTGCCGGAAGAGAAGAAGGACTTCGTCGAGAAGAACGCAGCCTATTTCAAGAAGTAACCTTCTGAGCCAGCGGCACGGCTTTCCCCGTTTCGCAAGGGATCGGCCTTTGACCTTTTGGTCCCTTGATTTTGCCCTTGAAGCGGCTGCCGCAGGCTTCGTGGTTTTCGAAGCCTGGGCACCACGGAACGCGCAGAATCACGAGACTCTGCTCGCCAGCAGCTCCGCCCAGAGGGGGCTGACAGGCTGGCCTTCCTCCGTTGACTTCCCCCCTCCCACCCGCTATCGTTCCGCGCTATGAACGTCGTCAAAGCCACCCGCCAGTTTGAAGAGTGGCTGGCCCACCGCACCGACATCGTCAAGAAAGACCTCCATCTCAAGCACGCCAACATGAAGGCGGCGGTCTTTCCTTTTCTGCGTGCCACTTACTATCGCTGGGCCCAGAACTGGCCCAAGGTATGTCCGGAACTGGCCAAAGCGCCGCCGGTGCTGGCCGTCGGCGATCTGCACGTGGAAAACTTCGGCACCTGGCGCGACGTCGAAGGCCGCCTGATCTGGGGCGTCAACGATTTCGACGAAGCCCATCCGATGGCCTATGCCAACGATCTCGTCCGCCTCGCCGTCAGCGCTCACCTGGCGGCCGAGTTAGGAAATCTCCCGCTCAAGCACAAAGACATCTGCGACTCCATCCTTGAAGGCTATCGCGAAGGAATGCTCGAGCAAGGGCGGCCTTTTGTCCTTGAAGAGACTCACAACTGGCTGCGCCAGATCGCGGTAAGCGAATTGCGCGATCCCGTTCACTTCTGGGCCAAGATGGATGCGCTGCCCACGGTCAAAGATCCCGCGCCCACCAGCGCCCTGGAAGCCATCGAGCATCTCATGCCCGCTCGCGATCTGCCCTACCGGCTGACTCATCGCATCGCCGGCCTCGGCAGCCTCGGTCACGCGCGTTACGTTGCCCTTGCCGAATGGCATGGAGGAAAGATCGCCCGCGAAGCCAAAGCCCTGGTTTCGTCGGCCTGTTACTGGGCGAAAGGCCACGAAGGGCCGCCGGAGATTCTCTATCAAGCCATCATCACTCGGGCGGTTCGATGTCTCGATCCTTTTGTTCAGCTGCGCGGCCGCTGGATTGTCCGCCGCCTCAGCCCGCATTGCTCGCGCATCGAACTGGCCGACCTCAAGGCTCAAGGGGAGGAGACTCGCCTGCTCCACGCCATGGGATGGGAAACAGCCAACGTCCATCTCGGGACGAAATCCGCCCGCAAAGCCATCCTCCGTCATATGCAAAAGCAAAAAGGGAAGTGGCTGCATGCCGCCACACTGGAGATGTTGACAGCGGTCCGCAACGACTGGAAGGTGTGGAAGCAGGACGGATATGAATGAAGCCGCCGGCTAAGCGACGCCCGCGCGTGTGATGGCCGCGCGGTTCACACTCGCCACCGGGCGCCCCAGCCGAACCAGGGCCACTCCCTGCTCGCGGTCGTAAACCAGGGTCCACTGCACGGCGCACTCATCGCACAGCCAATAGTGCTGTACCTGCCGGGGGAATTGCTTCGAACGAACGAACGGAGGCGTGGCCGATTCCCCAGGTTTGCTGACGTGCTCAGTCTCGACCAGAAAGAGCTTTCCCTCTCTGAGCTTGAGGAAGGGCTTCGAACAGTTTGCATTCGCACACTGACTCAACATTCCATCTCCACTTCGCGGGCGCGCTTTCGGCAGCGGCTGGATATTCCCCATCGCCCAGCATTCTGAGGGCCAGAATTCTCCGGCGAGGATTACAAAAACATCAGCCTTTTCGCTGGCCATCGCCGGCCCCTGGTCAATCTCTCGACGCCTAATCGTCACCCTGCCGATTCTCCGTCGCCCGTATCCTTGCTCACCGCCGCCCAGCCCACTACCATCCTTAGTAGTTATGCCCAGTGTGCTTCTTTGTCCGCCGGATTATTTCGATGTGATTGATCAGAAAAACCCGTACATGTCGCGGGAAGTTCCTGTGGATCGGGCCAAAGCCCGTCAGCAGTGGGAGTCTCTTTGCAGCGCCTTGCGACAAAACGGCTTTCAGATCGAGATCATTCCTGCTGTCGAGGGTCTCGAAGACATGGTCTTCGCCGCCAACCCGATCTTCCTGGGCGCGAAAGATGGATACGGAAAATTCGTTGTCCCCAGCCACATGCTCCACCCATCGCGCCAGCGCGAAGTCGAGGCTTATATCCAGTGGTGCCGTGCCCGCGACTACCAGGTCATCGAACTCGATCTCGGCCCAGACTACCTCGAAGGTCATGGCGACCTGCTCTGGCACCCCGATGGATCCCGCATCTACGCGGGCTACGGCTTCCGCAGTACCCGCGGAGGAGTGGAGAAATTCACCGTCGCCATGTCCAAAATGGGAATCTCCGTCGTACCCCTCCACCTCGTAGATCCCTTCTGCTACCACCTCGATACCTGCCTCTGCCCGCTCAACCCTGAGGCTGCGCTCCTGTTCCCGGGAGCCTTTCCGGCCGAGAGCCTGGCGCTGCTCCACAAGTTCTGGAAGCGCGTTCACTTGCTCACCGCCGATGAAGCTCACAGTTTCATGGGCAACGGAATCGTGGCCGGCAGCAGTTACCTCACGCCACGCTTCACGCCGCAGTTGGGTGCAATTCTCCGCCAGGAAGGATTGACACCGGTCATTGTAGATACTTCAGAATTCGAAAAAGCTGGGGGCAGCTGTTTCTGCATGAAGGCGTTCTTGCCGTAGACTTACCCACGGTAGACTTACCCAAGAATGAGTGACCCGGCAAGCCTGCTTCGTGTGGCGCGCGTCCCCGACCTGCGGGCGCTGGCCTGGGAGGGCGACTGGCTCTATGCTTCGCGCGGTTACCAGTTACTGCGCGCGCGAATTCATGATGCTTCCGCCAGCCTGGCCTGGGAGCCCGTTGCCCGCTTCCGGCCCGCGTGGCGGCGCAGTCTCTCCGTGAGCACCGGTCTCTCCGCACGCCTGTTCCGCGACGGCATCCATGCTCTGGCTGTTTTGCCGGAAGGAGGACTCGTCGCCGCGGTTCCGGGGACGATCGTGACCCTCCGCCCAAGCCAACCTGAATTCCGGGTAACCCACGCCATCACCCGCGGCACGCGGCCGCTGCACATCACCGCCGTTCCCGCCGGCGCGGTCTCCTCGGGCGCAGTCTATTGGGGAGAATATTTCGACAACCCCGCCCGCGACGAGGTCCACATTTATGCCTCGACCGACGCCGGCGCGAACTGGAACGTGGCCTACACTTTTCCCAAAGGCGCCATCCGCCACGTGCACAACATCGTTCACGATCCGAGGGGCAACTGCCTCTGGGTGCTGACCGGCGACTATGGCGACGAATGCCGCATCCTGCGCGCCAGCTGCGATTTCAGCCGGGTCGAGACCGTGCTGCAGGGCAACCAGCAGGCTCGCGCCGTGGCCCTCGTCCCCACGGCGGACGGGCTTTACTTCTCCACCGACACACCGCTGGAGTCGAATTTCATTTACCGACTCGGCCGCGACGGCACCTTGTCACAGCTCGCGCCCATCAGCAGTTCTTCGATCTATGGATGCCGCGTAGGGAAACGAGTCTTCTTTTCGACCATGGTTGAGCCGAGCCAGGTGAACCTCGACCATTACGTCCGCGTCTACAGTAGCGCCGGCCAGAACTGGCGTCCGTTGCTCGAATGGAAAAAAGACCGCTGGCCCATGGGCCTGTTCCAGTACGGCAACGCGTTCTTGCCCGACGGCAACAACACAACTTCCTGCCTCGCCGTCACCACCATTGCGGTCGAATCGGACGACATTGTGACTTCGCTGTACGAGGTAAATTCAACACCTTAGCGGCCTTGGCCTATTCTTTACGTTCTTTGCGGTCAGCTTCTTGCCTAATCCGCTTGCGGCCTCGGCGATGCTTCTCCCGCTGCCGTAATATGAACTTTGCACGAATCCTCAACCCTTTGCCCTCGCTCAACTACTACCGTCGCATCTTCCGTGCCTACCTTCTCGGCGGCAAAAGCCACCTCACCTTCTGGCACGAAACCCCCGCTGCGAATCCCAACGCGTCCTCCGCGGAACTGGGCGAATACTACATGCTGTTTGCCCAGAAGGCCGACTATCGAGGTGCCTGCGATTCCGCCGGCATTCCCCTGCTTGACTACCACGGGCAGATCGGCCCGCAGTACAACCCCATCGCCATCGCGCAATATGGCCTCGGCAACTACAATCTTTTCTGCCGCACCGCTGACTCCGCCCGCCGCCAGAAATTCTTTCTCGTCGCCGACTGGCTCTGCGCTCACCTGGAGCAGAACCCGCAGGGCCTCGCCGTCTGGAACCACCATTTCGACTGGGAATATCGGGAGACTCTGAAGGCCCCGTGGTACTCAGGCCTGGCACAAGGGCAGGGAATTTCGGTGCTGGTGCGCGCCCACCAAGAGTCGGGCGATTCACAGTATCTTGCCGCCGCGCGGCGCGTCCTCGCCAGTTTCTACAAATCCACCACAGAGGGCGGCGTCGCCTTCACCGACGATCGCGGCGACGTGTGGTTTGAGGAATACATCGTCTCGCCGCCCACCCACATTCTCAACGGATTCCTCTGGGCCTCGTGGGGCATCTACGATTACTTCCTCGCGACCAGAGACAGCTCCGCGCAAAAACTGTTTGAGCGCGCCGTCCGCACTCTCACCCGCAACCTCGAAGGCTACGACCTGGGATTCTGGTCGCTCTATGAGCAATCCGGCACGCGCCTGCCCATGGTGGCGAGCCCGTTCTATCACCAGCTGCACATCGTGCAGTTGCGCGTCATGTACCGCCTCACCGGAGAAACCGCCTTCGCCCAGATGGCCAATCGCTGGGAGGCTTACGCCCGCAACCCGCTGTATCGGGCCCGCGCCCTCTGCTACAAGGCCGCCTTCAAACTTTGTTACTACTAGACCCGCCGCCGTGCAGGCTAAGGCGAAGGTGGCGCTGCACCGGCTGGAACCGGAGCACCCGGCGATGCCGGATTGAGTGCAGCGGCCAGCCGCGGGTACCGCGCCGCAAAGAAATAGATGGAATACGCGGGAAAGAACACGATGGCGGGCACAGAAACCAGGGAGATCAGAAAGAGAAAAATTGCCAGCAAAATGCACCCGACCACGATCGCCAGAGCAATGGTGTGAGCGTTCCAGGTCATTCCGGCTGATTTGCCGGTGAGGACCGCAAGGATGGCGAGTCCTGCGGTTGGTATGGCGAAGACCAACCCCACGATAAGCGCCGCAACTCCAATCAGAATTCCCGCTACGACGGCAAGCACGATCTTCATGACGATGTAGGCGGCATACGCTCCTGTGTCCGCCTCCATCATCCGCCACAATCGCCGCCATCCCTCCATTACATCAATATTCTCCAGAGCCATCTGCGGGATCACAAAATCCTTGGTCAAGACAAAAATCACGGCTGTGGCCACAACGAAAATCACGAACAGCAGGCAAAGAATGATTCCGCCGAACACCAGAGGGAACAGGTGCTCCTTCGGCGCCTGAAACCATCCCTTGGCGAAGGCGACGGCCACCGGAATTCCCAACAGCACACCGAAGCCCGCCATGGCCAGGAGAAAATAAAGCAGCTTCCACACGAAGTATCGCCATCCCGGGCCTAGCCGGCGGCTCCAGCTCCAGCGGATGTGACACTCTTTCAATATGATGCTATCGAACAGCACGAACCGCATTACGCTCCCCACATACGCCAGGATGATTCCGATGGCCAGAGCGGCAATCAGAGCCGAGATAATGGCGGCCACCAGGGCAGGATCAATTCCCGCCGCAGAGCTCGGCGGGAATCCAATGTGCGGCCCAGCCCCAGGGGGGCCTGGATAGTGGAAATTGGAGCGGTTGCATCCCTTTGAACCCAGTTCTCCCGCCAGCAGTCCGACAAAAGCAAGCTTCGTCCATTGACCAATCCGGAACGGCTTGAATAGTTGCTGCTTGGTGTGCTCGATCGCAGGCGTGATCGAATCCACGGCGGAAATTGGCAACGTGCACCTCCCGAGCGAACGCCGTCAACAGCACGTTACTAAGAACGGAGCCGGGGATCAAATCAATTCGAACAGGGGCTCCCTCGGCTAGAATGTCGGGGCGCCGACGACTACCTTTTTTGGAGGCAAGAATATGCTGGAGCGAATCGCCGAGGGACGAACCGATCTCGTTTTCGAATCCGTGGGCCGGGGAGATCCAGCCACCTCAAGAACTGGGGACGGCACATCCCTGATTCAATGGTGCGCCTACTACGGCGACGTCTCCGCCATACGCTTCCTGCTCGCAAACGGGGAAACGCTGCGATCCCTCGGAAATGATCTTGGCCTCAACGCCGCGGCCTTTCACGGGCACTGGCGGCTCTGCCAGTTTCTGTTGGAAGGGGGTGCGGACGCAAACTTTCAGGAGACGGAAACCGGAGAGATGCCCCTCCATGCCACGCTCTCGTCGCATCGCGCCTCTCAGCACTGGGTGGTTCAGGTTCTGTTGAACGCTGGCGCTGACCCGAATCGCCCCGCCAGGGTTTCCGCCGAGACCGGCGCCTTCATGCGCGACGTCCGTACCCGCGGCGAAACGCCTCTTCATCGCGCCGCCGCCTTCGCCGGCGAAGACACGATCCAGCTTCTCCTCGATGCCGGTGCCGGGAAAGACGCAAAAGATGCCAATGGCGACTCGCCGCTCACCTGGGCCAGTTGGCACTTGCGCCCCGATTCGATCTTAAGAAAGCTGTGCTACGACGGTTTCTCCATCCGTCCCGATCGCCGCGGCATGGACGCGAATTTGCTGGGCAGTCCCATCAAGATGTGACGCGGGTAAGGGCAGCGGGCAGCTCCTTTGAGATGAACCAGCCATTCGCCGCGCCCCTAGCGGTCCGACAAGTCTAGTCCGGATGCCTTTCGTCGGTACCAGGAGGGAGCTTCCTCTTCAACTTTTCAGCCGAGCGAAACGACCAGAGCAAGAAGACGATCGATAGGATGGCGAAATCAATCCACAGGGTACTCGACGGATGACGGATGCCATTGCTTATACCTGCGCACAGAAAATACCCGGCAAAGAACGCAAGAAACTGAACATAAAGTAACTCCGACTTCATACTCCGCCTCCGACGAATGTGTCAGGCCCTCATGCATATAATAGTTCAAGGTGCTTGGCCCGCCTATCCCAAACCACTGCTCATGCGATAGCCTCTAGGTTCGTGTGAAGATCCTCTACGTCTCGCAGTATTTCCCGCCGGAGATGGGTGCCCCTGCCACCCGCGCCGCCGAACTCGCGCAGCGCTGGGCCGAGTCTGGACACGACGTCTCTGTCCTCACCGGATTCCCGAATCACCCCACCGGAGTCGTCCCCGAGGAGTGGCGGCCGCGCCTGCGCCGCCTTTTCTATCGTGAAAGAATTGCCACCAGAAACTCCGCCCGCGTCAACGTCTACCGCACCTGGCTCTGGCCGTTGCCCAATCGCAGGGCATCGGAGCGCATGCGCAATTACGCTTCGTTTTGCATCTCGGCCGCACTGCGCGGACTTTTCGTGCCCGCTCCGGACGTGATCATTGCTACTTCGCCGCAGTTGCTGGTTGGTCTGGCCGGCTGGTGGATCGCTTTCGCCCGCCAGATTCCTTTTGTCTTTGAGGTCCGCGATCTCTGGCCGGAATCTCTGGCCGCCGTCGGGGTGGGCAATGAAGATTCTTTCCTCCACAACACCCTGGCCGCCATCGCCAACTTTCTCTACCAGCACGCAAACCGCGTTGTGGTGGTCAGTCCTGCTTTCATCGAGCCGGTGCGAACCCGCTGGCGTGTTCCTGCAGAGAAAATCGCCGTCGTGGAAAACGGCGTCGAAACCGACCTCTTCGCCCCGCTCCCTCAGTCCGCCAATGATGCTCTGCGCCGGGAACTTGGCGCGGAAGGCAAGTTTCTCTCGGTTTACGTCGGCACCATGGGCATGGCGCACGGTCTTGAAACTCTTCTCGACGCCGCCGCCCGTTTGCGCGTGCACAATCCCGACGCGCTTTTCCTGCTCGTCGGCGAAGGCGCAGAGAAGCAACGCATCCAGTCGCTGGCGGCCTCTCGCGGGCTCGACAACGTTCGTTTTCTCGATCAGGTGTCCCGCGAGAGAGTTCCGGCTTTCATCTCGGCTTCCGATGCCTGCCTCGTACTGCTCAAGAAGACCGACGTCTTCAAAACCGTCATTCCGACGAAAATGCTCGAATTCATGTCCTGCGCCCGCCCGGTCATTCTCGGCGTGGATGGCCAGGCCCGGCAGATTGTCGAGGGCGCCGGGGCTGGACTCGTCATCGAACCGGAGAACTCGGGGCAATTGGCAGATGCGATCCAGCAGCTAGCCGCAAATCCGGATATGGCTACCTCGATGGGGCAAAAGGGAAGGGAACACATTCTGCAGCATTTCTCGCGCAGCCGGACGGCGGAAAAATACATCCAGGTTCTTCAGGAGATATCAGGACATTGAAAGAAAGTTGGCACGCCCAAAGTGTCTTGGCACTGGGCACGGACTTACGGATGTACGGTGTAGATCGTGACCGCCGTCGCCAGTGACATGGCTGCCTCGAAGGTGCGCCCGGCGAACACCCGGCCGCCGCTCACCGGGACGAACAGAATATCGTCCGCTTGCAGAGTAAGGTCCGGCGCCTTCGCCTCCAGCATCTTCTTCAACTCGATCTTGGTTTCAGTCATGCCGGAGGGCGTTTTGCGGATAATGCGCGCGCCTCCCATCTTGGCGGTGCGGTTCGTCCCGCCGGCCAGGGCCAGAGCCTGCAGCACCGTAAGCGTCCCGTTGTCCACCAGCAGGCCGCTGGGACGGCCTACGTCGGCTACGACATAGATAATCGGCGCCCGGGGCACGTTGATGGTGTCGCCCGGCAGTATTTCCACATTTCCGCTCACATCGTCGCCGAGGTTGCGGGGCAGGGTCACCTCAATCGGCTGCGCCTGATTCCTGCGAATGATGCTGATCTTGCGCGCGGCGCTCGCCGTAAATCCTCCGGCTTCGGAAATGACTTCGTACAGCTTGTGGTCTGCAACGTCCGGGTAGATGCCAGGTTTGGCGACTTCTCCAATCAGCGCCACGCCCTGCGACGCCGCGTCGTCCACGAAGATGGTCACGTGCGGACTGCGGACAAAGCCGCCTTCCGTCAGCCGTTTTTCAATGACCGTCTGAGCCTCTTCCAAAGAAAGGCCCTCGACATGGACGTAATCCACCAGGGGAAGGTAAACATCCCCAGAATTGCTGACTCGAGCCTTGGTGGCCAGCTCCGGAACGTTGTAAACGGCGAGTTCGATTAGGTCTCCCGGCCCCAGTTTGACCGTAGCCGACTGCGGTGCCTCACTCTTAGAGTCGGTGGACTTGGATGGGGCAGCATCCGTGCCAGGAACGGTCACGGCGGGCTGGGATACGGGCTGCGCGGCCGGCAGCGGCTGGGTAGCCCCAGTCTGTCCAGATTGGGCCGCATCGCCCGGCTGCTGCGCCAGGACGCGGTTCGAAACAGCCAGCATAGAAAACAGGCACAGCCAGAGAAAACTTTGGCGGATTGAACCCGGTGAGCCCGGTTCCATCAGGAAACCCCTGTGACAAAAGGCAATTAGGTTGCAGTCTAGCACAGCGCTGCCTCCTCCCGGCTTCCCCATTTTGCACTGAAGTGCCGAGTTTTCCACAGGATTTTGCCCGCCAGACATTGAAAACACTTTTGCCGGGCTGTACAGTCAACAAACCCTCGATACACACGCGCATCAGGAATCTTTTCACTAACTATCAGCCGCCGCTCGTCGCTGCATACTCTCTGTAATAGGCACGGAGCGATCCTCCGGGCTTGGGCTTTGGATTCGCTGAGGTTGAAGTCTTGACAGTCATTTTCCTGGCGATCTTTCTGCTGTCGCTGGCGTCGGCGTTCGTCCTGACACGGTATGTGCGCGACGTCGCCAATCGCCGCGGTTGGGTTGCGCTGCCGACACAGGAGCGCCATCTTCATTCGATTCCGCTGCCCCGGCTCGGCGGCGTCGCCATCTTTCTTTCGTTTTCCATCTGCATGGCAGTTGCCCTTGTCTGGGTGTGGCAGACTCACCGCCTGCATTCGGGCATTTCTTTACGGAGGACAATCACCATCCTGGCTCCGGCCGCCATGGTCTTCCTGCTGGGCGTCTACGACGACCTCCGCGGAGCCGGCCCTTACTTCAAGTTCACCGTGCAGGGAATTGCCGCCACGGCTCTGTTTGTCGGGGGCTTGCGGATCGTTAACATCCCGGTCCTGTTTGGCAGTCATCAACTTCCCTGGTTTATCGGACTGCCCTGCACCATCCTCTGGGTTCTGGCCATTACCAACGCCTTCAACCTGATTGATGGCCTCGACGGTCTGGCGGCCGGTTCCGCCCTCTTCTCGACCCTCGTGGCCTTTGTGGTCGCCCTGCTGAATGGGCCGTCGCTGGTCACCCTGATGACCATCGCGCTGGCCGGAGCCATCCTTGGCTTCCTCCGTTTCAACTTCAATCCGGCGACGATCTTTCTGGGAGACTCGGGCAGCCTTTTCATCGGATTCCTGCTCAGCGCCCTGGCGCTGGCCGGAGCGCAAAAGGCTCCAACCATTGTGGCCGTCGCCATCCCGGTCGTTTCTTTCGGTCTGCCGATCCTGGAAACCGCGCTGTCCATTGTCCGGCGCCTGATTGGCGGACGTCCGGTCTTCACCGCCGACCGCGAGCACATCCACCACAAGCTTCTGCAGCACGGCATGACCCACCGCCAGGTCGTCATCCTGCTCTATGGAGTTTCCGCCGTTTTTGCCCTGCTGAGCCTGTTCCTGTTATGGCCGACGGGCAGCTCTCTTGGGCTGGTCCTGGCGGTTCTCGGCATCGGCATCTGGATCGGGGTGCAGCATCTCGGTTACCTCGAATTCGGTGAACTGGCCCGCGTGGCCCACCGCACCTTCGATCAACCGCAGATTTTCGTCAACAATCTGGCCATTCGCCGCGCCACCGAGGAACTCAAAGTCGCCCGCGATTATGAGCAGGTCCGCCGCATTCTGCTGGCCGCTTTCGGCAGTAACGACTTCGACGGATTCGAATTGAAGCTGGACTTGCTTCCCGGTGAACTGGTTCCCGGCGATGGCGACGATCCTGCGTCTCGCCGGGCCGCCTCGTTTCGCTGGAGCAAGCCCGGTGTGGTGCAGCCTGTTTCGAATGCTGCCGTGTGGACCCTGGGCCTGGACCTGCTGACTTCCGCCAACCGCCGCCGCGGCACGCTGCTGATGCGCCGCGTGTACTCCTCCCGCGATCTGCAACTTGACATCAACTTGCTGACTTCAGCCTTCCCGACTGCTCTGGCCGACGCCCTGGATCGTACGCTCGCCCACTCGGCCCAGGTGATTGCTTTGCCCGGCCAGGACACTTCTTTGATCGCGGCCCAGGCCGGATAGTTGGCGAATCCTATGCACGTTCTTCACGTCGTCGGCGCGCGGCCAATTTCATGAAAACCGCGCCTGTGCTGCGCGCCCTGGCCGCGCACGGAGTCCGCCAGACCCTGGTGCACACTGGCCAGCACTACGACGCCGCGATGTCCGAAATCTTCTTCCGCCAACTGGAGATACCTGAGCCGGATTGCAACCTGGACGTCGGTTCTTCGACCCACGCGCAGCAGACGGGCGCCGTCATGCTGGCATTCGAACCGGTCTTGCTCGAGCGCAAACCCGATCTCGTTCTCGTGTACGGCGACGTCAACTCAACCATTGCCGCCGCCCTGGTCTGCTCCAAACTCGGCGTGCCCGTGGGCCACGTGGAAGCCGGTCTCCGCTCGGGCGACCGCAACATGCCCGAAGAAATCAACCGTCTGCTTACCGACCAGCTTTCCGACCTGCTCTTTACCCCGTCCTCCGACGCCGACGAAAATCTGCGCCGCGAAGGCATTGACTCCACAAAGATTCACTGTGTCGGCAACGTGATGATTGATACGCTGGTTCGCCTGCTTCCCCGTGCCGCCAGCCATTCTCTCGGTCACGTCCCCAAACCCTACGCACTGGTTACCCTTCACCGCCCCTCCAACGTGGATGATGGTGCCTGGCTCCGCGACCTGCTCGCAGAGATCTCCGCTCTGAGCACCCGGCTGCAGGTGATTTTTCCCGTTCATCCCCGCACTCGCCAGCGCCTGCAGGCGCTCGCCCCCGTGCGCCAGGCTGGAGCGCGTCTGCGCCTTATGGATCCGATGCCCTACATCGAGTTCCTGGCGTTACAGCGCCAGGCTACGATGGTCATCACCGATTCCGGCGGAATTCAGGAAGAGACGACATTTCTGGGTGTTCCCTGTCTGACCGTGCGCGAAAACACCGAGCGCCCGATGACCATCACGCACGGAACCAACCAGTTGGTGGGACGCGATCTGCAGCGCCTGCGAACCGCTGCCGCGGAAATTATCGAGAGAAGTTCAAACGGAAACGGAGCGCACGCCGATCATCACTGCCGCGTGCCCCTTTGGGATGCACACGCCGCCGAGCGCATCGCACAGGCCATCCTGCACAAGGCGGAGTTCAGCCGCGCCATGATTGCGTAAGGGGAGCGTTCGGGCTTACAACTTCGCGCTGGCGTAGGAGTTAATTTCGCAGTTCAGGCAGACTTCTTCAAAAGCGGGTGCTGTCCATTCCATAATTTCCCCCAATCGTTCAAGCGGGTGAACCGCGAACGTTGCCTAAGCATAGCCCAGCCCGGCGCTCAAATCAATCCTCCTGATGGGCATCCGTGACGGCGCAAGCCGCGCCTTGCAAGCCTTTTGGGATCATCAGCATAGGCGGCTGCAAAATCGTGCACATCCGCTGTGCGTCGCCCGGGTTACGTCTCCCTTTTCCACACGGGAACCCGCACTGCTACTTTCACCCACTTTGCCCCATCGCTATCTTCGACTCCACCGTGATCGAAATGAGGAAGACGCAATCATGTTTGGCAAGCCAGGATTCGGCAAGAGTGTCTACGGCCCCGCTTTCAAAGACATCCCTTTCGTTCCTCTGCAATCGGCTACCTTTTGCGTGCAATGTGAGTTGATCAGCTCCAGCCGCCGGTCGTATTGTCTGGCCTGCGGCAGCACCTCGCTGCTTGGACTCTCCCGCGTTCTGGGCGGATCGCTCCGTCAGCAGCAGACTGCGCACCTCATCACCGACTCCGATCTCGACAGCCTGGTCCGCGACCTGCTTCGTACGGTTCCCGATCCGGTCATGAATGCAGCGGATCCCAATGCCGGTTACACCTATACGGATCATTCCCGCATGCCGTCGCTGGCCCTGCGCAGCCAGTTGCGCGTGGCCAATGCCGCCCATCCTGCGTCCGGTTTTCGCGCCGTGACGGTACCGGAAGAAGTAGAGATTCGTCCGGCGGAGCTTGACCTCGAGCCCGCCATCAGCGCCATCACCGAGCGCGCCCAGCATTTGACCGGCGCTACTGGAGCGGCCATCGCCCTGCGCGCCGGCGACGAGATCGTCTGCCGCGCCCGCACCGGCCGCACCTCTCCCGATCTGGGAGTTCGCCTGCAGACCGACGCCGGCATTTCCGCCGAAGCCGTCCGTTCGGGCGAAATCATGCTCTGTCACGACGCCGAGCGCAATCCGCGGGTGGATCTGGCCAGTTGCCGCCGCCTGGGGGTCCGTTCCATTCTGGTCTCGCCCTTGCGCCACTTCCGCCGCACCCTGGGCATTTTTGAGGTGCTTTCGTCGTCTCCGGGAGCCTTCGACGAGCGCGACGTCGCCACCATGCAACTGCTGTCCAGCATGATGGTGGCCGCCATCTCCCGTATTTCCAGCTTCCGCCGGGCCCGGACCCTGTGCCCCAGCCGCTAGTCCCGACTAGGTGGTTTCCCGCACTGGCACCGCCAGGCGGTCCCATCGTCCTTTTCATTTTCTTCTCTGCTTACTTTTCCGCAGTCCCGCGCTAATATGATTAGGAGCGCGCCCGTCTCGGTCCCGTTCCCAGAGAGATATGACTTCGGCCTTTTCATCACACGCCAATCGGCGGCGGCGTTTGCGTCACAAAGTACAGACGCCGGCGTATGCCACGTTCGCCGAGCGCTCCGAAGCCGCGATGCTCGAACTGCACGAAATCATTAACATCAGCGAAGACGGCGTCGCCATTCAGTGTCACGCTCCGCTCGAATCCGATGGCCGCGTCAATCTCTGCCTGGACTTGGCCGGAAGCGCCGAGCAGATCTACACCACTGGGCAAGTGATCTGGACCAGTGATGGCGGGCGGGCCGGTCTGCGTTTCTCCGAATTGCACCCCGCAGCGCTGTTTCTGCTGCGCGAATGGCTCTTCCTCAACGCCATGGTTGGAGTGTCCACTTCTGAGGCAGCCGCTGCCCCGGTCCCGCACGTGCCCGCGACTCCCAGCTACACCGATACCCTTGCGGCCGTGACGGCCGTGCAGCGAGAGGTCGAAGCGCTGGGTCCTGACTTGGCTGCGGCTCTTCGTTTGATTGCCGCGCGAACTCAAACTTTGCTTCGTGCTTCTGGCGCCGCCATCGCGCTCGCGGCCGCTGAGCCGGAGATCATGGAATGCCGCGCCAGCTCCGGCCCCGATGCTCCGCCCGTGGGCACGCGCTTGCAAGTTGGCTCAGGCTTCTCCGGAGAGTGCGTGAAGACCGGAAGGCTGCTGCGCTGCGACGACTCCGAGACCGATCCCCGCGTGGATCGCGAGAGCTGCCAGGCTCTGGGCATTCGCTCCATTCTCGCCGTGCCAGTTCGTGTGGGAGAGAAATCCATCGGGCTCGTCGAGGTTTTTTCCGGCAGTCCAAACACATTTATTGACGCCGATAACCGCGTGCTGCAGCGTCTGGCGGAAACCGTTCTCGCCGCCCTGAACCGCGCCGCCCGTGCCGAGAACTTGCCGCCCATCGCCGCTCCCTCTGAACCTCCGCCCTTCGCTCCCAACCCAGGCAGCGTGCTCTTTGCCTCGATGCCGGAGGAGAAAAAGGATCAGGAAAAAGCAGAAGAATCGCAGCCAGGCGGCGGCATCAGCCTGCCGCGTTCGTATCTGATCCTCCTGGCCTGCCTCGCCGCCACGATCTTTGGCGCGCTCGGCTACGGCCTTGCTCCCTGGATTCAGAAGGAGGTTGCTCCGTGGGTGATGAGCAAGCTGCACCTGCGGCAGAGCCACTTGCCGACCGTGCTGGCCTCCGCTCCCGCGCCCGGACCCACCGTTGAAACCGCAACTCCCGAACAACTCCGGCAGATGGCTGAGAAAGGCGACCCCGCCGCCGAGAACGCGCTCGGCCTGCGCTACTTTGAGGGAGACGCCCAGGCCGGCATTCGCCAGGATGAAAAGGAAGCCTTTCGCTGGTTCAATCGCGCCGCCGAAGATGGAAGTCTCTCGGCGCAGGCCAAGCTGGGTTTCCTCTACGCCGGCGGGCGCGGCGTTCCCAAAGACCTGAACCGGGCTTATTTCTGGACGGTGTTGGCCCGCGCTCGCGGGGACGAAAGCAACAAGTATCTGGCGACCGTTCTTTCCTCTAACATGACTCGCGGTCAGGCCGCCGCCATCGAGCAGCAAGCCGACCTCTGGCTCCAGCAACATCCCGCCCCCGGCAAGCCCAACGCCGGACGGTGACACAGACCTCAGACCTCAGAAGACCCCAGACGCATGACCTTCTGGGAGGCGTCATCCCGAACCCCCAGCGCCTTTACCAGCGGGGCGAGGGATCTCCAGTGCAGTCACGTTCCAGGTCTGAGGTCCGACGTCCGAGGTCCGGCGCCCGAACGGCGTTAGAATGTGTACAGAGCTCCTTCCGTGCCCACGCTTCGCGACATCCTCGACCAGAGAGTCCGCGAGGCCGATGCCTCGCTCTACCAAAAGCTCGAGAATAACCGCGTTCGCTGCTTCTCTTGCGGACACTGCTGCCCCATTCCCGAAGGCCAGCCCGGCGTCTGCAAAGTTCGCTTCAATCGCGGCGGAACGCTCCACGTTCCCTGGGGATACACGGCCGGCATGCAGTGCGATCCCATCGAGAAAAAGCCGTTCTTTCACGCTTACCCCGGGGCGCTCGCCTACAGCTTCGGCATGCTGGGCTGCGACCTGCATTGCGGGTATTGTCAGAACTGGGTGACCTCGCAGGCGCTGCGCGATCCCAACGCCGTCTCGCCGCCGCTGGAAGTTTCACCCGAGGCGCTGGTTCGCGATGCTCTTCATCAGGGTGCGAAAGTTCTGGTCAGCACCTACAACGAACCGCTGATCACCAGCGAGTGGGCGGTCGCCATTTTCAAGCAAGCCAAGGCAGCCGGTCTGATCACCGGATTCGTTTCCAACGGCAACGCCACCCCTCAGGTTCTCGAATACCTCGCTCCATGGCTCGACCTCTACAAAGTGGACCTCAAGAGTTTCGACGACCGCCGTTACCACGAGCTCGGCGGCCGCATCGGCCCCATTCTCGACAGCATCCGCCGCATTCATCGGATGGGGTTGTGGCTCGAGATCGTCACCCTGCTGATCCCCGGCTTCAACGATTCTGCCGACGAACTGCGCCGCCTCACCGAATTCGTTGCCAGCATTTCTCCCGACATTCCCTGGCACGTCACCGCATTTCATACCGACTACAAAATGCAGGGAGACGGCCAGCGAGACACCACACCCGACGACCTGCAGCGCGCCGCTGAAATCGGCCGCCAGGCGGGCCTGCGCTACATCTACGCCGGCAACCTCCCCGGCCGCATCGGCCGCCTGGAAGACACGCGTTGCCCGCAATGCAGCGAAACTCTAATCCGCCGCTACGGCTACTTCATCGAGGATTACCGCCTGACTCCCGAAGGCCGCTGCCCGCGGTGCTCCTGCCAGATTCCCGGCCGTTGGTCCCGCCAGTTCGACGGCCAGATCACAGATCGCCCTTTCCTGCCGCAGAAACGCTCCCGTTTGTTTACAATCACAAGTCGTTGAATAACGGTTGGGCGCCGCATCCCTGTCGCGTTCTTTGCGGCACGGGTGGAACTCGCACTCGGCGTTTGAGGAAATCTCATAATTCATGCGGAAGAACCTGATTCTCTGTTTGATCGGTGTCTCGTTTCTCTCCGCCTGTTCTCCGCGCAGCTTCCTCACCCGGCGCCTGGCCGCGGACATGATTGCCGCTTCGCCGGCTTTCAAGAGCCCGCAGCAATACGTTCTGCAAACCGGTGTCCTTTCGAACAAGGACTTCATCGCTCCCGAGTATCTGGTACTCGGGCATCACGGCTGGGTCACCGCCTCCAACACCGCCTGTCCGCCCGGCCAGGCCCCTCCGCCGTGCTGGGACGTTCTGTTGACGCCGTCGGGCGTCGAGATCGTGCAGACGGCAGTCCCAGCGGCCGAGACCAACCAATCCACTTTCACCATTCCCATTGCCCGGAGGGAACTGATCGGCGTAACCGGCATCAGCCGGCAGGGCAACCTCGCCGAAGTGGATTTCACCTGGAAATGGGTTGCTCTGAACGAAATCGGCGGCGCTCTCTACACCGGCGACGTGCACTACCGGTCCACCGTCAGCTTTCGAGATTACGATGATGGCTGGCGTCCGATCACCAGCACGCCGCGACCCGACCAGACCCTCGACGATGCCCTCAAGAACGCCGAGCCTGTGCCGTGACGCCTCCCGCGCAACCGCGATGGATCGCGTCCGCCGCCGTATGGCTGAATCCCCGCCGCCTCCGCGCTCATGCCATCGTTCTGGCGTTATGTCTGTGGGGAGTCTTGGCCGCCGATTTCGCCACGCCCGGGTTTTTTGACCGCGCCGGCAACATCAAGTTTCAGGATTTCCTGCCCTTCTACATCGCAGCGCAACTGATCCGCGAAAACCGCGCCGGCGATCTTTTCGACATGCGAATCGCCGACCAGGAACTGCAGGCAATCATTCCGCAGCCATCCGCTGGCCAGCCGGTTCGCCCGCGCCTGCCGATGGTCTACGGTCCCCAGGTTGGCCTGCTGTTTGTTCCTCTGACGCATTTTTCTTTTCCTGTGGCCGCGAGAATATTCGCCGCCTTCAGCGCGCTGCTCTATTTCGCCTGCATCTTCGCGATTTGGAGAACCTGTTCCGGGCTGTGCCCATTCGCCTCACTCGTCGGTTTGGCGGCGCTGGCCTTTCCTCCGTTCTTTCATTTCGTGGCACGCGGCCAGATCTCCGCCCTGGTGCTGGCCTGCTTTACAGCCGCTTTTCTGGCCCTGCGCGCCCGCCGCGACGGGTGGGCCGGCATCGCTTTCGGCTGCCTGATTTTCAAACCGCAATTTCTGCTGGCGATTCTGCTGATTCTCTTGCTCGCAGCCGCATGGCGTCTGCTCATCGCAACTGTGCTGTCTGCATCCGCTCAGCTTGCCTTGACCTGGATGTACTTCGGCTCCGCCGTGATGCGCTCCTACCTCAGCACGCTCCTGCACGTTTCGCGCTGGATAGACATGGCCGAGCCGGGCCGGGCTCCAATCCAGATGCACTCCCTGCGCGCTTTCTGGTCGCTGCTCGTGCCCTGGCCGCGCCCGGCTTTCGCGCTCTACCTCCTGACGTCTATCTTCGTCATCGTGCTCGCGGCGGCCCTTTGGAAATCCGCTCTGCCGCTGGCCCCGCGCTTTTCGGCGCTGACCCTGGCCGCCGTTCTCGTCAACCCGCATCTTTTTGTGTACGACCTGCTGGTTCTGGCCCCGGCGCTGCTGCTGCTTGCGGACTGGTCTTTGCGCCATGCTAAGCAATCTACGTCCGCCCTTATGAACGTGCTGCTGTATGCCGCATTCCTCCTGCCGCTGTTTGGCCCGCTCGCTCGCTGGACCCACCTTCAGCTCTCGGTCCCGGTCTTTGCCGCGCTGTTGTGGGCCCTCCGGCGCGAGGCATCCGACGTCTCCGATCCTGAGCTTGCTCCGCGCGAATCCGGCGTTGTATAACCCTTCTTCCGACGGGGAACGATATGAAAATCCGCAAGACTGCCCTCGCAGCTGTGTTTCTGGTGATCTGCACGCTCGCGCTCACGGCTCAGAATGGACCTGTCGCTCAAACTGGACCGAAGACCAAACCCAAGCTGACCCTGGACGAGTTCTTCAACTCCGTCAGCTTCCCGGCTATCGCGATGTCGCCTGACGGCACTTCCGTGGTGATCGAGACCGAACGTGCCGACTGGGACCAGCAGATTTTCCGCGACGATCTCTGGCTCTATCGTGACGACGGCAAAGGTGGCACGCTGATTCAGTTGACCCAATCCGGTCACGATTCTGATCCCAAGTGGTCGCCTGACGGCCGCTGGATCGCCTTTCTCTCCGCGCGCAAGACCGAGGCAGAAAAATCCGGTGACTCCGACGCCGATCCAAAAGACGAACCCGCCAGCCAGGTCTACCTCATCTCGCCCGCCGGCGGCGAAGCCTTCGCCCTCACTCAGGGAGACGAAGAAGTCCATGCCTTTGCCTGGTCCGCTGATTCGCAGACACTTTACTTCGCCACCCGCCAGCCCTGGACCAAGGCGCAAAAAGATGGCTACAAGAAAGAATGGAAAGACGTGGTCGAGTACCGCACCGCCGAACGTGGAGACACCATCTTTGCCCTCGACGTTCCAGCCACGATCGCCCGCCACTCCACCCCGCTGGCCAAAGCCGAAACCGATTCGGGCAAAGAGAAAGATGACGCCACTCCCGACGCTCAGCCCCTCGCCACAACGCCGCTGCGCGTAGATGCCTTGCTGACCTCGCCCGACGGCACCAAATTGGCTTTCCTCACCAACGCCATCAACCAGCGTGAGGAAAAATACGAGGACGTCGAAATCTATCTGATTGGTGTGGGGCGGGCACTCCTGCCCGCCACTGCCGCCAGTGGAGCAGAATCCAGCGCCGTACCCCTGCTCCAACCCCGCCGCATCACCCACAACCAGGCGGTCGAAATCCGCCCCCACTGGGGCAACGACAGCCGCCACATCTTCTTCAGCGTCGAAGAAGGCGACGTCTCCGGCCCCTACCGCGACCTGCAGCCGCACCTCTACTGGGTGGACACTGAAACCGGGAAGATTGATCAGTGGGGCAAAGATTTCGCCGGTCAGGTCGTCAGCTACGATACCTATGGCAACGGGATCGTCCTGACCGCGCGCCTTGGCACCGAGGTTCAGATGTACACCGCCGCCAATCCCGCCGATTCACTGCACATCTTTGCCGGACAAAAAGGGAGCTACGAAGAACTGTCAACCGGAGCGCGCTCCCTGCGTACGGCGTTCATTTACTCTTCGCTCGTGCTCCCTGCCGAGGTCTACCTGGCCGAAGGTCCGAACTTGCTGACCACAGCCCGTGCCATCACTTCGTTCAACCAACTCTTCACCGAGCGCGACCTTCCCCAGGGCAAGCCCTACCAGTGGAAGGCCGACGACGGCACCACCGTCGAAGGCATGCTGATCTATCCT
>Ga0209415_10006461_pt1 | contig 20825 bp, 19 predicted proteins | sample PeaSoiSIISIP2007_FD_187696 | JGI IMG/M metagenome (GOLD analysis project Ga0209415, IMG submission 187696) | Peat soil microbial communities from Weissenstadt, Germany - SII-SIP-2007 (SPAdes) (version 2) | ecosystem: Environmental > Terrestrial > Soil > Wetlands > Peat | place: Germany...
GTACGAATTAAACTTCGTGAATTAATCGTTCTGCGAACTTTGTTCGCCTTCTATTCGTGCATCGTGCTTTGTGCATCGTGCTTCGTCACGCAACCTCACTCTAATTTTTCTCCCACCTGGCCATGTCGACCATTGAAGAAATCTCGGGCTGACATAGCGCGTTTCCCTGCTAGTTGGACCTCCAGAATCTGAAGGACTCCATCCCCTGTCTGAACTAACAAACTATCCTCTAGTACTTGCAAAATTTGACCCGGAGCAGCCTTCCCCACTTTCGGAAACACTTCCGTCACCGAATTCTGGTCCTGCAGTAAGGGAGCGCTTTGCCATATCTTTAAGTTTTCTCCCTGAAAGGTCGTAAACGCTCCAGGCCAAGGGTTTAACCCCCGAATCTGATGATGCAGTTCCATGGCCCGCTGCGACCAATCTAAACGTTCATGTTCACGTTTTAGAAGGGGCGCATAATTCGTTGTACCAGTTTGGGGCGTAGCAACTAATCTCCCCATTTCCAACTCATTTAACGTGTCAATCAGGAGTTTCGCTCCTAAAGAGGCTAACTCATCATGAATCTCACCCGTTGTTGCTTCATTAGAAATCAGGACTTCTTGTTTTAACAACATATCTCCTGTATCCAAACCATTATCCATCAGCATGGTAGTCACTCCGGTACGAGTTTCTCCCCTAATAACCGCCCAATGAATCGGCGCTGCTCCACGGTAGGCTGGGAGCAAGGAAGCATGAACATTTATGCACCCTCTTGAAGGCAACTGCAAAATTTCCTGAGATAAGATTTGTCCATAAGCAACCACAATAATACTGTCCGGGGCTAAAACCCGTAGCAGTTGGATTCCCTCCGGCGTTTTTATCTTTTCGGGTTGAAAAATAGGTACACCTAACTCCTCTGCCGCCACTTTAACGGGGCTAGACTTTAAATTTTTCCCTCGCCCAGCAGGCCGATCAGGCTGGGTAAAGACCCCGACCACTTCATGTCCCGCACTCACCAAGGCCCGCAAAGAAGGAACGGCAAAATCTGGTGTACCCATAAAAACTAATCTCATATTCATACCCCTTTCTCGAGGTTCGATGCCTGAAATCCAAGCCCGAGGAGCGCCTTTCTGCGAAGCGACTACATTCACTCTCTGTGACCCGTAAGCCAGGAGGAGCGTTTTCTGCTAAGCGGATGCGTCCGTGAAGCCGCGGTCCAGACGAGCGCCGATGGTTTGCGTCCCCGTAGCGCGCCGAAGGGACTTGTCCATGGATGGACTGATGCCGCGGTGCCAAGGATGGCATGGAGCGGCGCACATTCATCCCACCCAGAGGTTCGGACGCGCTCGCGAACCGTCCAGCTTGTCAGCGGCGTAACTCGCAGACGCGTGCAGAAAACGCTCCTCCTCCCCCGTCGGTCTAACCCCGTAATGTGTGCACAAAAAGCTCCGACTAGCTTCGATAAGTTTTCTTAGCAACATCGATAAACAATATTCCTTCTAGATGGTCGATCTCATGTTGTAAAGCACGGGCCAACAAACGATCCGCCTGAAAGTCCAACAATTGTCCATGACGATTTAGCCCCTGAACACGAACTCTCGCTGCCCTAACTACATCTCCTGTTATATTGGGTATACTAAGACACCCTTCCTCAGCACTGGTTGCTCCCTCTTTTTCCAAAATAACCGGATTAATGAGTTCAACCAGCACTTCATCCACTTTAATCACGACGACCCGCTTAGAAACCCCAATTTGAGGTGCAGCTAACCCCACCCCATCGGCGGCAAACAAGGTATCCACCATATTATCTAGCAACTTAATAATAGAGGGATTAACCTCTTTAACCTCTTTCGCTTTCTCACGCAGTACTTCTGCACCGATTTCCACAATCTGATAAACAGCCATTTCTATTTACTCCTTCCATCTCGCGAATACTAGTTCGTAGTTCGAATATCTAAATACCCATATCGAATATCGATCAGCAATATTCTTTATTTTATGTCCTTAGTGGTTAAACTTTCTTAGAGTATTCTGCCCTCTGTTTCAGGTAAGTGGATCAACTTCGATGTTTAAAATAATTCCACTACTCGCTGGACTTTTAAAAAACTGTTGAACCCCTTGATGCAAAAAATTTCTCAGCAAACTCAAACTTTTTCCTTTGACGGATATTTGCCATCTCCATTGGTTCTTGAGTCTAGATAATAGGGCTGGAGCAGGCCCCAGAATATCCAGTTCATTATTTCCAAATTTAGGTTCTTGCATTCCTAGCCGCAAATATACCCCTAAATCATTGGCCCCTTTTATGACCCGCTCCTCTTTTTCATGAAGGAGAAGAACGCGAATTATATGAGTGTACGGCGGATACTTTCGTTCTTTGCGATAGCGAATCTCTTCCCAGAAAAACCCTTGGAAATCATGGTGCGCCGCCTTCAAGATAGCACCATCTGTCGGAGAATAGGTCTGAATCACAACTTCACCCGGTTTGACACTCCGACCCGCTCGACCCGCAACCTGGGTTAAGAGTTGGAAAGTCCGTTCTCTAGCCCGGAAATCCGGAAAATTGAGCGTTTGATCCGCAGCAATAACCCCAACTAACGTGACATTTGGGAAGTCCAGACCTTTAGCCATCATTTGCGTCCCTACCAAAATAGACGCTTCTTGACGACGAAACCTTTCCAAGATCGTGTGATGGGCTTTACCGGACCGGGTCGTATCATAGTCCATGCGCAGAATGGGAACCCCCGGCAAGAGACCCTGCAATTCCTCTTCGACACGCTGCGTTCCCAGCCCAAAGAACCGAATATACCGGCTACCACATTTCGGACATGATAAAGGTGGAAGCTCTTTGTGGTTGCAATAGTGACAGCGCATGGCCTGCCCCTGAGTATGATACGTCAGGGCTATATCGCAATTAGGACAACTAACCACGTAGCCACATTCCCGACATACCACAAAGGTGGAATACCCTCTACGGTTCAGGAAAAGCATTGTTTGCTCGCCCCGCTCTATCCTTTCCCGCAGCTTTCGTTGGAGTAGAAGGGAGAACACACTGCGGTTTCCCTGCATAAGTTCCTCTCTCATATCCACGATTTCGACCGGTGGGAGGACACTTTCCCCGATCCGCTGGGTCATCGTTAGCAAGCCAATTTTACCAGCTTGTGCTGCCGCATAGGCTTCTAAGGAAGGCGTCGCACTTCCCAGCAAAACAACACCCTTTAGCTGTTCCATCCGTTTGCGGGCAACATCCCGTGCATGGTATTTGGGATTCTCATCTTGTTTGTACGCGCCATCATGTTCTTCATCCAAAATAATCAGTTTTAAATTCAATAAAGGAGCAAACACTGCCGAACGAGCCCCGATAACGATCCGCTTATGCCCAGTCAAAATGTCCTCCCAGGCTTTCATTTTTTCCTTTGGTCGTAAACCCGAGTGCAATATTATCACTTGCTCGCCAAATTGGGTTTCAAAATAACGCGCCACTTGTGAAGTCAGAGAAATTTCCGGTACAAGAAGAATTGCATCTCCACCTCGAGCTAATATTTGCGTAATCAACTCACGATAAACATCCGTTTTTCCGCTGCCCGTCACACCATGCAATAAGACGGTTTGAGGTGAACCTTCCTCTAAGGCGGCTAAAACACTTCTTACTGCAACAGTTTGTTCCCCTGTTAGGTTGTAGGTCCGCCCCGAGGATAGGTCACCTTCATTGACCTCGTCTTGCCGGCATAAAAGAGATGCTTCCTCTAAAGAACCTTTAGCAAAAGAGATTTGCTTTATAACTCCTTCTCCTTTCGAAACAAAGCGTGTTTCCTTTTTAGCCCAACCTTGGTGAAGGAGCTTGTCAAGTGTTGCCTCAGAAATATCTGCTCGTTTTAAGAAGATCTTAAGGGGAATGGCCTTACTCCGTGACCGATCAAGCACATTAACCGCTCGAAAGGCGTCCGTATCTAGCCACTGTAAAGTCTGAATATCTGAATCCTTCATGGATGCTATGAGTTTAACCCAATCTTCCATTTTTCCTTTGAGCAGTGGCCAAACCGTGTGCAAGCTTTGCGCCACTGAGCAAATGGTCGTCTGTGCTAACCAATGGGCAAGTTCAATCAACTCAGTTGGAACAAGACTTTCCTCATCTACAATTTCTAATATCAACTTGAGATTTATCAACGCTAGTTCATCTGGCAGATCATTAGTAACATTTACCACGAGCCCCTGCACCTTGCGGTTTTGGAGAAAGACGAGAACTCGCATACCTATCTTTAGGTTAAAATATTCAGGAATAAGATAATGGTAACTTTGATCTAGGCGCCGATTTGCTACATCAACTAACACCTCAGCATAACGAAACATGACGACGCCTCCTTAACGGCAAAATATTTTTTAATTAAAGAGCGTTGTCCATCTTCAAAAATATTATAACAGATTCTGAGCTTGCGATATATTTTATCATATTCCTTTTAATATAAGTAATCAAAGATTAGACGCTCTTGTTATAGAAAGTATTAACCATTAACTTTTAGCTGCTTGTCAAAATACATTTAATTGTGATATGATCCATACAAATAAAAGTCTTGTACCTTTAAATTAGTCCCGTGAGACTAAGAAGGGAATTGTGAACCATGAGTTAAACATGGGTACCTCTTTCTTGCTCGCGGGCAGGGAAGAGGTTTTTAGTTTACAAAGAGGAGGAATACCATGTCTACCGAAGTTCAGATTCACGAAAGACTCCCACTTACCCAAGCAATCCCTCTCGGCTTGCAACACGTCTTTGCCATGTTTGGTTCTACAGTCCTTGTTCCTTTTTTGACTGGACTCAGTCCATCTGTCGCTCTCCTTTCTTCGGGGATCGGCACCATAATATTCCTATTATTAACGAAAAGTCGAATTCCCGCTTATCTAGGTTCCTCGTTTGCCTATATCGCAGCCCTAACCACCTTTGTCAAGACGAATCATAATCCTTCCGCAGCGATGGGTGGCGCCTTAGCCGTTGGTGTGGTATATCTAATCATCTATCTTCTCATGGCTGCCTTTGGCACTCGCTGGATCCACAAGATTGTTCCCCCAATCGTCGCTGGGCCAGTCGTCGCTATTATCGGCCTAAGCTTAACTCCAGTTGCTGTAAGCATGGCCTCAAAAAATTGGCCGATTGCCGCCTTCACTTTAGCTGTCGCGGCTTTACTCTCGGTGTATGCTAAAGGATTCCTGAAAATTATTCCTATCCTCGTGGCTATCATCGCCGGATACATTGTAGCCTCTGCTATGGGTCTTGTTGATTTCCAACCATTCTATGCCTCCTTTAGCCACCTTTTCGTCAGTCCGGTCAAACTGGGAAGCGATTTCCAACTGCCCAGCTTTGATCAAATAGCGATTTTAGCAATGGCTCCTCTAGCGTTAGTTACGATCATCGAGGATTTAGGACACATGATTGTGCTCGGCAATATTACTCATTCTGACCCCATCGAAAACCCCGGATTTCATCGTGTCCTCCTCGGTAATGGCCTAGCCACCGTTGTGGCTAGCTTTCTCGGAGGCCCTCCGGTAACTACCTACGGTGAAAACATTGGTGTACTAGCTGTGACGAAAGTTTACAGTACCTTCAACATTTGGATGGCCGCCATCATTGCTATCATCTTGAGTCTGTTTAATCCCTTACAAGCCGCGATCATGTCTATTCCTACCGCAGTTATGGGTGGAGTTACCATCCTCCTCTTCGGCATGATCGGTACGACAGGTTTACGTACTCTCCTCGAAGCTAAGGTCGATTTTTCCGAAACGAAAAACCTCATCATTGCCTCCGTCATTTTCGCTCTCGGTATTGGATTGCCTGACCACGGCGTAGCTTGGGCAACCATCGTCGGAATAGCCTTAAACCTTATCCTCAAGGGTCAAGCCGAAAACGGCAAAGCAGTCGAGCCAAATGTAAAGCTAAGGATTGCAGAAAAAGCTTCAAACTCAGCAAAGCAGGGTAAAGCGAAAAACAAACCAAAAGGCAAGTAAAGCTAACAAATAAAGCAAGAGGCTCTTGTATGACAAGAGCCTCTTGCTTTATTTTCTCTCGTAATTAGGGAAAACCTCATGTTACATACTTTTGAAAGATTTTTTCTAAGAGTAACATACAAACCTCCCTAAACATTTGATAGATTTAATGAAGATGATTACTAGTGCACTCTTCTTTAATTAATTTCAACAACCTTTTTTCAGATAGTTCAAGGGCATCCTTAACTGAATGTCCGGCTCCAAAATATCTTGTCACATAAGCATCAGCGAGTATATTAAAGGCTGTTTGATTAATATTCCCTGTAATAACAGCTTCACAATTATACTCCAATACTTTTTGAGCGAGAGTTTCTTCTAGTGAAGTTCCTGATAATTCATCTTTATTTATAACTTTAACAGTCAAATCGTTTATGTTAACAATTAAAATATATGAGCATTGTTCAAATTTCTCAGATACCTGACTCTCCAAACTTTTGCCATCAGCCGCCACTGCAATATTCATTATTTCCCTCCATTAATTCTGTAAGCACTTTCTCCCTACCTCACGGGCAAATTGAGCTTCTGCATCGCCTTCTCCATAATTTCCTGATCCTGAACACGAATGACCACTTGAGCCTGTTCATTCTCTGACTCTACAAAAGCATACATGTACTCTACAACTACATCCTGTTTAACAAGCTGGTTGAGCATCTCCGCCAGTCCACCTGCGCGATCAGGAACCTTGAGTACCCAGACCTTTGTTAAGGAAACAACGACTTTTTGGGCACGTAGTTTTTCCGTTGTCGCTTCAGGTTCATCCACGATAATTCGTAACACCCCATAATCCTTGGTATCCGCCAATGACAGGGCCCGCAAATTTACCTTAAGTTCGGCGAGGAGACTTATTACCTCGGCCAACCGTCCTTTGGCATTCTCCAGAAAAATAGATAATTGCAACATGCTTATCTCACCCTCCCTATTTGCGTTGATCAATAACCCGAATGGCTTTCCCTTCACTCCGCGGAATACTCTTGGGTTCAACTAGGCGAATGCGAACTGTGATACCTAGCATTTCCTTAATTCTTTGTTTTAGACGTTCTTGTTGCTCTTCCAACTCTCGTACTTCGTCAAAGAAACTAGTTTCATTGACTTCCACCTGAACTTCGAGTTGGTCCAAGTTCCCTGAGCGGTATATGACAAGTAGATAATGCGGTTCGAACTCTCCCAAAGAAAGAATTGCCTCTTCAACTTGACTGGGAAAGACATTGACGCCTCGAATGATTATCATATCGTCCACTCGAGCCGTGACGCGTTCCATTGTCCAGCCAACGTGTCCGCAGGAACAGGTACCATAATGTAGGGTCGTCAAGTCTTTGGTCCGATAACGCAACGCAGGAAAGGCCTCTTTTTCCAGACTGGAAAGAACTAACTCTCCTAGGACTCCCTCAGGTAACGGATTTCCTTCGGGATCCAAAATTTCCGGATAAAAATGTTCATCAATATGTAGGCCCTGATGAGCCGGACATTCCAAAGCAACGCCCGGTCCCATAGTTTCGCTGAGACCATAGATATCGAACGCTTTGATGCCCAAGCGTGCTTCGATTTGTTCTCTCATGCCTTCTGTCCAGGGCTCTGCACCGAAGATCCCAATTTTGAGCTTTAATTCATCCCGTGTGATCCCCGATCCTTCCAGACTTTCCGCTAGATACAACGCATAAGATGGGGTGCAGGCCAGCACAGTTGTGCCAAAATCCCGCATCAGCATGAGTTGACGGGCTGTATTTCCACCCGATATCGGAACGACTACAGCGCCCAGTTCCTCACAGCCATAGTGTAGTCCCATCCCCCCAGTAAACAAGCCATAGCCGTAGGCAATTTGAACAACGTCTTGCTTGGTTACACCTGCTCTTGCTAGTTCACTGGCCACGATCTTTGCCCAAAGCTCTATGTCTTTGCGAGTATACCCCACAACCGTCGGCTTACCAGTTGTTCCTGAAGAGGCATGAAGACGGACAATATTTTCCATAGGTTCGGCAAAAAGCCCAAACGGATAATTTTTGCGCAAATCTTCTTTAGTCGTTAAAGGAAGTCGTTGAAAATCCCGCAGAGACTGAACTTCCTCAGCTCGGTTGATTCCGACCGCTCCAAAACTTTCTTGATAGTATGGAATATGCAATACCCTCTCTACCGTTTTACGAAGACCCTTCAACAATTGTTGTTCTATGTCCATTACCCCATCCCCTACTTTTGCCATAAATTTGTCTATATTACTCCCACGCCTTACATATAAAGCGCAATTATATGATCTAATATACTACAGTTTTGGTTATCATACCACTAATTTGACTACCTTAGCCGGAATACCAAATTCCATCCTTATGATGATACTTTAAAACCTAAAATCCCGCATTTTTTTATACCTACAAGGAAAAACACTGTAAATACGAAAAAAATAAGGCAGGTAAATTATTGCTAATTCGCCTGCCTTTTAGAACATTCATACCCTAGATTGAGACTATTTTCAGACCATCTCTAGATCTACAATCCTGCCAGCTTGCGCAAAACTTCAACTTTGTCCGTTCTTTCCCAGGGAAGGTCGAGGTCAGTTCTGCCAAAATGCCCATATGCTGCTGTTTGACGATAGATAGGGTGTCGAAGATCCAAGGCCTTGATGATACCAGCTGGCCGCAGGTCAAATGTCTGCAGTATAAAGTCAACAATTTTATCATCAGCAATCTTTCCTGTGCCAAACGTCTCAATAGAAACGGATACTGGACGGGCCACACCAATGGCGTATGCAATTTGAATTTCACAACGGTCTGCTAACCCTGCAGCAACTACATTTTTAGCCACATAACGAGCCGCATAGGCTGCCGAACGATCAACCTTTGTGGGGTCCTTACCTGAGAAAGCGCCACCGCCATGGCGAGCCATCCCACCATAAGTATCCACTATGATTTTACGTCCTGTCAGACCACAATCCCCTTGGGGTCCACCGATCACAAAACGTCCCGTAGGGTTAATAAAATACTTTGTATCCTCATCTAACAACTCTCTGGGAATGGTCGGGTACACAACATATTGCAGCAAATCGCGACGAATTTGGTCTTGGGTTACATCCGGGTGATGCTGAGTAGAGATCACAACCGTATCAACCCGAACCGGTTTGTTATCCTCATATTCCACAGTAACCTGTGTTTTTCCATCCGGGCGCAAGTAACTTAAGAAATCAGATTTCCGCATTTCACTGAGTTTACGTGCTAAACGGTGTGCTAAGTCAATGGGAGTCGGCATGTAACTTTCACTTTCATTCGTCGCATAGCCAAACATCATACCTTGATCTCCAGCTCCAATGGCCTCGATATCGCTATCGGTCATTTCGCCAGATTTCGCTTCTAAAGACCGATTGACACCCAACGCGATATCGGCCGATTGTTCCCCGATCGAGGTTAAAACTGCACAGGTATCAGCATCAAAACCATATTTGGCCCGAGTATAACCAACTTGCCGAATCGTTTCCCTCACTACATGAGGAATATCCACATAACAGGTGGTCGTAATTTCGCCACTGACCAGGACCAATCCTGTCGTTACGGTCGTTTCACAAGCCACTCGGGCGTTAGGATCTAACGCATAAATCGCATCCAAAATGGCGTCTGAAATTTGGTCACAGATTTTATCTGGATGACCTTCCGTCACAGACTCAGATGTAAATAACTTTCTAACCAATTATTTCACTCCTTTATTTCTACCTCGAGGAGACTGGTGAGTTCACGAACGAGAAGTCGTCCAACCTCAAGTTTACTCAACTGAGGAAAATCAATTTTTCTTCCGTCTGGGAAGAGAAAACTGACAATGTTGGTAGTGCAACCGAAGCCAGCCCCTGGCTTCGTAACGTCATTAGCCACTATGAGATTGACGTTTTTCCTCTGCATTTTACTCTGAGCGTTAGCCAAAAGATTCTCTGTTTCAGCTGCAAACCCGATCAGTATCTGCGTAGTTTTCCTACGCCCTAGCTCAGCTAAAATATCAGGGTTCGGAACCAACTCCAGCGTACAGTTTGTCCCATCCTTTTTTATCTTTTGCTCTGCCTGAACCGCCGGACGGTAATCCGCAACCGCAGCCGCCATAACGACAACGTCTACCTCAAGAAAACGCGCCAAAACTGCATCATACATTTCAAGAGCCGTCTGCACAGATATTCGTGTCACTCCAGAAGGGGTTGGCAAATCTGTTGGCGCACTCAAAAGGATGGTCTCTGCACCTGTTTCCTGTAACGCTTGAGCAATGGCATACCCCATACGGCCTGAGCTTCGGTTACCGAGATAACGAACGGGATCGAGCGGTTCTTGGGTTCCTCCCGCAGTCACCAGAACCCTCTTACCCTTTAACCAATCCCGACTGACGAAAAACCGAGCTAAGGCTTCCACAATCTCCACTGGTTCACTCATCCGTCCGTCCCCATCAGTTCCACACGCTTGAAAGCCTGTGTTAGGTCCAAGGACATAAATCCCTCGCTCCTTGAGGATCGCCAGATTAGCTTGAGTCGCCGGATGATGATACATGGCATGGTTCATGGCTGGTGCCACAAAAATCGGAACACGGGTTGCCAATAGAACAGTCGAAAGAAAATCATCCGCTAATCCTATCGCCATCTTGGTTAATATATTGGCCGTGGCCGGTGCAACGACGACGGCATCAATGTACTCTGCCAAGGAGATATGCTCGACATTCCACAGTTTAGGCTCCTCAAACAACTCCACATGCACTGGATTTGCTGCAAGACTTTGCAACGTCAGTGGGGCAATAAATTCTGTGGCGGCCTTCGTCATCGCGACGTGGACTTCAGCGTGCTGCTTTCGCAAACGGCTGATCATTTCCGCTGCTTTGTATGCCGCAATTCCACCAGTTACACCGACGAGTATTTTTTTCCCTGCAAACATTATTCGTTCTCTTCCGGAGTACATTCATAAGTGCATTGGGAGTGAGAAATCTCTTCGAGTGAAATGCTGACTGGCTTTATGCCCTTTGCTAGATCTTCATGCTTTCCTTCTTCCATGATTGCACGTGCCCGCTTAGCAACCACTACGACTAACGTATACTTGCTATCGACCTTACGCATCAAAAGATCAAGTGAAGGTTGTTTCATTTACACTCCCCCTTTAAAAACAAACGGTTTTCGTTTAACCCGACATTTTTCTGCTACGAGGATACTCTTTAGTTTATTAACAGCCTCAGAAACTTCATCGTTGATGACTACATAATCATACTCACTCACATAACCAAGTTCCTGAATTGCAGTGGCTAACCGTTTCTGAATAACCTCTTCAGTCTCCGTTCCCCGTTTGTGAATACGTTCGGAGAGAATATCCAGCGAAGGCGGAACAATAAAGGTAAAAATACCTTGGGGAAAACGTTTTTTAATTTGTAGCGCTCCCTGAATTTCGATTTCTAAAATAACATCCTGTCCTAGCTGTAGTGCCTGTTCGACAGCAAATCTTGGTGTTCCGTAATAATGATCACAGAATTGAGCCGATTCCAGCAATTCATCCTCTGCAATCATGACTTCAAATTCCTTCTGCGAACGGAAATAATAATGAACCCCTTCCACTTCCCCGGGGCGGGGTGACCGCGTCGTCATCGACACAGAATATTTTAAGTTAGGTACTTGGCGAAGTAGTTCTTGACAGAGCGTCCCTTTGCCGGCACCAGAAGGACCTGAAAGTACAATTAGTAAGCCATGATTTTTTTCCACGCTACACCCCTAATCTGCCGGGTCTTCTACGTGGGTGGTACTTGACTCTTTTGTTGAAAGACGATGAGCCACTGTTTCAGGCTGAACTGCAGACAGAATTACATGATGGCTGTCACAGATAATCACAGCACGTGTACGCCTTCCATAAGTGGCATCAATGAGCATGCCAGCATCCCGCGCTTCTTGAATAATACGTTTGATTGGGGCGGATTCCGGACTCACAATCGAAATAATTCGATTAGCAGATACAATATTGCCAAACCCAATGTTAATGAGCTTAATGTCCAAGCTGAGTCCTCCAATTACTCTAAATTTTGAATTTGCTCGCGTATCTTTTCTAGTTCACTTTTAACATTAACCACCTGTTGCCCAATCCTTAAATCATTAGCTTTAGATCCGATGGTATTGATTTCTCGGTTCATTTCCTGAACTAAGAAATCTAGTTTGCGCCCCACCGGCTCGGGACTACGCAAGGCCTCCCGACTTTGAGTCAGATGGCTGTCAAAGCGAACCAACTCTTCCGTGATTGACGCGCGGTCCGCAAAATAAACCACTTCATTCGATAATCGAGTTGCATCTAATTCAACCTCACCCAAGAGTATCTGAATACGTTCCTGCAGGCGTTCATGATAGTCTGTCACGACAGAGGGAGCGCGCTCGGTAATCGTTTGCAAATACTCAGCAATGAGATCGAGCCGTTGTAATAAATCGATCGTTAACTTTTCTCCTTCAGAACAACGCATTTGCCCAAAACCATCGGCAGCTTTCAATAATGACTCAGCACACGCTCTCCACAAAGTATCAAGATCGATTTCAGGCTCCACAACCGAAAGAACATCTGGCAAAGTCACTAGACGGTAAATATCTGTCTCATGCGCTGTATGTAGAGCTAAGGCGAGATCCTTCAATGTCTTATCATACGACAGTGCCAAATCTTTGTCAACCTTCACCAATCTCTTTCTTCCTTCAGTTTCCACCACATTAACATACACTTCGATTCGGCCGCGCTGAAACCGTTCTTGTAACGTTTTACGTATTCGTTCCTCAAAACTAGCAAAGTTACGCGGTAACCGGACAATAATTTCTAAGAATCGATGATTGACGGATTTAAGTTCTACAGAAAACTGATAACCATTTTCACTTGCCTCTCCCCGCCCGAATCCTGTCATGCTATTTGCCACTGACCTTCGCTTCCTCTCTTAAATAAACACGAAAACTCGGCTTACGCCGTGCAGTCATCAATTTCATAGTTTAAATATTACTAGTAACCAATTTATTCATTTTATCAGCGATTGTTATACATTCTTCAGCTTCTTCATCCGAGACAATGAGAGGCATATCAGATGCACTCACAAAGACACCTCCTATCCCGCGCTAATATTACCATATTTTTCAAGGGTAGTAAATCCAGTATACAGGGGGACTCTGTAACGTTTCAGGACTCTTTTGAACTCCTGCCATTCGAAGCTCCGCCTTTGGCTCCTTCTGTTGAGCCATTTATACAGCGTTTTCATCGCCTGTTCATAGAACTCATTCAAGTTTTCAAAATTTCCTATCAGCCCATAATAGTTGTAGTAACATCTCAGCTTAGCGTTCAACTCCAGGAACAGTCTACGAAGCCTGTTGTTCCTGTTCTCCCTGCACCAATCTTTAAAGGTATGCAGGGACTTTTTGAGTTTCAATGTAGATGTTCTCCTTTTGATTATTAGTATGAGGCTAACTATTCCGCCTGAGGAGATCCCGTTGCCGGGTGTATTACCTCTCCATCTTGTTTCAATATGCCTGCTTGAAGCCATTTCTTGATTAGCCCAAGGAATGCTCTGTTGTCAACTCTTTGCTCTAACATTTTAATAAGCCAAGTATGATCTATGTTTTGGAAAAATCCCCGAATTATCTGCTTCTACCATGTAACTGTAATTGCCAAAGTTCAATTCTTTTGTCAGGTCCTTAATTACTGTATGTGCGCTAAGCTTGGGTCTATAGCCATAACTACTACTACAACAAAAATATTGTTCAAAGATGGCTTCTAGCACCTTGGCTGCTGCACTCTGTATGAGCTTATCCGCTAGTATCCGCACCATCCGGAATAAATAATGTTTTACAATCATCAGACAGTTTATCAAGATCCCAAAAAGATTTAGGTCTAGGATTCATCTCCTTTAAATCCATAACAGTCAGCTTTATAATACCGGACAAATCATTTCCTGGTAACTCACAGTCAGACGCAATAAATGTAAATCTACTCAAATAATCACACATCCTATAAAAGTATTTGACAATCAAATTTGCGAAAAATGTATCCAATCCCCGCCACGGATGACGGGCCTTTGCATTGCATGGCGTACTAACGTTCTGGGTGTTCCCGTAGCGTCATACTACTTTTATATTGGCTAAGTTACGGGAACATCTTGTTGCTGTCTGGCGCTTGCATCTTTCTATCACAATTATGATATAATATGTATATAAACAATGATAGGATGGTGTTTTTGAATATGCCAATCATTAAGCCTATTTCTGATCTGCGCAATAACTTCAACCAAATATCCGAAATCTGTCACGAAAATGGTGAACCGGTTTTCATTACCAAGAATGGACAAGGGGACTTAGTGGTAATGAGCATGGCTTTATATGAAAAGCAGCAGGCTTTACTTGAACTGTATCAGAAGTTAGCAGAAGCTGAAGCCCAAAGCGCCGCAGAACTTCCTCGCATTTCCCATAAAGATCTATTCAACAAGTTACGGTCAAAGATAAATGGATAGCAAGTTTCGAATCGAATACCTACCAATTGCGGAGAGAGACTTGACCGAAGTACTCGACTATATTCAGATTGACAATCCCACTGCTGCACTAAGATTTATTGGGGAAATTGACAGGGCCATCTCCAAATTAGCCCACTTTCCTTTCATAGGGCATGTGCCAAAAGATCCAAGACTTATTCACTTAAACTATCGGATGCTGGTCGTGGAAAGTTACCTTGTTTTTTATGTAATCTTTGAGGACGTCGTTGAAATCAGAAGAATCCTGCATGGGAAAAGAAAATATGACTTCCTTGTTTAGCCCCAAAGGCCAGATTGCACATAACTTCCCGAGGATTTGCGACGTCGGGTTATTACATTCATATTCTCTCCGATGTTGCAACCCTCTATGTGGCGTGTCCACCCCCAGATACCATTAAAAATAAAAAACTTCGAAACCTTTCGTTTCAATATTCTTCATAAAACATTTTTACTTCTTTTTCCTTATATTTAAAGTATGATTATCTCCTTCTAAATTGGTAAAACTAGCCATAAAGTATTGAAACAGCATTTGGCAGGTGATATGATATGGACAAGAAGAAAATAAGCCTACAAGCCACAGGAAGCAGAGGGACGGTTCTCTCGCTTCCTGTCGTATGATAGAAGGAACCCCTCCTGTTAGTAAAATTCCCACGCCATAGACCGGATAACTTAGATCCGGAATTAGGGCAATATCTCCGGGATTGAGCAGCAGAGGAAGAAGCAAGAGAACCGTCCCCCTGCTTCCCAAGAAATAAATACAAGGCGCATCTTACCAAAGATGCGCCTTGTATTACTTAAGAGACACTCATTTACTAACCGATATTTTATTCTTGGCATTGATCCCCGAGACTCCGACCTCTATAAGTGGGAGTACCATGTGCTCTGCAGGGTCACTAAAATTCGAACTTCCCAAAATTATCCTGCAAACGTTTTAAAGCTTCCCTAAGTCGCTCCGTATTAATCGTTAGCGAAATGCGGAAGTAACCTTCGCCATATTCCCCATAGCCGTTGCCAGGGGTAACTACCACACCAGCTTTATCTAAAATTAATTCGCAGAAAGTAGTTGAAGTAAATCCTTTTGGTACTTTGGGCCAAACATAGATCGTCGCCTTAGGCCTTGCCACACTCCACCCTAAAGCTGTCAAGCCTTCAATCACGATATCCTGTCGTTCCTGATAGATCTTACAAACTTCTTGGATGATGTCCTGATTACCCAGAAGCCCTTCAATAGAAGCCTCTTGGACTGCCTGAAAAACCCCCGAGTCAATGTTCGATTTGATACGACCAAGCGCTTCAATAACCCTAGCATTTCCTGCCGCCCAACCAATTCTCCAACCCGTCATATTATAGGTTTTGGACATCGAATGAAACTCTATCCCGACATCTTTTGCCCCAGGAACCTCCAGAAAACTCAAAGGCTTATAGCCCTTAAAAGCAATTTCCGAGTAAGGACCATCATGACAGACAATGATGTCATATTTCTTAGCAAAAGTAATGACCTTTAAATAGAAGCTTTCATCGGCAATCGCTCCGGTGGGATTGTTCGGATAATTCAAAAACATAAGTTTAGCTTTCTGGGCCACCTCTGCTGGAATCGCCTCTAAATCAGGCAAGAAACCGTTTTCTTCCTTAAGTGGCATGATATAAGGAACCCCTCCGGCTAGTAGGGTTCCCACGCCATAGACCGGATAACCTGGATCTGGAATCAAGGCAATATCTCCGGGGTTGATATAGCAAAAAGCAATGTGAGCAATCCCTTCTTTGGAACCAATCAGGGTGACCACTTCTTTTTTCGGATCGAGTACAATATTTGAACGCCGTTTATACCATTCCGCCACCGCTGAACGGAACTCCAACATTCCGACATAAGAAGGATAGCGATGATTTTCCGGGTTGCGCGCGGCCTCGATCAACTTGTCAATGATATGATCTGGAGTCGGGAGATCGGGGTCACCAATCCCCAAACTAATCACATCCACGCCTTTCGCCTTGGCATCGGCTATCTTTTCATCAATTCGGGCAAATAAATACGGGGGTAATGCTTGAATCCGTTGTGCTTCTTCCATAATAAGAACTTCCTCCTTCATAACCTCTGGCAATTTATAAAATATTTTGCAGTGTTTCCAACCATTCGCCTTTAAACACATAAGTCGCTGGCCCCGTCATATAGACGTGATTGTCGTGTCCCCATTCAATAAATAAGTCTCCGCCCAGCAGATGGACAGTTACTGCACGTTCAGCTCTATTGTTAAGTACAGCTGCCACCACAGAGGCACAAGCACCCGTACCGCAAGCGAGCGTCGGTCCAGCACCCCGTTCCCAAACTTTCATGGTTATCTCGCGAGGCGAATTAATCTGTATAAACTCAACATTGGTTTTACGGGGAAACAACCAATGTTTCTCCAACGCTGGTCCAAATCGTTCAAAATCCAGCTCATCATAATCCTCTATAAAGATAACGCAGTGCGGATTCCCCATGGAGACAGCAGTATATAGGAACGTTTCTCCTGACACTTCAAGAGCCTGACCCACCACAGGTTCCCCTTGAGCCAAAACTGGGATGAGGTCTGCCCGCAAAATGGGCTCACCCATATCTACTCGTGCCCCTTGTACTTGACCGTCTTGGATATTAAGTCCTACGGTCATGACCCCGGCAAGAGTTTCTATACGCATTGGGTTATGTAAAACAATCCCCCGATCGAAGACATAACGCGCAAAACAACGGATGCCGTTTCCGCACATTTCTGGTTCGGATCCGTCCGAATTAATGATACGCATCCGGGCATCGGCGACTTTCGAAGGCAAAATGATGACTAATCCGTCCCCACCTATCCCAAATTGCCGATGGCAGAGCAGCTTGGCCAACTTTGGGTAATCAACCTCTGCCGCGACAGAAAAATGGTCCAGGAAAACGAAATCATTCCCCAGACCATGCATTTTCACGAATTCCATCCGCTCCTCCTCCTTAATTGATGTTCGAGGTTCGAAGTTCATGGTTCGAATGTCAAACATCAAATATCGCACGCATAGCCCCAAGATTAGTTCGGCTCGGCTTATACTATTGATAAAATCCTTATCATAACAAAGTATATTCATACTATGCCTTGTTCTTTAAAAGAATACTATACGGAATGAAACGGGTCAACCATTTGAAGCAAGTATACACGAGGAGGAGGAGAGTTATACATTATACATAAAAGCTCATCATACACTCCACCCATCTCTTTCCTTCAATACACCGTAGGGGCACGCTGCAGCGTGCCCCTACCCGTAACCGTTGACCGTTGACCGTAACCGTAGCCATCCCATTATTTTTTGGCATTTATTCCGCTAATAGGCACGACGTATTGTCCTCCAACTGATTTTCCTTGCCAACTGTTTTTAAGGAGCCTAGCCAAGCCAATCAAAACAGACGGTCCACCTGCTACGCACAGGATAAAAATCCATTGCCAACCGTGTAAGGGTGCGGTCTTAAAGATCGCCTGCAGAGGAGGAAGATATATGACACTGAGCTGCATGAGCGTAGAGATCAGCACCGCTCCGACAAGATAGGGATTGGTAAAGAGGCCCACTTCAAAGATACCTCTTTCTTCAGACCGACAATCAAAGACATGGAACAACTGTGAAAATACTAAGGTTGTAAAGGCCATAGTTCGGGCGCCTAACATATTAACTCCTATAAAAAGCCCGGCAACAAACACAAAGAGCGTTCCTAAGCCGATCATGGTTCCTCTTATTCCTATTTTACTAGCCAAACCACGCGCAAAAATACTTTCTCCCGGTGCTCTGGGCGGACGATTCATAATACCGGGTTCGGCTCCATCTACACCTAAAGCCATCGCCGGCAAACCGTCTGTAACCAGATTAATCCAGAGGATTTGAATCGGCAGCAGTGGTAGTGGCAAGCCCACGAGTGTCGCTATAAACATTGTTAAGACTTCTCCTAGATTACAGGCAAGTAAGTAACGAATAAACTTACGGATGTTATCGTAAATTCCTCGGCCCTCTTCCACGGCTGCTACGATCGTCGCAAAGTTATCATCCCCTAAAACCATAGCTGAAGCTTCTTTAGTTACATCCGTTCCCGTTAAACCCATAGCCACCCCGATATCTGCCTCTTTGACTGCAGGAGCGTCATTTACCCCGTCACCAGTCATCGCCACCACCTGGTCACGTTTTTTAAAGGCCCGCACAATTCTGAGTTTATCTTTCGGCGTCACGCGGGCATAGACAGAAACATCCATGACCCGCTCGCTCAAATCCCGATCAGACATTCTCTCAAGCTCTTCTCCCGTGATAACTCCGCCGCCGGTTCCGCGTAAAATCCCCAACTCATGGGCGACTGCTTCTGCTGTTAAGCGATGATCACCCGTAATCATGACAGGTTTAATACCAGACTGCCGACAAACCTTTATCGCTCTGACAGCACTCGCTCTCGGTGGATCGATCATGCCCAGCAGCCCAACAAACGTCAACCCTTGTTCAATCTGCTCGTCAAGGGGCTCAGAATCTGACAGCGGTTTCTCAGCAACTGCCAGAACTCGGAGAGCATGCCGTGCCATTTCATCATTGGCCCGCATAATGCTGCGCACGCGTTCATTAGACAGCTCCGCAACCCCTTGCGCAGTCAATTCCTGTCGACAAAGCCGCAGAACCATGTCCGGAGCCCCTTTGACATAGGCCATCTTACCCTGTTTCGTCTGATAAACAACACTCATTCGTTTCCGGTCTGAGTCAAAGGGCAGTTCCCCAATTCGATCTTGTTTGCGTTCCAGAACTTCACGCCATATCCCCGCCTTAGCGGCGGCCACGAGAATGGCCCCCTCTGTAGGATCTCCCTCAATACCCCAAGGAGCATCATTTCCCTTCGAACGAAAAAGTCCAGCAACTTGAACCCCTTTCTTAGTCAACCTGGAATTGTTACAAAGGGCCGCAATCTTTAACCCTTCTCGTAGCGGATCCCGGTCTTTCTCTGGATCGGCACCCTGGAACTCCCCTTTAGGATCATACCCTTCTCCGGAAACGGTAATTTTTCGTCCATCCGAATAGATCTGACGCACCGTCATTTCATTTTGGGTCAGCGTCCCTGTCTTGTCTGAACAGATCACTGTCGCACACCCCAAGGTTTCAACGGCCGGAAGTTTCCTGATGATCGCCTGCCGTTTCACCATGCGTTGCACCCCCACCGCCAATGCCACCGTAACAATCGCGGGTAATCCTTCAGGAATAGCCGCCACTGCTAACGAAACTCCGGTGAAGAACATTTTATAAAAGTCCTCTCCCCTTAAAACCCCAGTCAATACAACCGCGGCACAAACCAGAAAACTAATCAGGACTAACCATTTACCTAGTTCCGCTAAACGCTTTTGTAAAGGGGTTTCTTCGTCTTCCACACTTTGGATCATCCCGGCAATGAGGCCCATTTCCGTCTCCATCCCAGTCGCCACGACAACTCCAGCTCCCCGACCATTGACTACAGAAGTCCCCATATACCCCATATTTTGACGATCTGCCATAGGCGTGAGTTCTTCCCGAAGCGGTAAGATGCTTTTGCTCACAGGATGGGATTCCCCCGTCAAAGCAGACTCTTCCACTTGCATATTGACGGCCTGAATCCAACGCACATCTGCAGGGATACGATCTCCGGCTTCGAGAAGGACAATATCCCCAGGTACAACATCCGCAGCTGGAATCCGTTGCTCTACGCCTTCTCGCAACACCCGCGCTTCAGGAGCAGTAAGGGAACGGAGGGATTCCATGGAACGCTCCGCCCGATACTCCTGAACAAAACCGAGAATGGCATTAATAATCAAAATTGCCAAAATCGTGACTGCATCCGCAATTTCGCCCAGAAGTCCGGATACAACTGTCGCTGCCAGTAAAACTAAAACCATAAAATCTTTGAATTGTCCCAAGAACAGAAAAACGGGATGAACTCCTTTTTTCACCGCCAAAACGTTTTTTCCAACCTCAACTAATCTCCGCTGCACTTCTTTAACACTTAACCCCTTACCCGGATGTACATCCAAGACCTTGGCCACATCCAGCCAAGGCAACACATGCCATGCCTGTTGCCGCATGCCTCTTTTCCTCCTTTTCGTGCCTCATGCATCGTGCGTCGCGCATCGTGTGTCGCGCATCGTGCAAACGGCTTTGTCCCTTTTGTAGTACATGCTTATTCCCAACTATGGTGAAAAATGCCTCGCAAGAACAAGTGTGTTATACTTAAAACCTAAAATCCCGCATTTTTTTATACCTACTAGGAAAAACACTGTAAATACGCCTTGGGGAATTCTGAACGGGGAACCACAGATTACACATGAAAAGAACGATAAGAG
>Ga0209415_10006463_pt1 | contig 20819 bp, 16 predicted proteins | sample PeaSoiSIISIP2007_FD_187696 | JGI IMG/M metagenome (GOLD analysis project Ga0209415, IMG submission 187696) | Peat soil microbial communities from Weissenstadt, Germany - SII-SIP-2007 (SPAdes) (version 2) | ecosystem: Environmental > Terrestrial > Soil > Wetlands > Peat | place: Germany...
GGCCGCCGTTCGATGCGCGCCCCCTCGAGCGTGATCGTTCCGCTCCATGTCGGCAACAGCCCCGCGATCGCCTTCAGCAGCGTCGACTTGCCCATGCCGTTATGGCCGAGGATGCCGACGCACTCTCCGGCCCCGACCGACAGCGTCACGCCGTCGAGCACCTGGATGCGCCCGTAGCCGGAGACGAGGCCGGCGACCTCAATCACGCCGCCGCCCGCCCGAGATAGACGTCGCGCACCCGCGGATCGGCGAACACGCGGTCGGCCGAATCGTCGAGCAGCACACGGCCCTGATGGAACACCGTGACACGGGTGGCGATCGAGCGGATGAACTGCATGTCGTGCTCGACCACGACGATCGCATGGCGCTCGTTCAGCTCGCGGATCAATCCCGCGGTGCGGGTCGTCTCCTCACCGCTCATACCGGCGGTCGGCTCGTCGAGGATGATGAGGTCGGGTTCCGGCGCCACCACCATCGCCAGTTCGACCAACTGGCGCTGACCGTGCGCGAGCAGGCCGACGCGGATTCGGGCGAGCGGGGCAATCGACAGCCGTTCCATCGCCTGGTCCGCGAGCCGCCGCGATTCGCGTTCGCCGCGCAGCCGGCGCACGCCGAGCGCGACGCTTTCGGCGACCGTCAGGCCGTCGAACAGCGACGGCACCTGCGTCTTGATGCCGATGCCGAGCCGCGCGACCGCGAACGCATCGAAGCCGGTGATGTCGCGTCCGCGCCAGAAGATTCGCCCCGATGTCGGCGTCAACTGTCCTGTCAGACACTTGAAGAAGGTCGACTTGCCGGCGCCATTCGGCCCGATCAGGCAACGCAACTCGCCGGGCGCGATGGCAAGGCTCACGTCATCGACGGCGACGACACCGCCGAAACGCATCGTCAAACGCTCGGTCGCGAGCAGCGCCATCACGGCGCCCGCCCGGTCAGGCGCGCCAGCATCGACCTTGCCGTTGGCAGCAGGCCCCGCGGAATCAGCACCACGGCAACCATCAGCACCAAGCCGAGGAACAGATTCGCATCGACATGCGGCAGGCTGCCCGCGATGGTGGTCAGCCACTGCACCAGAATGCAGCCGATGACCGGCCCGACAAGCGTGCCCAGCCCACCCACCAGCACCCAGATGATGACCTGCCCGGCGTAGAACAGGGAGAACATCGTCGGGCTGACGAAGACGCAATTGGCGAACAGCACCCCGGCCAGTCCCGCGAACAGGCCGCCGACCGAGAACAGCAGCAGCTTGTGCAGCCGCACGTCGTAGCCGAGCAGTTCGGCGCGCAACTCGTTTTCGCGGATGGCAACCGCCACGCGACCGAATCGCGTGCGCAGCAGCAGCTTGGCGATGACGTAACAGGAAACCAGCGCCGCGATGGCGACGACGAACACCTGCCCCGGATCGAGCGGCTGGTCCGGCGCGAACGGCATGTTGAACGGCGGCGTCGACGGAATGCCGTTGAAGCCGCCGAGCGGGGCGGTGCCGATGATCCACTGGTCGCCGGCGGTCGAATTGGCGAACTTGAACAGGATCAGCGTCATCGTCAGCGTAATGACGCCCATGTAGACGTCGCTGATGCGGCCGTAGAACATCAGGTAGCCGAGCGCGGCGGCGAACGCGGTCGGCACCGCGAGCGCCAGCGGCACGGCGCCGGTGGTGTCGCCGAAATTGATCGCAGCGATGGCATAGGCGTAGCCACCGAGGCCGAAGAACGCGGTCTGGCCGAAGCAGAGGATGCCGCCGAAGCCCCAGACCAGCGCGAGGCTGAGCGCCAGCAGTGCCATGCTGACGAAAACGGTGGCGTTGATCAGCGCGAACAGTTCGAGCACCTGCGGCAGGCCGATCGCCGCGGCGACCGCCACCGCGAGCGCCAGAACGATCTGCACCAGCGTCTTTGCCGTATCGCTCACGGGCTGGCTACAGCGCGCGCCGGAAGAACCGGCCGGTGATACCGCGGGGCAACAGCCGCAGCAGGATCACCGCGACCGCGAGCAGCGCCACCTCGCCGAGCACCGGCGTCGTCAGGAAGGTGCCGATCGTCAAGACCGCCCCGAGCAGCCCTGACGCGGCAAGCGTGCCGGTCAGCATCGCCGCACCGCCGGTAATGACGGTGATGAATGCCTTGGCGATATAGGCGGTGCCCATGGTCGGAACGACGCCGGAGATCGGCGCCAGCAGGCCGCCAGCCAGACCCGACAGCGCCGCGCCGATGGCGAAGGTGACGGCATAGACGCGATCCGGCGAGACCCCGAGGGCGGCCGCCATCTCGGAGTTCTGCATGGTGCCGCGGGCGATCAGGCCCGCCGTTGTGAAGCGCAGCACCAGCCAGATCAGCAGCGCCAGCACCGCAGCCGCGGCGATGAGGAACAGGTCGTAGCTCGCCACCCGGAACGCCCCGATGGCGAAGCTGCCGAGCGGCGCCGGAAAGCCGGAGACCGTGTTGCCGACCGCCATGTTGACGCCGCCGATCAGCGCCAGCGACAGGCCCCAGGTCGCCAGCATCGTATCGATCATGCGGCCGTAGAGCCGCCGGATCAGCAACCGCTCGACGATCAGTCCGATTGCGCCGACGGCGGCGGGTGCGATCAGCAGGATGGCGATCCAAAGGTTGATCCCCGCCTGATACGACAGGATCGCGCTGTAGCCGCCGAGCATGAGGAACTCGCCGTGGGCGAGGTTGATGACGCGCATCATCCCGAACACGACGGCGAGCCCGAGGCTGATGATGACGAGGGTGGCGATGCCGCTCGCGATCTGCAGCGCCACGATCAGCGCGTAGTCCAACGCCTCGCCCCCGACGAGCGGGGTGTCAGATCTTCACATCGACCACGTATTGCTGGTTCTCGTTCGGATGCGCCGCGAGGTCGCACACAGAGGCCGTGTCGAGCGGCGGCTGCTGGGGGAAGGTTTCCAGCACCTTGAAGCCCTGGTTCTGCATCTCGGCGACGAAGACGTCGAGCGTGCAGTGGTGCGTCTTGGCATCGAGCGTCGTCTTGCCCGCCGGCGTATCGAGGGAGATGCCGCTCTCCAGCGCCTCGATCACCTTCATCCGATCGATCGACTTCGCCCGCCGCACGCCCTCGGCCCAGAGCTGAAAGCCGATATAGGTGCGCATCGGCAGCTCCGGCGGGACATAGGCGAGCTTGGCGCCGAACTTGACCTTGAACTTCGCCAGAAACGCCGTGTTCGCCGCGTTGTCGATCTCCTGGAAGTAGCTGAAGGCGGCGAGGATGCCGTCCCCCTCCGCCGCCGAAAGCAGGATGTTCTCGCTGCCGTCGCCACACGTGGTCGAGGCCATCTTGATCTGCGACTTCATGCCCGCCGCCGCCCATTGGCGGTAGAAGGAGACATGGCTGCCGCCGACGAGGGCCGAGACGACAGCGTCGGGCTTGGCCGCCTGGATCTTGCTGATCGCCGGGCCGAACTGGGTGACGTCAAGCGGGAAGAAGTCGGCCCCCAGCACCTCGCCGCCGCCCTCGCGCGTATACTTGGTGATCCATTTGCTGGTGATCTGGCCGTAATTGTAGTCGGCGGCGACGATGTAGACCTTCTTGCCCCAGTTTTTCAGCACATAGGGCACGAGTTTCTGCACGTTCTGCGCCGGGGTCGAGCCGGTACAGAAGCAGTTGCGGTCGCAGACGCCGCCTTCGTACTGCGTGTTGTAGAAATAGAGGGTGTTGAACCGGCGCAATATCGGCCGGATCGCCTCGCGCGAGGCCGAGGTGATGCCGCCGTGCACGACGGCGACCTTGTCCTTGGTCGCCGCCTCGGTCGCGAACTGGGTGTAAAGCTGGATGTTCGACTGCGGATCGTAGTTGATCAGCTGCACCTCACGCCCGAGCAGCCCGCCCGCCTCGTTCACCTCGGCGACGGCGAACTCGAGACAGGCGACCATCGGCTGGCCGTAGATGTCGAGGCCGCCCGAAACGTCATGGATGCCGGCGACCTTGATCGGATCCGCGCCCAGCGCCGCGTGTCGCATCACCAGCGGCGCGGCGAGCGTCGCCCCGGCGGCCGCCAAGCCGCTCCTGAGCACTCCACGTCGGTCGATTGTCATGCCGAGCCCCTTCCCCCGCTGTCATCCGCAGCGCAGCATTTAGGCATGTCCGGCATTTGCGCGGCAAGGGCACCGCGCGACGTCGCCCGCGTCAGCTTGTTCCGGTCGCGGCCTGCCGTCGCCGCGGCGGGACCACGGGCGCGACGGCGAGTTCCTCGGGCGTGGTCAGAGCCGCAAGCAGCGCCTCGCGCAACTGGGCCAGCTTGCGCTCGTTCTCGACCTTCAGGCCGAACACGTCCTTCACGTAAAAGACGTCGACCGCGCGCACGCCGTACGTGGTGACGTGGGCCGAGGCGATCTGCAATCCCTGGCTGCTGATCGCGGTCGTAACGTCGTGCAGAAGTCCGGGCCGGTCGCGGCCGTTGACCTCGACCACCGTGTGCGTGTTGGACGCGCGATTGTCGATCACCACCCGCGGCGGAACATGGATGACGCGCATCCGCCGCCCCATCAGCGAACGCGACAGCTTGCCCATCTCGGCCGGCAGCCTGATCCGCCCCGACAACGCCTGCTCGATCAGCACCGACAGCCGCGCCAGCCGGTGCGGCGCGTCGAAGGTGCCGCCGCCCGCGTCCTGGATCCAGAACGTGTCGAGCGCCATGCCGTTGGTCATGGTGTGAATGCGCGCATCAACGATCGAGGCGCCCGCGACCGCGAGGGCGCCGGCGATCTTGCTGAACAGACCGGCGTGGTCGGCGGTATAGACCGTCACCTCGGTGACCGCGCGGGCCGGCAGCGGCTGCGTATCGACGGTCAGCGGCGCCTTCCGCGCCTCGGCGTCGTGGATCAAGCGGGCGTGGCGGGCATGCGTTTCGGGATCGAACGAGAGCCAGTAGCTGGCGTAACCGAGGCTGTGGAACTTGTCGATCTGCGCCTGCGGCCAGTCCGCCAGCAGCGCCGCCGCCGCTTCCTTGGCCCGCACCACCCGCACGTCGCGCTCGGTGGTCGCCAGGCCGCCCGCGAGCACCTCGGCCACGCGGGCATAGAGTTCGCGCAGCAGCGTCGCCTTCCAGCCGTTCCAGACCTTTGACGAGACCGCGCGCATGTCGGCGACCGTCAGCACCAGCAGGAGGCGCAGCCGTTCCGGCGATTGGATCGTCTCGGCGATGTCGAGGATCGTCTTGGGATCGTCGATATCGCGCTTGAACGCGGTCTGGCTGAGCAGCAGATGGTGCAGCACGAGCCAGGAGACCATTTCGGTCTCTTCGGCCGACAGTCCCAGCATCGGACCGACGTTCAGCGCCACTTCCGCGCCGAGTTCGGAATGATCGCCGCCGCGCCCCTTGGCGATGTCGTGCAGCAGCGTCGCGACGTAGAGCGCGCGGCGGGAGTACAAATGGTCCATCAGTCCCGACGCGACCGGCGCGACCTCGACCAGTTCGTGCCGTTCCATCGTGTTCAGCACGCGCACCGCCTCGATCGTGTGCTCGTCGACCGTGAACACGTGGTAGGTGTCGAACTGCATCTGCCCGACGATGCGCGCCCAGTCGGGCAGATAGCGGCCCAGCACCCCCGTCTCGTTGAGGATGCCGAGCCAGTACGCCCCGTCGGCGCGCGGATGGTCGTCGCCGCGGCCGCACAGCAGGTCCATGAAGATCGCCGCCGCCTCCGGATCGCCGCGCAGCGCGATGGCCCGGCGCTCGTTGCGGATCAGTGACCGCACCGCCAGCGGGTGCAGCTCCAGCATCCGGTCGCGGGCGATCTGCAGAATGCGCAGCAGCAGGATCGGCTCGTCGTGAAAATCGCGCCCCGGCGCCAGCAGCAGCTGCCCGTCGGCCAGCGCGAACCCGGCCGCGTGCAGCGCCGGATCGGTGACGGCGGCGAGCGCCGGCGGGCCGAGGGCGGCACGCACGATCGCCGGTTCGAGCACCCGGGTGATGCGCGCCACCTCGCGGGCGGTGAGGAAGTAATGCCGCATGAAGCGCTCGACGCCGTCCTGGCGGGCGTGGCGCGTGTAGCCCATGCGGGCGCCCACGACCGGCTGGAGGTCGAAGGTCAGCCGCTCCTCGGCCCGTCCGGCGACGTAGTGGAGGTGGAACCGCACGGTCCAGAGAAAATCCCAGGCCCGGCGGGCGTGCTTCGCCTCCGGCTCGGACAGCAACCCGCCGCCCGGCGCGGTCGCGCCGACCAGCTCCGCCATGGTCTGGGTGCCGAAGACGTAGCGAGACATCCAGTAGAGCGTCTGCAGATCGCGCAGCCCGCCCCGTCCCTCCTTGATGTTGGGCTCGACGACAAACGGGCTGTCGCCGTAGCGGGCATGGCGCGTCGCGCGCTCGGCCTGTTTCGCGGCGATGAACTCGCCCACGCTGTCGCCCTGGGCGGCGTGGTACCGCTCCTGAAGCTCCTGGAACAGCGCGTGGTCGCCGTCGATCCGCCGCGCGTCGATCAATGCCGTCCGCACGGTAAGGTCGGTCTCCGCGGCTTCCAGACACTCCTCGACCGAGCGGGTGGCGTGGCCCACCTTCAGACCCAGATCCCAGAGCATGTACAGCATGAACTCGACCCCGCGCAGCGTCGCGGCGCTGGGTCCGTCCTGGGTGAGGAACAGCAGGTCGATATCGCTGAACGGCGCCAGCAGCCCCCGCCCGTAGCCGCCGGTCGCCGCGACCGCGAGGCGATCGCCGAGACCGTCGGACGATTGTCGCGTCGCGTAGGCGAACACTGCGCCGACGAGCCCGTCCATCAGCGCGGCCAGCCGCCGCGCCGCCTGCAGGCCGGAGAGTTCGCCCCGCTCGAATTCCGTCTGCACGTGCTGTTGTATTCGAACGAGGTGCCGCCGCGCCGCGGCGAGCGTCACGGTCCGCGAGTCGCCGAGCGCGGCCTCGTTCAACCCGGCCAGCGTTTCCGCGAGCGGGCCGGGAATGTTTGCGGGTTCGGTCGGGGGCGGGACGGTGATAACGCTCACATCGAATGTTCCATGGGCGGCTGACGCGACGGCGTCGCCAAAGATTTAAGTTCATACAGCTTCAACAATGCCTCGCGCGGCGCAAGACTATCCGGATCAATGGCGGCGAGGGCATCACGCAATGGATCCGCCACGGCGTCGCCCGTTTCACCTCCGGCGTGCAGAGCGAGCGGCGAAACCACTTCGGCGTGCGCGAACAGCGGGAGAGCAGCCGCCGCGCCGAGCCGGCCCGCGCCGCGTTCAAGACCCGCCAGCAACGATGTGGCCCGCCGGACAACAGGGTCCGGAACGCCGGCAAGCCGCGCGACATGGACGCCGAAGCTGCGGCCCGCCGCACCTTCCACCACCTCATGTAGGAAAACGACGCTGCCCTTCCACTCCTTCACCCGCATCGCGTGCGGGCGAAGCCGCCGCAGCTGCGGCGCGAGGTCGGCGAGTTCGTGGAAATGGGTGGCGAAGATCGCGCGGCAGCGGATCGTGCCGTGCAGCGCCTCGAGCACCGCCCAGGCGATCGCCAGTCCATCCAGGGTCGAGGTTCCCCGGCCGATCTCGTCCACGACGACGAGGCTCCGTGGTCCGGCCTGATTGAGGATCGCGGCCGTCTCGGTCATCTCGACCATGAACGTGCTGCGCCCGCGCGCCAGATCGTCAGCGCCCCCGACACGGCTGAACAGGCGATCGACGAGCCCGATCCGCGCCGCCTCCGCGGGCACCGGCAAGCCTGCCTGCGCGAGCACCACGATGAGCGCGTTCTGACGCAGGAACGTCGACTTGCCGGCCATGTTCGGGCCGGTGAGCAGCATCACCGAGCGGTCCGGCGACAGATCGCACTCGTTCGGCACGAAGCCGCCCGAGCCGCCCGACATCGCCGCCTCGACGACCGGATGGCGACCGGCGTCGATCCGAAAATCGGCAGTCTCGACAACCGCCGGCCGGCACCACGTGCCACCCTCCGCCAGCCTGGCTGCCGACTGCGCGACATCGAGCGCCGCCAGCGCGTCGGCGCACGCGGCGATCAGCTCCGCCCGGTCGAGCACGCTGCGGCACAGCTCGGCGATGATGATGCGCTCGCGCACAGCGGCCGCTTCGGCGGCCTCGCGGATGCGCTGGTCCAGCTCCGACAACTCGGCGCTCGTGAACCGGGCCCCGTTGGCCATGCCCTGTCGCAGGCTGAGGTCGGGGAACGCGCGCAGCCGCTCGACCGCGGCCGACGGCGCCTCGATGACGTAACCGAGTTGCGCGTGATGGCGGATCTTCAGGCTGGCGACGCCATAGCGTTGCGCATACTCCAGTTGCAGGCCGGCGATGACCTGGCGGCTGTCATCGCGCAGCCGGCGGCAGGCGTCCAGTTCGCCGTCGAAGCCGCTCCGTATCACGTCGCCGTCGTCGAGCCGCGCCGGCGCCGGATCGCTGAGCGCCGCGCGCAACAACTCGGCCAAGGCGGGATCGCCGGCGAGGGCGGCGCGGTTCGCGGCAAGCTCGGGCGGCAACGGTGCGTCCAGCACCGCCATCGCCGCCGCCGCCGCGGTCAAACCGTCGCGCACCGCCGCCAGATCGCGCGGGCTGAAGCGGCCGAGCGACACCCGGCCGAGGGCGCGGCTGATATCGGGCGCGCCGCGCAGCAGCGCGCGCAGGCGCTCGGCCGCGGCGCGGTTGGCGAGCAGCCACGACCATGCATCCTGCCGCCGCGCAATCGCGCCGCAATCAGTAAGCGGCGCGGCCAGCCGGGCGGCGAACAGCCGTGCGCCGGCGGCCGTCACGGTGCGGGAGACGGCCGACAGCAGCGTGTGTTCAGTGCCGCCGTCCCGGGCCCGCAGAATGTCCAGGCTGGCGCGGGTCGCCGCATCCATCGCCAGGACGCCCGCTTCGCCCTGGGGGCTCGGGCGCGACAGGCGCGGCAGCGTGCCGATCTGCGTCGAGCGCGCATACGTCAGCACGGCCGCGGCGGCGATCGCTTCGGCATCGGCGAAGGTGCCGAACGAATCGATGCTGGCCGCCGCGAACGCCTCGCCCACCTGCCGGCGCGCTACCGCCGGCGGCAGGGCTGTCGGCAGCGGCGCACGGCGGGCCGTCCACTCGCTGAGCGGGACCGTCTCGGACGCGACGATCTCGGCCGGATCAAGCCGGCCGAGCAGCGCGGGCAGTTCGTCGGGGCGCAGCGCGGCGGTCTCGAACAGGCCGGTGGAGATATCCGCCCAGGCCGCCCCGAGCGTTCCGCCGGTCTCGGCCAGGGCCAGCAGAAGATTGGCCGCGCCAGCGGCGAGCAGCGTCTCTTCCGTCAACGTGCCGGGCGTGACGAGGCGCACGACGTCGCGCGCGATCGGGGTCTTGGCGGACCGGCGCGCCTTCGGATCCTCCAACTGTTCCACGATCGCGACGCGGAAGCCGCGCCGGATGAGACGCGCGAGATAAGCCTCCGCGGCATGGGCCGGAACGCCGCACATCGGGATCGGCGCACCGCCCTGCTCGCCGCGAGCGGTCAGCGCGATGTCAAGCGCCGCCGCCGCGGCCTCGGCATCCTCGAAGAACAGTTCGTAGAAATCGCCCATCCGATAGAACAGCAGCGCATCCGGATGCAGCGCCTTGAGCTCGAACCAGCGCGCCATCGCCGGCGTCGCGCCCGACGCCCGGGCCGACCAAGGCGCCGCGTCGACGATCCGGGGTTCGGGCGGCGAGGATGTCGTGTCATCCATGCTTCCGTGTAGCCCGGACCGCGCGAAATCCGAAAGCAACTCTCGACCCGATTGCACTTTGACACGTGCCGGCTTGGGAGGATGATGAGCGACCGACACGCAGTCGGTAATCGGGGGGAATGTTCACATGGCGGACGGCAATATCGAGCAGCGAAGTGGCCGGGTCTCGGCCCAGGAGGCCCTCGCGCTGCACGCCTCGGGCCGCCCGGGGAAGCTCGAAACCCGCATCAGCAAGCCATTGACGACGGCGCGCGACCTCTCGCTTGCCTATTCGCCGGGCGTCGCCGAGCCGTGCCTGCGCATCCAGAAGGATCCGGCCTGCGCCTATGAATACACGACGAAGGGCAACATGGTCGCGGTCGTATCGAACGGCACCGCCGTGCTCGGCCTGGGCAATCTGGGCGCACTTGCGGCCAAGCCGGTGATGGAAGGCAAGGTGGCGCTGTTCAAGCGCTTCGCCGACGTCGACGGCATCGACCTCGAGGTTGCGACCGAGGACGTCGACGCGTTCGTCAACTGCGTCCGCTACCTCGCGCCCTCGTTCGGCGGCATCAACCTCGAGGACATCAAGGCGCCGGAATGCTTCGTCATCGAGCAGCGGCTGCGCGAGCTGATGGATATTCCGGTGTTTCACGACGATCAGCACGGCACCGCGATCGTCGCCGCCGCCGGCCTGATCAACGCCTGCCACCTCACCGGCCGCGACCTCAAGTCGACCAAGCTCATCATCAACGGCGCCGGCTCGGCCGGCATCGCCTGCGCCGAGCTGATGAAGGCGATGGGGATGTCGCCGTTCAACATCATCCTCTGCGACACCAAGGGCGTCGTCTACCAGGGTCGTGCCGAGGGGATGAACCAGTGGAAATCGGCGCACGCCAGCAGAACCGATGCCCGCACCCTCGCCGAGGCCGTCTCGGGCGCGGACGCGTTCTTCGGCCTGTCGGTCAAGGGCGCGCTGACGCGCGAGATGCTGCGCAGCATGGCGGCCAACCCGATCATTTTCGCGATGGCGAACCCGGACCCCGAGATCACGCCCGAGGAGGCGCGCCAGGTCCGCAGCGACGCGATCATCGCCACCGGGCGCAGCGACTATCCGAACCAGGTCAACAATGTGCTCGGTTTCCCCTACATCTTCCGCGGGGCGCTTGACGTGCGGGCGAGCACGATCAACGAGGCGATGAAGATCGCCGCCGCCGAGGCGCTGGCGCAGCTGGCGCGCGAGGACGTGCCGGATGAGGTCAACGTCGCCTCCGCCAACCTGCGGCTGCGGTTCGGTCCGGAATACATCATCCCCAACGCCTTCGACCCGCGCCTGCTGTCGCGGGTGTCTCCCGCCGTCGCCCGGGCCGCGATCGAATCCGGCGTCGCCCGCCGCCCTCTCGCCGACCTGCGACGCTATGCCCGCGAGCTGTCGGGACGGCTCGATCCGACCGCCAACGCGCTCGACGCGATCATGGAGAGCGTGCGCGCCGCACCCAGGCGCGTCGTCTTCGCCGAGGGCGAGGAGGAGAAGATCGTCCGCGCCGCCTGCGCCTTCCGCAACGCGGGCTACGGCACGCCGGTGCTGATCGGCCGCGAGGACAGGGTGATGGCGACGCTTGCCGCGCTCGGCATGCCGGACGCCGCGGGCATCGAGATCCACAATGCCCGCCTCTCCTCGGTCAACCACACCTACACCGATTATCTGTACGCGCGGCAGCAGCGACGCGGCTTCCTGCTGCGCGACTGCCAGCGGCTGGTCAACCAGGACCGCAACATATTCGCCGCCTGCATGGTGGCGACCGGCCACGCCGACGCGGTCGTGACCGGCCTCACGCGCTCGCCCGCCGTCTGCCTCGAGGGCATCATGCAGGTGCTGGACCCGGCGCCCGGCGCGGTGCTGTTCGGGCTCACGCTGATGGTCGGGATGCGGGGCACGACCATCTTCATCGCCGACACGCTGATCCATGCGCGCCCGACACCCGAACAACTCGCCGACATCGCGACCGGCGCCGCGACTGCCGCCCGCCGCCTCGGCCACGAGCCGCGCGTGGCGCTGCTGTCGCATTCGACGTTTGGCAATCCGCCGCACGAAACCGGGCGCACCATCCGCCGCGGCGTCGAGATCCTCGACGAGCGGGGCGTCGATTTCGAATACGACGGCGAGATGAACCCGGACGTGGCGCTCGATCCGTCGCTGCGCGCGCTCTACCCGTTCTGCCGCCTGACCGGACCGGCCAACGTCCTCGTGATGCCGGGCCTGCATTCGGCCTTGATCACCTCCCGCCTCGCGCCGCGACTGGGCGGCGGCAGCACGATCGGCCCCCTGCTTATCGGTCTCGGCCGCCCGGCGCAGATTCTCGCCATGGACGCCTCGGTGAGCCAGATCGTCGACCTCGCCTGCCTCGCCGCACACCAGGCGGCGGGAAAGTGATCCGCCGCCCGCAGGGGCCGGCGGAACGGCGGCACCGGCGGCGGCGGCCGGACCAACCGGTTCGCGCCGGGGCCGCTCAGGCGGTCAGCAGCACCTTGCCGCCGCGGGCACTCGCCATGCTGCGCGACACGGCCTCGCCAATCCGCGTCAGCGGGAACACCGCCGCGATATCGGCGCGCAGCGTTCCCTTGGCGACGAGGTCGGCCAGATTGGCGTAAAGGGCCTGCTTCGCCTGCTGCGACAGCGCCGCCAGCGCGGACCGCAGCCAGAAGCCGCGCAGCGTGATGCCGCGGAAGATCAGATGCTGGACGCCGATCCAGGACGGCTGCCCCGACATGCCGCCGAACACGACGATCACCCCGCCCTCCGCGACCGCATTGGCCAGCGCCAGCGTCATCGGGCCGGCGATACAGTCGAGCGCGAGCCGGATCGGCGCGCCGCCCGTCGCCGTTCGCACGGCATCGGCGAGACCGCCGAGACCACCGCTCAACTGGTTCTCGACCAGCACGACATCGCCGCCCGCCTCGCGAACGGCCGCCGCCGTTTCCGCGCGCCGGACCAGATTGACGGTGCGCAGCCCGCGGGCATGGGCCAGCTGCGCGACGTACTGCCCCGTGGCGGAACTGGCACCCGACTGGATGATCCAGTCCCCGGGCGCGAGCGGCGCCGTGTCGAGCATCAGCGCAGCCGTCGCCGGATTGACCCCGAGCATGGCCGCTTGGCGGACGTCGATACCGGCGGGAAGCACCGTCAGCTCCGCCGCCCGAACGACCTGACGCTCTCGCCAGACGCCCCCGTCGGGGGCAAGCACGAGATCGCCGACCTGGATCGGCGACGCCTCGGGACCGACGCCGACAACACGGCACATGCCTTCCATGCCGGCAACGGCGGGAAACCGGACCTCGGCATGATACTGACCGCGGGCCAGCAGCAGGTCGGCCGGGTTGATCGGCGAGGCGAGCATCGCGATCAGCACCTCGCCGGCGCCGGGAGGCGCCGGTTCGGGGAGATCGACCAGGCGCAGCACGCTGGCAGGATCGCCGAATCGCTCCAGCACCACGGCCTGCATCGTTGCGCGTCTCAGAGCCCGCTGGCGGACGGAGTAACGGCAGGCGGCAACAGCGCCGGGGCACCGTCGACGATCATCTCGATGCGCCCGGTGATCTGGCCGCCGTCCTCGACCTGCAGCCGCCGGCACCGCGCGATGCCCAGCACCTTGCCGGTGGCGCGGACGAGCAGGTTGGAATGGACGGTCAGCGTGCCGTCGATGACGCCGGCGATCTCGGCGTCGTCGACCTCGATCTCGCCTTTGAAGACGCCCCCCACCGCGACGGTGAGCTCGGTCGCGCGAATGAGCGTCGCCTCGATGGTGCCCTCGACGACCAGCCGCTCGGCATCCTGCACCGTGCCCTGAAGGCTGATCCCGTGCCCGACGATCAGGGTGCGCCGCTCCGGCGCCTCGCGGGGCTGATTGCGCGACTGCGCGGACGCCGGCCGGATCGACCCGGCGCTCGCCGCCGCCGAGGCGGCTGGGGTCGGCTGCATCTGGCCGCGACCGCCGCCGAAGGCGTCGCGCGACAGGCTCGGCCGAAACGGCGGCACGCCGAGCCCGGTGTCGGCGTAGCGACCGGTCCCGCCATCGCGCTGGTTGCGGGGTTCAGGCGCCGTCGCGCGCTCGGGTGTAGGATCGGCCATCATCTCGCCGGCGCCTTGCGGCCGCGACTCATCGGGCTTGCGACGTTTGAACACGGGTACACCATCCTCCGGACTTCATCCTTATCGCCGGGCATTGCGGCCCGGGTCGGCTTACAGCCGAACCATCGCGCGGTCCAACACATGCACCATCACCGCCGGACCGATCACCGGCAGAAGCAGATTTGCCGCCGGAATCGTGCCGAGCGCCACCAGGATCAGCCCCTGCCAGAAAACCTCGCCGCGCATCAGGCGATAAACGTCCTCCGCCTCCGCGCGCGGCATGCGGCGCATCGCCACCGCCACGAACAGCCCGCGTCCGATCGCCCAGGCGCCGAGAACCCAGCCGATAACCAGGCCCAGGCCGGGAATGAAAATCATCAGCGGCAGGGCGACGGCGTAGGCCAGCAGGACGCGGAAGGCAATCGCGATCCCGTCCCAGATCTGCGCCGCCAGCGAGGCGCCCTGCAGCGGCGGCAGGTCCGGATACCAGCGCCGCTCGACGGCACGCGCGACGCGGTCGATGAACAGCGAGCCGATGCCGGCGACGACCGGCACGAACAGCCACCATGCGAGCAGCGCTGCGCCGATGACGCTCGCCACCCCGGCCAGCCACAGCACCGGGCCCTGCACCCGCGCGAGCTGGTCGATGGCCGCGACGGCGAGCACGCCGACCGCCACGAAAGCGGCAGCGGCCACCGCCAGGCTGCGCAGAACGACACCGAGAAACACCGGGTCGTCAAACTGCCCAAAGGCCCGGCCGATGGGGGTCAGAATCGCGTCCATGCAGCCTCCCCGTCACGACATCCAATTTGCAGCAGCAGGGCGGCGATGCTACCGCGACCGCTTTCCCGTATTGGAGACTCGCTGTGGCGCGACCTTGCTTCGACATCCTGGGGATCGGCAATGCCATCGTCGATGTCGTGGCGCGCGTGCCGGACGACTTCCTCAGCCGGCACGACCTGCGCAAGGGGACGATGACGCTGATCGACGCCGCCCGCGCCGAGCACCTCTATGCCGCGATGCCGCCCGGGCAGGAGAGCAGCGGCGGGTCGGCGGCGAACACCTGCGCCGTGGCGGCGGGGCTTGGAGCCCGCGTCGCCTATCTCGGCAAGGTGGCCGAGGATCAGCTCGGTTCGGTTTTCCGCCACGACATCACCGCCATCGGCGTGCATTTTCCCACCATGCCCCTGCGCGCCGGGGCGCCGACGGCACGCTGCCTGATCGCCGTGACCGACGACGCCCAGCGCACCATGAACACCTATCTCGGTGCCTGCGTCGCCTTCGGCGAGGCCGACATCGACCCCGCGATCGTCGAGGACGCCGCGGTGACGTATCTTGAGGGCTACCTTTTCGATCCGCCGGCGGCCCAGGCGGCGTTCCGCCGCGCGGCCGATCTCGCGCACGGCGCGGGACGGCAGGTCGCGCTGACGCTGTCCGATCCGTTCTGCGTCGACCGCCACCGCGCGGCGTTCCGCGATCTCGTGCGCGACCAGGTCGATATCCTGTTCGCCAACGAGGCGGAGGTGTGCAGCCTATACGAAACGAACACCTTCGAGGAGGCCGCGCAGGCGGTGCGATCGGACGTGGATGTCGCCGCGCTGACGCGTAGCGAGCTGGGCAGCGTCGTCGTCCAGGGCGATCGGACCTGTGCGATCGCGGCGACGCCGACCACGGTGCGTGACACGACAGGCGCCGGGGATGCCTATGCCGCCGGCTTTCTCGCGGCCATGGCGGCCGGACGCGACCTCGAAATCTGCGGCCGGCTGGGGGCCGCGGCCGCGGCCGCCGCGATCGCCGATTATGGCGCGCGCCCGCGCGTCGATTTGCGCGCCATCGCCGCACCTTGGCTTGCCGTGCATCATTCATGAGGGAGACGATCATGCAGAGACGCATTGTCATCACGGCCGTTCTGCCGGCGCTCGGCCTCGTCGGCGTCGCGACCGCCCAGCCTGCGCCGCGTCTGCCAACGCCGCCGGTCGCCACCAATGCGCCACCGCCGGTCTATTTGCAGCAGGCGCGCCGCTCGATCCAGGCCGGCCGCACCGGCGAGGCGATGGAAGCGCTGGAACGCGCCGAGACCCGCATTCTCGAGGTCATCGGCGCGCCTCCGCGGCCGGGGGGTCCCGCCACCAACCCGTTCATCACCGGCATCCATAACGCGCGCGCCGCGCTCGCGCGCGGCGACCGCCGCGAGGCCGACCGGATCGTCGCGGACTTGATCGCGCACACGCGTATGGCGCCGTCCGGCTAGGGCGGCGGCGTCAATCCACGCCGCTGACGGCCCCGCCGCTCTCGAGATTCGGCGTTTTTTCCAGCGTCTTCCACAGGATGGCACCTTGCGGCTTGTGCCCCCCATCTTGCAGCGCGAGGGAAACGTCGCCCGAGACTTTCGGAATGATCGCGAATGTGCCGGTGCAACCAAGCTCCCGGGCGCGCGCCTCGAGGGCCGCTACCATCGCCATCACCACGGGCCTCTGGTCCAGGAGTTCCATCGACACCACGTACTCGGCCGTCAATACTTGGCCGCGAACGACGTCGGTGTGCCGGCGGTAACAGAGCAAACCGATCGGAAACGGCCGGCCGAGGCGGATAGCTGTCATGACGCCGAAGTGCGAGCGTACCCGAGCGGAGGTCAGGCGCTTGCTCTGGCGCAGCCAGGCGGCAAGCGTCAGGGAGGGCGCGATCTCGCGCATCAGCGGGAACGCGAGCGGCGCTTCGTTCGGCGGCATGGGGCGGACAATAACGGCGACCATCGGCGACTGCTCGCTTGGGGGTCGCCACATCACGGCAAGACGCGAGACGGCGCCTTGATCTGGGTCAAATCATCGGCGCTTGTCGGGTTTGGGTTGGCCAACGGGTCACGGAGGACTAACGTGGATGCGTCAACGGGGTGTGAAGCGGCGTTTCGATGAGTACCTCCGTGCTTCCTTTTTGGCTGGGAGCCGACCGGGACGCCATGCGGTGCTCGGCATGCGATGCTCGTGCGCTGAGCATCTGCAGCGCCGTCGAGGACTGCGACCTGCACAAGCTTGCGACCGCGATGCAGGTTGGCGAGGCCGCTGCCGGTCAGACGTTCATCGACGAGGGCGCGACCGCCGACCACTTTTTCAACATTACCGCCGGCTCGGCGAAGCTGTTCAAGCTGCTGCCGGACGGGCGGCGCCAGATCACCGGGTTCGTGGGTGTCGGCGATTTTCTCGGGCTTGCCGTGTCGGAGAGCTATGCGTTCAGCGCCGAGGCGCTCGAGTCGGTCCGCTTCTGTCGCTTCCCGCGCACGCGGCTTCGCACGCTGCTCAACGAACTGCCCGCCATGGAGCGCCGGCTGCTGCGGGTTGCCTCGAACGAGCTGGTCGCGGCGCAGGAGCAGATGCTGCTGCTCGGCTGCAAGACCGCGCGCGAGCGCGTCGCATCCTTCCTCATGGCCCGCGTCGGCCGCCTGCGGGGCGGCTCCTTGACGGCGGCGCTGGTGACTTTGCCGATGACGCGCGGCGACATCGGCGATTACCTTGGACTGACGATCGAGACCGTGAGCCGTACCCTCTCGCGGCTCAAATCCGACGGCTACATCGCGATCGAGGCGCCGCCGCAAATCCGGATCCTTCAGCCCCAGGCATTACGCAAGATCGCCGGCGGCTTCGCCTGACGCCCGGGGACGCCGCGCCCGTCGCATAGGCGGAGCTTGCGACCCTAGAGCGTGATGATTTCAGATCGAACCATGGTCCTTCTCCGCCCCGGGGGGCGGCGAAGGAGACGTATGATGCCGATTCAACCCGGAGTTATCCCGCTGTAACGGTTCGAGCGTCCCGGACGGCCTCGCCGGCCGCCCGGGACCAGCGCTCACTGTTTCGGCGTAACCTGCTGCGCACCGTCGCCCGGCGCCTTGTCGCCGCCGCGAACCTGAATCGTCAGATCCGCATTCGTGGTTCGCGCCGCCAGATCCTCGAGCAGCTTCGCAAGCTTTGCCTGCGTCTCGGCGACGCGCTGCTGGGCGAGCTGTTGCTGGCTGTCGAGCACGATCAGGTCCCGGTTGCCTGCCGCCATACGCTCGGCCAGCTTGGCGAGGAGCTGATCCGCTTCCACCGCCTTGCCCTGCGTCTCCTGGATCTGGGCCGCCACGCGATCACGCTCGGCAAGCGCATCGGTAAGCTCGCGCTTGACGGTTGCCAGGCTCGCCTCGGCACGCTGGCGCTCCTCATCGACCGTCGCGGCTTCGCGGCGCGCCGCCTGGCTCTGCGACTCCAGCTCGGCCACTTCCTTGTTGCGGGCGGACACCTGCTCGGTCAGACGCCCGAGCATCTGCTCGGTGTCGTGCATCGTGGCCCGGACCTGAACGTAGCCGGCCTGAAGCTGCTCGCGACTGGCGGCCGTCTCGGCGCTGGCCTGACGCGCGGCGTCGACCTGCTGCTGCAGGGACCGCACCTGGGCCTCGGCGGCGGTGCGCTGCTCGACGGCGCGTGCCGCCTCCGCCTGCGCCTCGCCGAGCTGGCGTCGGCTGGCCTCGAGGTCCCGTTCGGCGGCGCCGCGCTGGACGCCGAGGTCGGTGACGTCGCGATTGCGGGCGGCGACCTCGGCGGTCAAGGCGCCGAGTTGCTTCCTCGCTTCAGTGATTTCCGCCTGCCGCTGCTGCAGCTCCGACTCGACCTTCTCCCTGGCCGCGGTCGCGGCATCGGCGGCCTGTTGCGCGTTCTCCACCTGCTGGCGCAGCGCCTGCGCCTGGGCATCCTGGTCCGCAAGACGTTGCTTCAGGGCCTCGGCTTCGAGCCGGCTCGCGGTCAGCTGCGTCTGCGCCTCGGTGTTCGCCGCCCAGGCCGCCTTCTCCGCGGCGTCGAGATCGAACACGGTCGTCGCCGCCTTCTGGCCCTGAGCGATCAGCTCGACGACGTTGGTCCGCGCCGCCTCCTCGCCCGAACGCGCCTCGTCGAGAGCGCGGCTTGCCTCGGCGAGCCGGCTCGTGCGCGCATCGAACATCTCGCGCAAAGCGGAATAGTCCCGCGTCAGCTGGGCGAACCTGTCCTCCGCCACGCGCGACTGCGACTCGAGCAGGGCAAGCGTGTCGGACTGGGTGGCGGCGCGCCTGCCGGTCTCCGCGACCGCGCGCTGCGCCGCCTCGAGGTCGGCCTTGGCCGTGGTCAGCGCCGTGTGCGCCTCGGTGTTGGCCGCCCAGGCCTCCCGCTCGGCCGTTTCGAGCGCGCTGACCTCGTCGCTGTGGGCCTGGCCCTGCGCGATGAGATCGACGACGTTGGCACGGGCCTGGTCCTGCTCGGCCTGCACGGCGGCGAGCTCGACCTTCGCTGCGGACAGCGCGTTCTCCTTGCCGACGAGGATCTGTCCGAGCGCCGCCGAGTCGTTCTTCAACTGCGTAAAGTGATCCTCGGCCACCCGCCCGTGGCCTTCGACCTCCGCCAGCGCATCCGCCGATTCGGCCGCCTTGGCCGTCTGCTCCTCGAGGGTCTTGCGCGCGGCCTCGACCGAGGCCTCGATCATCGCCAGGGCGCCTGTCGCCTGTTGCTGCTTCTGCTCGGTGTCGGCCAGCGCCGCCTGCGCCGCCGCGACCTTCTGCTGCAACTCGGACAAGCTGCCAGCCGCCTGCTTCTGCTGATCGAGTTCCTGGGCCATTTGCTGGCGCGCGGCATCGGCCTGCTGCACCTGGGCCTTGGCCTGCTCCATCGCGGCGGCGGCCGCCTCCTTGTCAGCGGCGCCCGACGTCCAGCCGTTGATCGCCAGCAGCAATCCCAGCACCGCCACGCCCGCCAGCACGATCGGCACCGGCCGCTGGAACTCGCTTTTGAGATCCGTCGCCATTGTTTGTTCCCCCTGCCACCAACTTGATTCAGTTCAATACAGCGTTTTCATCCTCAGATGAAGCCGCCCTCACTGCCGCCCCCGCTGGGGATACCAGGTTCGCGCCGTCGCCGTCATCGATCCGCGGCCGGCTCGCGCGGGATGTCGCGCTCGATGCGGACCGCCACGCGGTTCTTGCGCCGCCCGATACGGCCCTCGAACAGCGGCACCGCGCCGCAGCGCATCTGCACCGTCGCGCCCAGCGCGGTGTTCAGGACCACGTGCGAGCCGGGCTTGAGCGCGATGATCTGTGACAGGCGCATGGTCTGCTCGTCGAGCACCGCCTCGAGTTCGATCTCGGTGTTCCACAGCTCCTCGGCGAGATGGGTTTCCCAGATCGAATCGCGGCCAAATTTCTCGCCCATGAACTGCTGCAGCAGCAATTCGCGCACCGGCTCCAGGGTCGCGTACGGCAGCAGCATCTCGAGCCGGCCGCCGCGATCCTCCATGTCGACGCGAAGCCGGGCCAGCACCGCCGCGTTGGACAGCCGCGATATGGTGGCGAACCTCGGATTGACCTCAAGCCGTTCATAACGGAACGTCACCGGGCAGAGCGGATCGAAGCTTGCCGACAGATCCGCGAGCACGACATGGATCAGCCGCTCGACGAGCGTGCGTTCGATCGTGGTGTAGGGACGGCCCTCTATCCGCATCGCCGCGGTGCCGCGGCGGCCGCCCAGCAGGACATCGACGATCGAGTAGATCATCGCGCTGTCGACGACCATCAGGCCGTAATTGTCCCATTCATCCGCCTTGAACACCGCGAGCATGGCCGGCAACGGGATCGAATTGAGATAGTCGCCGAACCGCAATGAGACGATGTTGTCGATGCTCACCTCGACGTTGTCCGAGGTGAAGTTGCGCAGGCTGGTCGACATGATGCGGACGAGGCGATCGAACACGATCTCCAGCATCGGCAGCCGCTCGTACGAGACGAGCCCCGAGCTGATGATCTTCTGCATGCCGGTGCGCGTCTCGGCGCCGGCCGGGCCCTCGTCGAAGCCCAGCAGACTGTCGATTTCGGCCTGATTGAGCAGCCGGGCCGGCTGCGCCGAATTCTTGCCCTCCTCGGCACCGCCATCCTCGGTCTCGGCGCCCCAGGCGGCGGCGAGATCTTCCTCCGATTGCTCCGACGCGCTGCTCATTGCACAAGCAACTCGACAAACAGCACGTCGGTGACCTTGGCGGGGGCGACGGCGATGTTGGCGCGCGCG
>Ga0209415_10006464_pt1 | contig 20817 bp, 14 predicted proteins | sample PeaSoiSIISIP2007_FD_187696 | JGI IMG/M metagenome (GOLD analysis project Ga0209415, IMG submission 187696) | Peat soil microbial communities from Weissenstadt, Germany - SII-SIP-2007 (SPAdes) (version 2) | ecosystem: Environmental > Terrestrial > Soil > Wetlands > Peat | place: Germany...
TGGACCCGGTTCGCCGATCAAGGACATGCGCCAACAAGGGAATCTACAGCGCTTCCCGGGTCGGGGCGCCGCAACAAGTGGTTCACCGGGAAGCGCTGTAGTGCACCGCACTGGCCTTCCGGCCGACCACACCGAGGCAGGGGCGATGCGCGAGGACTTGGCTGCGCGCGACACCGATTTCGGCTTTCGACGGGTGCCGCTCGCCGCCAAGCAGCGGCTGGTCGACGACGTGTTCGGGGCGGTGGCGCGACGCTACGATCTGATGAACGACCTGATGTCGGGCGGGTTGCATCGCGCCTGGAAGAATGTCCTGGTGACCGCCGTCGACCCGCCGAGAAGCGGCCGGCCATTCCGGCTCGTCGACATCGCGGGCGGCACCGGCGACGTGGCGTGCCGCGTCGTCGAGGCGGGCGGATCGGGGACGCGGGCGACCGTCATCGACCACAGCGGCGAGATGCTCGGCGTCGGTCGCGAGCGGGCCCGGCAACGCCGGCTCGACGACGTGGTGACGTTCGTCGAGGGCAACGCCGAGGCCCTCGCGCTCGCCGACGGAGTGGCCGATGCCTGCACGATCGCGTTCGGCATCCGCAACGTGCCGCGGATCGAGCGGGCGCTCGCCGAATCCTTCCGGGTGCTGAAGCCCGGCGGGCGGTTCCTCTGCCTGGAATTCTCCACCATCGACGTTCCGGGCCTCGACCGGCTCTATGACCTCTACTCGTTCAATCTCATTCCGGCGATCGGCCGCCTCGTCGCCGGCGATGCCGAGCCCTACCGGTACCTGGTCGAGTCGATCCGCAAGTTCCCGAAACCCGAAACCTTCGCCGCGATGTTGCGCGAAGCCGGATTTCGCCGTGTGTCGTACCGGATGATGTCCGGCGGCATCGTGGCGTTGCATTCCGGCTGGCGGCTCTAGCGCGCGCCGGTCTCGCACCTCTCGCGCTGCCCGTGATCTCCAGCCTCGTCCATCTCGCCCGTCTCGCCCGCGGTGGCTTCGTGTTCGCCCGCGAGGGCGTGCTCGGCCTCGTGGACCCGAGGCTGTTGCCGTTCGCGGCGCGGCAGGCGCTTCGGCTGGCGCGCCTGATCGAGCGGCCGACCAGCGGCGGCGCGGCGGTGCGCCTAGCCGCCGCGTTGACCCAGCTGGGTCCGGCCTACGTGAAGCTCGGCCAGTTCCTGGCGACCCGTCCGGACGTGGTCGGCATGGCGCTGTCGCGCGACCTGGAGAGCCTGCAGGACAGGATGGCGCCGTTCCCGCCGGCCGAGGCCGAAGCCGCGGTCGCCGACGGGCTGGGAAGGCCGGTGCGTGACGTCTTCGTTGATTTCGGTCCGCCGGTCGCGGCGGCCTCGATCGCGCAGGTGCACCGGGCCACCGTCATGACCGACGCTGGGCCGCAGCCGGTCGCCGTCAAGGTCCTGCGGCCGGACGTCGAGCATCAGTTCAAGGTCGATCTCGACGCCTTCCGGTTCGCGGCGCGCCTGGCCGAGCGGTTCTCGGCCGAGGCACGCCGGCTGCGGCTCATCGAGGTCGTGGACACGCTGGCCCGGTCGGTCGCGCTGGAAATGGATTTCCGCCTGGAGGCGGCGGCGATTTCCGAGATGGCGGAGAACACCAGGGACGATCCCGATTTCCGCGTGCCGCGCATCGATTGGGAGCGCATCTCCAAAAGTGTGCTGACGCTCGAATGGATCGACGCCACGGCGTTGTCCGATCGCGAGGCGCTGCTCGCCAAGCACCTCGATCTCCCGCTGCTTGCCCGCGCGCTCATTCAAACCTTCCTGCGCCACGCCATCCGCGACGGCTTCTTCCACGGCGACATGCACCCCGGAAACCTGTTCGTCGACGACGCCGGCAAGCTGATCGCGGTCGATTTCGGCATCATGGGCCGGCTCGGGCCGAAGGAGCGGCAGTTCCTGGCGGAAATCCTGCTCGGCTTCATCACGCGGGACTATCGTCGCACCGCGCAGGTGCACTTCGAGGCGGGGTACGTTCCGCCGCATCATTCGGTCGACAGCTTCGCCCAGGCGATCCGCGCGATCGGCGAGCCGATCCACAGCCGGACCGCGGCCGAGATCTCGATGGCCAAGCTGCTGACCTTGCTGTTCGAGGTCACCGGCCTGTTCGACATGCGCACCCGGCCGGAGCTGCTGCTGCTGCAGAAGACCATGGTGGTGGTCGAAGGCGTGGCGCGCTCGTTCGATCCTGCGCTCGACATGTGGTCGACCGCCGAGCCGGTGGTGCGCGAGTGGATCGAGCGGCGGCTCGGGCCGGTCGGCCGGCTCGAGGATGCGGCCGGCGGCGCCGTGGAGGTCGGGCGCTTCCTCGGCGAGGTGCCGGATCTGCTCGGGCGCGCCGCGCGGATCGCCGATCAGCTCGACGCGGCGACCCGTGACGGTCTGGTGCTCGCGCCCGAGACGGTCGCGGCGCTGGGACGCGCCGAGGCGAGCCGCAACCGCTGGGCCACGGTGGCGCTGTGGGCCATCGTGGGGCTGCTGGCGCTGGGCCTGTGGGGCCGATGAGATGAGGCCGGCGAGGCAAGGCGGGCAGTCCGCATTGCGCCCGCCCCGGTGCGGGCTACGATGCCGCCGAGCCCCGCCCATGAGCGAAGCCGCACCGACATGCTGAGCAACACGCATATCCTTCTGATCATCGGCGGCGGGATCGCGGCCTACAAGTCGCTCGATCTGATCCGCCGGCTGCGGGAGCGAGGCGCCGCGGTGCGCGCCGTGATCACGGCGGGCGGTCGGGAATTCGTGACCCCGCTCGCCGTCGGGGCGCTGACCGGCAACCGCCCCTTGACCGACCTGTTCGATCCGGCGAGCGAGTTCGACGTCGGCCATGTCCGGCTTTCGCGCGAGGCCGATCTCATCGTGGTGGCGCCGGCGACCGCCGATCTGATCGCCAAGATGGCGGGCGGCCATGCGGACGATCTGGCGACCGCGGTGCTGCTCGCAACCGACAAGCCGGTGCTGATCGCTCCCGCCATGAACCCGCGCATGTGGCAGCACAGTGCGACCCGGCGCAATCTGGCGCTGCTGGTCGCCGACGGCATCGCCACGATCGGGCCGAACAGCGGCGAGATGGCGGAGCACGGCGAGCATGGCGTCGGCCGCATGGCGGAGCCGCGGGAGATCGTCGCGGCGGTCGAGCAGCGGCTCGGCGGCGGGGAGGGCACCGGGCCGCTGTCGGGCAAGCCCCTGTCGGGGGTCCGCGTCGTCGTCACGTCGGGCCCGACCCACGAGCCGATCGACCCGGTGCGCTACCTCGCCAACCGCTCGTCGGGCAAGCAGGGACATGCGATCGCCGCGGCCGCGGCCGCCGCCGGCGCCGACGTCGTCCTGGTGTCGGGGCCGGTCGAGCTTCCCGATCCCGTGGGCGTTGCCACCGTCAGGGTGGAGACCGCCCGCGACATGCTCGGGGCGGTCGAGGCTGCGCTACCGGCGGACGTCGCGGTGTTCGCGGCCGCGGTGGCGGACTGGCGGGTCGCCGAGGCGGGCGCGCACAAGATCAAGAAGGGCCGGGCGACGCCCACGCTCGCGCTCGTCGAGAACCCCGACATCCTGGCGACGGTGGCGCAGCGCAGGTCGAAGCGGCCGCGGCTGGTGATCGGCTTCTCGGCGGAGACCGACCATGTGATCGACAACGCCAAGGCCAAGCTCGCCCGCAAGGGCTGCGACTGGATCCTCGCCAACGACGTGTCGCCGGCAACCGGCATCATGGGTGGCGACGACAACACGGTTCACCTGGTGACGGCTTCGGGCGTCGAGTCGTGGCCGACCCAGCCCAAGGCCGGGGTCGCCAGGATGCTGGTCGAGCGGATCGCAGGCGAGCTGCACAAGGCCGGCCGATGAGCGACGTCGAGGTCAGCGTGATCCGCCTGCCTCATGGGGCGGGCCTTGCGCTGCCGTCCTATCAGTCGGCGCTGGCCGCCGGGCTCGATCTGCTCGCCGCGGTACCCGACGGATCGCCCCTCGTCATCGCGCCGGGCCGCTGGGCCGCGGTGCCGACCGGCATCGCGCTGGCGCTGCCGCCCGGCACCGAAGGCCAGGTGAGACCCCGTTCCGGCCTCGCCGCCCGCAGCGGTGTGACGGTGCTCAATGCACCCGGCACCATCGACGCCGACTACCGCGGCGAGGTGCAGGTGCTGCTGATCAATTTCGGCGCGGAGCCGTTTGCGGTCGCCCGTGGGATGCGCATCGGGCAACTCGTCGTGGCACCGGTCGCGCATGCACGCCTGGTCGAGACCGACCGCCTGGGCAAGACCGGCCGCGGAGCCGGCGGGTTCGGCTCGACAGGCGCCTCGTGAGCCCGAACTTCAGCTGGACCGTTCATCTAGAGTAATATACTACCAAGCCAGTCGGGGCTGGATGGTACGGCAATGTCGCTGCTGCCGCGCAGGGGCTTATACGCCATTGCCGCTGTCATCGACGTGGCCGTGCACGCGCGCCGCGGCCCGGTCAGCGCCAAGGTGATCGCCGCCCGGCATGGCTTGCCGCCGCGTCACCTCGAGCCGGTCCTGCAGGCTCTGGTTCACAACCGCATTCTGCGTGGCGTGCGCGGGCCGCACGGCGGCTACGAGCTCGGCCGCCAGGGCCGGCACATCACCGTCGACGATATTCTGCGGGCCGTCGAGGACGTGTGGCAGAGCGGCGACATGGACCCGCTCGGCTCGCCTGTCGTGGCCACGGTCGTGCTTCCGGCGATCGCCGAAGCCGAGCGGGCATTCGCCGCGACGCTCGCCCGGGTCGATGTCGAAGAGCTGGTGCGTCGCGCCGAGACCGCGGAAGAGTCCGGCTTCGCCGTGGACGGCCGGAGCTGAGGCGTCGGCACAACCTGTGAACAACGGGGAAAACCAAGCCGGAATGCGTTGCGGTTTCTGGCGTTCGACCGTGCATCCTGTCCGGTGGGGAATCCCACCGGTCGCGTTCACGGTCTGGACTCTTACGGCTGCGTGGACCTTGGAGTTAGAGTGCCCCGATTCGCGGGCGGACGGCGGACGCCGTCCGCCCATCCGATCGAGCGTTGGGGCGGCTCGGCGGAACGGATGCGGGGCGACTCAGGGGCAGCGACAATGCCGGGCACGATCCGGGCGAGATGCGCAGACCATCTTGCCGCGCCGCCGCATCTGGTCGGCGCACGTCCCGACGGCCCCGATGCCGGTACGCAGACGGGAACGCGCTCCAGAACCATACGCTCCACATCCTCACGCGGTAAGTCCTGTGGCACGAGAGCGCTTTCCGAAATGGTTGACCATGAATTCTCGCGGGTCGTGGGCGGAAAGCGCTCTAGGTTCGATGTTTGTCGCATTTCTATTCGGAAAACCGATGTCCACCCCGGATCAAGTCCGGGGCAGGCCTTTTCCGGGAAATGCTCCAATGTCCTCGCGGCGGCCGTCCCCGGTGTCGTGTCACCGACCGTGGCGCTCGCCGCCGATCCGCATCAGTGGTCGCAGTGGTCGTTCGTGAAGGGCTACGCGGCCGCGTTCTCGGCGCTCGAGCATCACGAGGTCGCCGCCCTGGCGCTGACTCTCGGCACCATCTGCTTCGCGGTGGTCACCGCCATCGCCCTGGTGCGCAGCCACGTCCGCGCCGCACGGGCCGAGGCGTCGGCGTGCGACGAGATCGCCAGGCTCACGGACGATCTCGACCGCGCCAACGCGCTGGTGCTCGCCGAGCCGCAGGTGGTGATCGCCTGGGCGGCGGCCGACGACGAGCCGGACATTCTCGGCGACCACACCATCGTCGGCCCGATCCCGCGCCGGGCGCTCGCCTTCGGCACCTGGCTCGACGCCGAGCGGGCGCTCGCCATGGAGCTCGCCGTGCAGGCCCTGCACAGCCGCGGGCAGCCTTTCGCGATGTCGCTGACCACCTTGCGCGGACGTTACGTCGAGGCCGACGGCCGGGCGATCGGCGGCCGGGCGGTGCTGCGCATCAAGGATCTGACTGGGGCCAGGCGCGAGCTGATCGACCTCGAGGTGCGGCATCAGAAGCTCGAGCACGACATCGCGGCCGTCCGTGGGCTGATCGAGAGCCTGCCGTCGCCGATCTGGGCGCGCGACGAGACCGGACGCATCGCGTGGGTCAACGCCGCCTATGCGCGTGCCGTGGAGGCGCGCGATGTCGCCGACGCGGTGACGCGCGGCCTCGAGCTCCTCGATCGCGGGGCGCGCGATGACATGGCGCGCCTGCGCGCCGGCGGCGAGACCTATCGGGCGCGCCGGCCGGTGATCGTCGCCGGCACGCGTCGGATCCTCGACGTCATCGACGTTCCGACCCAGAATGGCAGCGCCGGGCTCGGCATCGACATGACCGAGGCCGAGGGGGTGCGCGACGAGATCGCCCGCATGGTCCATGCGCACCGCCGCACCCTCGATCAGCTGCCGACGGCCGTCGCGATCTTCGCCGCCGACCAGCGGCTCACCTTCTACAATTCGGCCTACCGCGGGCTGTGGGGGCTCGGCGCCGAATTCCTCGACCAGAAGCCGACCGACACCGAGGTGCTCGACCGCCTGCGCGCCAACCGCAAGCTTCCCGAGCAGGCCGACTTCCGCTCCTGGAAGAACCAGCTGCACGAGGCCTATCGGGCGATCGATTCGCAGCAGCACCTATGGCACCTCCCCGACGGCCGGACCTTGCGGGTGGTCACCACGCCCAACCCGGAAGGCGGGATCACCTATCTGTTCGACGACGTGACCGAGCGGCTCGATCTGGAGCGGCGCTTCGATGCGCTGATCCGGGTCCAGGGCGAGACGCTGGACAATCTGTCCGAAGGCGTCGCGGTGTTCGGCAGCGACGGACGCCTGCGCCTCAACAACCCGACCTTCGCCAGCATGTGGAACCTGTCAGCCGCCACGCTGGCCGAGCGGCCGCACATCGAGGCGGTGATCGCAGGCTGCCGGCCCCAGCATCGCGACGACCATGCGTGGCAGTTGCTGCGCGGCGCGGTGACCGGCCTCGAGCACCGCGAGGCGGTCGCCGGCCGCCGCATCGAGCGCAGCGACGGCAGCGTGGTGGTGTGCGCCACCGTGCCGTTGCCCGACGGCGCGACGCTGGTCACCTTCCAGGACGTCACCGACACGGTGAACGTCGAGCGTGCGCTGCGCGAGCGCAACGACGCGCTGGAGGCGGCCGATCAGCTCAAGAACGACTTCGTCCACCACGTGTCCTACGAGCTGCGCTCGCCGCTGACCAACATCATCGGCTTCGCGCAGCTGCTCGACGACATCAAGACCGGGCCGCTGACCGAAAAGCAGCGCGAGTATCTCGGCTACATCACGTCGTCGAGCTCGGCGCTGCTCGCCATCATCAACGACATCCTCGATCTCGCCACCATCGACGCCGGCGCGATGACGCTGGATCTCGGTCCGGTCGACATCCGCGCCACCATCGAATCGGCGGCCGAAGGCGTGCGCGACCGTCTCGCCGAACAGGGCCTGAGGCTCGATATCCGGGCCGATGCCGAGATCGGCAGCTTCGTCGCCGACGAGCGGCGGGTGCGGCAGATCCTGTACAACCTGCTGTCCAACGCCATCGGCTTCTCGCCGCCCGGCGAGACCATCACGCTGGCGGCGGAACGGCACAGCGACGCGATCCTGCTGTCGGTCGCCGACCGCGGTCCCGGCATCCCGGACACCCTCCAGGATCGGGTGTTCAACCGGTTCGAGACCCACACGGTCGGCTCGCGCCACCGCGGCCCCGGGCTCGGCCTCTCGATCGTGCGCTCCTTCGTCGAGCTTCACGGTGGTACGGTGACGATCGATTCCGCTGCCGGGCGCGGCACCACCGTGGTCTGCGTCTTTCCGCTCGGGCATGCGGCCGAGCGGGCGGCGGCCGAGTAGCGGGCCAAGTTCCCGTGCTACCCGGGACCTTTGGGAGGCTGAACGATCCAGCAAATCCGTTCGTTGCCAAGATCAGCGCCCAGCCCAAACTCTTCGTCATGGGCTTGGAGGAAAGTCTCAAAATATGAGCATAGAGGAACTCGACAAATTGAAGCCAGAATCATCCTAGCAAACAACTCCAAGTGACAAACCATCAACTGCTGCTTCCCAACGAACAGGCGACCCGCCGGCTCGCGGGCGACGTCGCCGCCATGCTGATGCCCAGCGATGTGGTCACGCTGTCGGGCGACCTCGGGGCCGGAAAGACGACGTTCGCCCGCGCGGTCATCCGGCGGCTCGCCGGCGACGAGCGGCTCGAGGTGCCGAGCCCGACCTTCACGCTGATCCAGTCCTATCCGCTGCCGCGATTCCCGGTGGTGCATGCCGACCTCTACCGCGTGGCCGACGCCGCCGAGCTCGACGAGCTCGGGCTCGAGGATGCCGTCGAGGGCGCCGCCGTCCTCCTGGAATGGCCCGACCGTGCAGCCGGCCGATTGACGGCCGATCGGCTGGATCTGGCTTTCACGCTGGCTCCGTCACTCGGGCTCAACGCCCGCAGCGTGAAGATCACCGGGCACGGCGCATTCGCGGCGCGGCTGGAGCGACAGCGGACGATTCGCCGCTTTCTCGACCAGGCGGGATTTGCTGATGCCGAGCGCCATCACCTGCAGGGCGACGCCTCGACGCGGGCGTACGAACGTCTTCTGCACAACGGCCGGCCGGCCGTGCTGATGAACGCGCCGCGCCGCCCCGACGGGCCCCCGATCCGCAACGGACTGCCCTACAGCGCCATCGCGCATCTCGCCGAGGACGTCAAACCGTTCGTCGCCGTGGCGCGCGGATTGCGGGCGCGAGGATTTTCGGCGCCGGAGATCTACGCCGCCGATCTTGCCGAGGGCCTGCTGATCCTGGAGGATCTCGGCTCCGAAGCGGTCGTGGCCGGCGATCCCCCGGCACCGATCGAGGACCGCTTTGCGGCGGCGATCGACGTGCTCGCGGCGCTCCACGGGGCCGACCTTCCCGCCGTGCTGGCGGTCGCCCCGCAGGTGGAGCATCGGATTCCGTCCTACGATGTGGACGCTTTCCTGGTCGAGGCGGAGCTGGCGCTCGATTGGTACTTCCCCTACCGGCGGGTCGCGCTGCCGGGCAGCGCCCGCCTCGAATTCAGCGCCCTGTGGCATCAGGCGCTCGGCCGCGCGGTGAGCGTGCCGCCCACCTGGGTGCTGCGCGACTATCATTCGCCGAACCTCCTGTGGCTCCCCGGGCGTGACGGCATCGCGCGGGTCGGGCTGCTCGATTTCCAGGACGCCCAGCTCGGGCCGCCGGCCTACGATGTGGTGTCGCTGCTGCAGGACGCCCGGGTCGACGTCCCCGAGCAACTCGAACTCAACCTGCTGGCGCGCTACGCCAAGGCCCGGCACGCCGCGGATCCCCAATTCAAGCTCGCCGAATTCGTCGAGCTCTATGCGATCCTGGGAACCCAGCGCGCCACCAAGCTGCTCGGCATTTTTGCGCGCCTGGACCGCCGCGACCACAAGCCGCAATATCTTCGTCATCTGCCCCGGGTATGGCGGTATCTGTGCCGCGCGCTGTCGCATCCCTCGCTCGTGCTGCTCAAGGAATGGTACGACCGGCACGTCCCGCCGCCGCTGCCGGCAAACCATTGACGTGCCTGTTTTCGGCCCTCACCCGTGCCTCGGGGCGGCGTCGGGTCCGGCGCCTGCCGCTGCCGCATGCAGTCGTGCTTTTGCCGGCCGGCACGCTGCCGGTACAATCTCCCGGCAAGCATTCCTCGATGCGATTCGCCGAGCGTTGCGATTGATTCTGCCGGAACCGCCCCATGTCCGAGCCCGAACACCCTCCCGTCCCGCCGCGCCGCGCCATGGTCCTCGCCGCCGGGAGCGGAACCCGCATGCGGCCGGTGACCGACCGCCTGCCCAAGCCCCTGGTGAAGGTGGGCGGCAGGCCGTTGATCGACCATGTGCTCGATCGGCTCGCGGTCGCCGGCGTCGACATGGCGGTGGTCAACGTGCATCACTTCGCCGACCAGATCGGGCGGCACCTGGCAACTCGGCGACACCCCCGCATCGTCATTTCGGACGAGCGCGAGCAACTGCTCGATACCGGCGGCGGCGTCGTCAAGGCGCTGGATCTGCTCGGTGACGCGCCGTTCTTCCACATGAACTCCGACACCATCTGGATCGAGGGCGTGCGGCCGAACCTCGACCGGCTCGCCACAAGCTTTGATCCCTCGCGCATGGACGGGCTGCTTCTGCTGGCGGCAACCGCGACCAGCATCGGCTATGACGGCCGTGGCGATTTTGCGCTGGCGCCCGACGGCCGGCTGCGGCGCCGCGCCGAGCGCGAAATCCTGCCGTTCGTCTATGCGGGCGCCGCCATGTTCCAAAGGAGCATGTTCGAGGGCGCACCATCGGGCGCCTTTCCGCTCACTCGGCTGTTCGACCGCGCGGCGGAAGGCGGACGTCTGTTCGGCCTGCGGCTCGAAGGGGTGTGGATGCACGTCGGCACGCCGGAGGCGATTGTGCAGGCGGAGGCCGCAATCCTCGCCAGCGCGGCCTGAGCGCCATGGCGCCACGCGCCCGGGTGTTCACGATCCCCGCATCGGTGCCGTTTCTGCCGCGGCTGGTCGAAACCTTTCTCGACGGAACGCTGGTCGCAGGTTGTTCGCTCGCCGGCGATCCGCTGGCGCTCGCCGCCGCCACCATCTACCTGCCCACCCGTCGCGCCTGCCGGCTCGCGCGCGACGTCTTTCTCGACGCGCTCGATGCGGAAGCCGCCCTGCTGCCGCAGATTCTCGCCATCGGCGACGTCGACGAGGACGAGCTGGCGTTTGCCGACGCGGCAGCCGGGCCGACGGCCGAGGCCGCGCTCGAGCTTCCACCGGCGCTCGGCAGCCACCAGCGAAAAATCCTGCTCGCCCGCCTGGTGCTGCAATGGGCGGCGTCGCCCGACCTCCACGGATCGAGCGGCGCGCCACTGGTGGCCCAGAGCCCGGCCGCCGCGTTCGCGCTGGCAGACGGCCTGTCGCGCCTGATCGACGACATGACGGTGCGCCAGATCCCGTGGAGCAGGCTCGACGATCTGGTTCCCGATCGCTTCGACGCCTATTGGCAGCTGTCGCTGCGATTCCTCAAGATCGCCCGCGAGGCGTGGCCGGGAATTCTGGGCGAGCTCGGCGCCATCGAGGCGGCGGCCCGGCGCGACCGGCTGATCGCCGCGGCAGCGCAGCGGCTGGCGTCCCGCAACGAGGCGCCGGTGATCGCCGCGGGCTCGACCGGATCGATGCCGGCGACCGCGGCGCTCCTGGAAACGGTCTCCCGGCTGCCGCGCGGCGCCGTGGTGCTGCCGGGCCTCGACACCGACCTGGACGCGCCCGCGTGGGCGCTGATCGGCGGCGCCCGCGATGGCGGGAGCGTCGAGGATCCGGCACCGGGCCATCCGCAGTTCGCCATGCAGGCGCTGCTCGGGCGGCTCGGCATCGGTCGCGACGCGGTGACGGCGCTCGCCGCACCGGCGGCGCATGGGCGCGAGCGCCTGCTCTCCGAGGCGCTGCGGCCGGCCGGCGCCACCGAGCGGTGGAAGGATCGCCTCGACGGCCCGGTCGTCGCGGCGGCGCTCGAGCGCATCGCGGTGGTCGAGGCCGCGAGCTCGGAGGAGGAGGCGCTGGCGATCGCGGTCGCGTTGCGCGAGGCGATCGAGGATCCCGGCGGGCGTGCCGCCCTGGTGACCCCCGACCGCACGCTCGCCCGCCGGGTGATTGCGGCGCTCGGCAGGTGGGAGGTGGCGGTCGACGATTCGGGCGGCGATCCGCTCACCGACACATCGGCGGGAATCTTCGCTCGCCTCGCCGCCGAGGCCGGGCTCGGCGGGCTGGCGCCGGTGACGCTGCTCGCGCTGCTCAAGCATCGCCTCTGCCGCCTCGGCGGCGAGGCGAGCGCTGATCTCGGCGCCGTGTCGGCGCTCGAGCGCGCCATTCTGCGCGGGCCGCGGCCGCGCGCCGGCACCACCGGTCTCGCCCACGCGCTCGCAGCGCTGCGGCAGGAGCGGCTGCATCGGTCCGATCCGCGCGCGCGGCTCGGCGGATTCGAGCTCGATGCCGCGACCGGTCTGGTCGAACGCCTGCGCAGCGCGTTTGCACCGCTGGAAGGTCTCGATGCCCGGCCGCGACCGTTCGGCGAGGTCGCGGCGCGCCATAGAGAGGCCGTCGCGGCGCTCGGCCGCGATCACGCGGGTGCGTCCGCGGTGTTCGCCGGCGACGACGGCGAGGCGCTCGCACTCCTCTTCGAGGAGACCGCCGGCCGGCCCGCGCACGATGATCTGGTCATCACGCCGGCTGACTACGGCGAATTGTTCCGCGCCGTGACCGCCGACCGGGTGGTTCGCCGCCCGATCACGCCGGGCGCCCGGGTCCGCATCTTCGGGCCGCTGGAGGCGCGGTTGCAGAGCTTCGATCGCGTCGTGCTCGGCGGTCTCGTGGAAGGCACCTGGCCGCCGGAGACGCGGGCCGATCCGTGGCTCAGCCGGCCGATGCGCCACGACCTCGGGCTCGACCTGCCGGAGCGCCGGATCGGGCTCTCGGCGCACGATTTCGCGCAGACCCTGGGCGCACCGGACGTCGTGCTGGTGCGCGCCGCCAAGGTGGCGGGCGTGCCGACGGTCGCGTCGCGGTTCGTGCAGCGGCTGGCGGCGGTCGCCGGCGAGGCCGCGTGGCGCGCAGCGCTGGCGCGCGGCACGCGCATCCTGGCGCTCGCCCGGCGGCTCGACCAGCCAGCCCGGAAGCCGCAGCCGATCAAGGCGCCGGCGCCGACACCGCCGCGTGGGGCGCGACCGGCGCGCCTGTCGGTCACCGACGTCGAGCACTGGCTGCGCGACCCCTACACGATCTACGCCAAGCACATCCTGCGGATTGCCCCGCTCGACGCCGTCGACACGCCACCGGGCGCGCGCGACCGCGGGAGCGTCATCCACGAGGCAATCGCCGAGTTCACCAGCACGTTCGCGGCCGCCGCACCGGCCGATCCGAGGGCTGAGCTGCTGCGGCTCGGGCAGCAACATTTCGCGCCGCTCGCCGACTATCCCGAAGCCCGCGCGTTCTGGTGGCCGCGGTTCGTGCGGATCGCATCCTGGTTCGCCGGCTGGGACGCGGGCCGGCGCCGTCTGATCGCCGCCACCCACGCGGAGATCCGCGGCGAGATCGACATCGCGCTCGGCGACCGCAGCTTCCGGCTCACGGCACGCGCCGACCGCATCGATCGGCTGACCGACGGACGCTACGCGATCCTCGACTACAAGACCGGCGAAGCGCGCAGCGAAAAGCAGGTGCGCAGCGGGCTCGCGCCGCAGCTCACCCTGGAAGCCGCGATCCTGCGAGGCGGGGGATTTGGCGACATCGCGGCGCCGGCATCGGTCGCCGATCTCGTCTATGTGACGCTGCGTGGCGGCAATCCGCCCGGTGAGGAGAAGCCGATCGACTTCACCGACGGAACGCCCGACAGCCAGGCCGACACGGCGCTGCGCCGCTTCGCCGCCATGGCGCTGCGCTTCGAGGACGAGAACGAGCCGTATCGGTCGCTGGTGCATCCGATGTGGAAACGCCACTACGGCGACTACGACCATCTGGCACGCGTCAAGGAATGGTCGGCCTCCGGCGGCGCCGCGGACGAGGCGGGCGAATGACCCGCCCCATCCCGGACGACGTGCTGCGCCTGCAGATCGAAACGTCGGATCCCACGGTCTCGGCCTGGGTCGCCGCCAATGCGGGATCGGGCAAGACATACGTGCTGGCCCAGCGCGTGATCCGGCTCATGCTCGCCGGCATCGAGCCGGCCAAGATCCTGTGCCTGACCTTCACCAAGGCGGCCGCCGCCAACATGGCGAACCGGGTGTTCGAGACGCTCGCCGGCTGGACGGCGCTCGACGACGAGGCGCTCGACCATGCGATCGGCAGGATCGACGGCGAGTGGCCCGATGCGCGGCGCACCGCCCGTGCCCGGCGGCTGTTCGCCCAGGCGCTGGACACGCCCGGGGGCCTCAAGGTGCAGACCATTCACGCGTTCTGCACGCGCCTGCTGCATCAGTTCCCGTTCGAGGCCAATGTGGCGGCGCGCTTCACGGTGCTGGAAGAGCGCGCGGAGCGCGATCTGCTCGCACGGCTGCGCCTCGAGGTGCTGCTCGAGGGCGCGGCGGCGCCCGACGCGGCGCTCGGGCGCGCGCTGTCGACCGCGATCGCGTCTGCGGCGGACCGGACCCTGGTCGAGGTGATCGACGAGGCGATCCGCGAGCGGGATCGCCTGATCGCCTGGATCGAAAGCGCCGGCGGCATCGCCGGCGCGGTCGCCGAGCTGTGCCGGATCCTCGGGGTGTCGCCGGACGAGAGCCGCGACGACCTCGATGCCCGGCTGACGCAGAGCCCGGAGCTGGCGGCGATCGAATGGCCGGCGATTGCAAAAATCCTTCGCGAAGGATCGGCGAGCGATTGCGCCCAGGCCGAGCGTCTCGAGATTGCGGCGGGGGCGACGGGGGAGGCGCGCAGCGACGCCTATCTGTCGGTGTTCGTGAAGAAGAGCGACAGTGTACCGCGGAGTCGGATCGCCACCAGCGCGATCGCGCTGCGCCATCCCGATCTAATGCGCCGGCTCGCGGCCGAGCAGGACCGCGTCATCGCGCTCGACGAGCGCCGTCGCGCGGTTGCGGCGCGCGACCGCACCGCCGCGTTGCTGACCATCGCGGATGCGGTGATCGCCCGCTATCGCGTCGAGAAGGACCTGCGCGGCTATCTCGACTACGACGACCTCATCGACAAGACGCTGGCGCTGCTCACGAACGTCGAGGCCGCCTGGGTGCACTACAAGCTCGATCTCGGCATCGACCATGTGCTGATCGACGAGGCGCAGGACACCAGCCCGAAGCAGTGGGAGATCGTCAAGAAGCTGACGGCGGAATTCACCTCCGGCGAGGGCGCGCGGGCGCTCACGCGGACCGTCTTCGCGGTCGGCGACGAGAAGCAGTCGATCTTCTCGTTCCAGGGCGCGGTGCCCGACAAGTTCGCCGAGACGCGGATCCATTTTCAGCGCGCGCACCGCGGCGGCGAGCTGGAGTTCGTCCACCGCGAGTTCAAGCATTCGTTCCGGTCCGGCCCGAACGTCCTCGGTGCGGTCGACGCCGTGTTCCAAGATCCGTGCGTCCACCGCAGCGTGGTCGCCGACGGCGAGCTGTTCCCGCCGCACATCGCGCTGCCCGACGCCGCGCCCGGGCTGGTGGAGATCTGGGCGCCCGTGGTGGCCGACAAGCCGCGCGAGGTCGAAGGCTGGGACGCGCCGTTCGACGAGGTGTCGGAGACGAGCCCGCAGGTGCGCCTGGCCGATCGCATCGCCGCCACCATCGGCTCGCTGACCGGACGGGGCTTCGGTCCCAAGGACGTCCTCATCCTGGTGCGCCAGCGCGGTCCGCTGTTCGAGACCATCATCCGGGCGCTCAAGAACGCCAGGATCCCGGTCGCCGGCGCCGACCGCCTGGTGCTGACCGAGCACATCGCCATCATGGACCTGATGGTGCTCGCCGACGCGCTGCTGCTGCCGGAGGATGACCTCGCGCTCGCCACCGTGCTGCGCAGCCCGCTGTTCGGGCTCGACGACGAGGAGCTGTTCGCGCTCGCCTGGGGCCGCGCCGGCACGCTGCGGGCGGCGCTGCTCGGCAGGAGCGGTGAACGGCGATTCGCCGAGGTGATCGCCAAGCTCGATCGGCTCACCGACGCGGCGCGGCGCGACAGCCCGTTCGGCTTTTACGCCGACCTGCTCGGACGCGAGGGCGGCCGCCGCCAGATCCTCGCCCGGCTCGGCAGCGAGGCCGACGACGCGCTCGACGAGTTCCTCAACCTCGCGCTCGCCTACGAGGCGCACCAGGCCCCGTCGCTGCAGGGCTTCCTGGCGTGGCTGCGGGCGGCGCAGACCGAGATCAAGCGTGACATGGACCTCGTCCGCGACGAGGTGCGGGTAATGACCGTGCACGGCGCCAAGGGGCTGGAAGCGCCGATCGTGATCCTCGCCGATACCACCACGCGGCCGACCGGGCCGCGCGACCCACGGCTGCTGGCGCTGCCCGCCGTCGGCCTGCCGCCGGGCTCACCCGATCGGCTGGTCTGGGCCGCCACCCGGGACACCGACGTCGGGCCGATCCGGGAGGCCCGTGAGCTGGCGCGCGCCGCGGCGCAGGACGAATATCGCCGGCTGCTCTATGTGGCGATGACGCGCGCCGCCGACCGGCTGATCGTGTGCGCGGCGCAGGGGCAGAACCGGCGGCCGGAGGGCTGCTGGTACGACCTGGTGCAGGCGGCGCTGTCGCCGGCGGCGACCGAGGAGCCGGCCGACGACGGCAACGGCGTCGTGCTGCGCTGGCGCCACGCGGTTCCAGGCGGACGCGAGCCACGCGTCGCGGACTCCAGGGCGGCCGAGCACATCGATGCCGGGATTCCGGCGTGGCTGACGCACCCGGCGCCCGGCGTGGCGGCGCCGGCGCGCTCGGTCTCGCCCTCGCGCGCGGTCGCGGAGGATGACGCCGGCCGGCGCCCCGACGCCGCCCGGCAGGCGCGGTCGAAGGCGCTCGCCCGTGGCACCCTGGTGCATCGGCTGATGCAGTCGCTTCCAGACATCCCGCCGGAACGGCGCGAGGGCGCGGCGGGCCGTTTCGTGGCGCGGCACGGCGACGTTTTCGACGCCGCCGAGCGCGACGCGATGCTGGCGCAGGTCTTCGCCATCCTCGGCGATCCGGCGTTCGCGCCGTTGTTCGCCGATGGATCAAGGGCCGAGGTGCCGCTGATCGGCCGCCTGCGCCGGGCCGCCGGGCCGCCGCTGATGGTGTCGGGCCAGGTCGATCGACTGGCGGTCACGGCCGACGCCGTCTACGTCGCCGACTACAAGACCAACTCCCCGCCGCCGCGGCGCCTCGAGGATGTGCCCGAGGCCTACGTGACCCAGCTCGCGCTCTACCGCGGGCTCCTGTCGCAGGTCTTTCCCGGCCGTCCGGTCCGCGCACTGCTGATCTGGACCGAGATTCCGGATCTGATGGAGCTGCCCGCCGCGGCGCTCGATACCGCCTACCTCGGAATGATCGAGCGCGGATGAGTGGGCGAAGACAATGATGCGGCGCATGTCCTCGGCGAAGGAGCGGTAGCCACCTCGCCGGGACGATCCGGAGCGTTCAGATGTTCATCAAATACTTCAAGGGCGAGCCCAATACCGCGAATCGAATGCAAGCACCTGCCGGATGAGCGCGGCGTTGTACAGGCTTCCGGCGGCGGGCTGCTGGCTCGCGAAGGCCAGGGCCTCGGTCCAGATGGTCCGACCATCGTGATCGGTGTCGGCTTTCATCAATCTGGCAATCTGCTCCTCGAGCCGCTCATCGAACGTGCCCGGGGATCCGGAGGCCGCGCCGCCGAAGAGTCTCTCGCGACGAAGCACCTCGCGCAGCTCCTCTTCGGTGACGTCGCCGTCGCCGTCGAGATCGGCCCGCATGATCATCTGCGCGGTCGCGGCGTGGACCGCGGCGGCGTTGATCTTCTCCTGCATGGCCAGATCGGCCTGCGAGATCCGGTCACCTGCGACGGCGAACTGGCGGAACTCCGCCGGACCGGCGTGCCTTCCGTTCCGGCAGGCGTGGTAGAGGATGCGCTGCCGAACGAGGCGTGGCGGGCAGCGCCGGTCCGAATCACCGCCACACCATGGCGTCTTGGCTTCTTTCAAGCCCGGCACCGCTAAACTCATGGCAGTTCTGCGACCCGGAGGCCGCTTCTTGACGCTTCGTCCGCTGCTTCCTAGGTTCGGCGCTCCCCGATCACGGCGCCCGGGTCCGTCTTGAGCGCTTCAGTCCAAACCCGCGAGGTGTCCCATGGGCGTCGATAAAGTGTCCGACACGACCTTCGAAACCGAGGTGCTCCAGGCGTCCCAGCCGGTGGTCGTCGACTTCTGGGCCGAATGGTGCGGTCCGTGCCGCATGATCGCCCCGGCGCTCGAGGAGATTGCCGGCTCGATGGCCGGCAAGGTGAAGATCGTCAAGCTCAACGTCGACGAGAATCCGACCACCGCGGCGAAATACGGCATCATGTCGATCCCGACCCTGATGATCTTCAAGGACGGCCAGCTTGCGTCGCGCCAGACCGGCGCTGCTCCCAAGCAGAAGCTCGAGCAGTGGATCAATACGGCGGTGTGACCGCGGTCGTCACCCCGGAAGGGTGCCGTTGGCGGCGAGGATCTCGCCGGCCAGGTAGAGCGAGCCGGTGATCAGGATTCGCGGCGCCGATTCCAGGTTGAGCCGGGAGATGCCGGCGAGCGCGCTCTCGATCCCGTCGGCGGCGCCGGCCGGGATGCCGGCCCGGGTCGCCGCCGCGGCGACCGCCTCCGCCGGCACCGCCTTGGGCTGCTGGATCGGCAGCGCGATGACGTTGCGCGCGAGCCCGGTGAAGTTGGCCAGGAAACCCTCGTAGTCCTTGGTCGCCAGCATGCCGACCAGGAGGACGAGCGGCCGCGACACCCGCTCCTCGAGATCGGCCATCGCTGCCGCGATGGCGCGGCCGCCGTCGGTGTTATGGGCGCCGTCGAGCCACACCTCGCTGTCCTCCGGCACCAGCCGCAACAGGGCGCCCTGGGTGAGCCGCTGCATCCGCGCCGGCCACGCGGCGTTGACGACGCCCGCCTCCACGGCGCCGACCGTCAGCCGGGTCGGCGCGACCGCCCGCAGGGTGGCGATCGCCGCCCCCGCATTGTCTAACTGGTGGCGGCCGAACAGCCGCGGCGCCGGCAGGTCGAGCAGCCCGTCCGCATCCTGGTAGACGAGGCGGTTGCGCTCGGGCGTCACCGTCCAGTCCTGTCCGGCGACTTTCAGCGGGGCGCCGACGCGCGCCGCCTGGCGCTCGATGACGCGCCACGCCTCGTCGGGCTGCGGTCCCACAACGGCGATCACGTCGCGCTTGAGGATTCCCGCCTTCTCGGCCGCGATCTTGGCCACCGTCTCGCCGAGAAAATCCTCGTGATCGATCGATACCGGCGTGATCACGGTGGCGAGCGGGCGCTCGATCACGTTGGTCGCGTCGAGACGGCCGCCGAGCCCAACCTCGAGCAGTAGCACGTCGGCCGGCCGGCGTGAGAACAGCAGCAGCGCGGCCGCCGTGGTGATCTCGAAGAACGTGATCGGTGCGCCGGCATTGAGCCGCTCGACCTCGGCCAGCGTGTCGGCCAGCACCTCATCGGACACCAGGACGCCGCCGCCCGGCGCCCCGAGGCGGATGCGCTCGTTGAAGCGCACCAGATGCGGGCTGGTATAGGCGTGCGCGGTGCGGCCGGCAGCTTCCAGCATCGCCCGCAGGAACGCGACGGTGGAGCCTTTGCCGTTGGTCCCGGCCACCAGGATGACCGGCGGCAGACGGCGTTGCGGATGATCGAGATCGCCGAGGATGCGCCACATCCGGTCGAGCGACAGATCGATCTTCCTCGGATGAAGCGAGAGCAGACGCGCAATGATCGCGTCGACCGGTGTCATGATCAGGCGTCCGCCGGAGCCGGCAAGGTCGCCTCGACCGGACGTTCGGCCGGCGTCCTGGTCAACACCCGGCACAGCCGTGCCAGCGTCTCGCGCAGCTGGTGGCGATGCACCACCAGGTCGATCATGCCGTGGGCCTTGAGGTATTCGGCGCGCTGGAAGCCGTCCGGGAGCTTTTCGCGGATCGTCTGCTCGATCACCCGCGGGCCGGCAAAGCCGACCAGCGCGCCGGGCTCCGCGATATGGATGTCGCCGAGCATCGCGTAGGACGCGGTGACGCCGCCCGTCGTCGGATTGGTGAGCACCACGATATAGGGCTTCTTCGCCTCGCGCAGCTCCTGCACGGCGATCGTGGTGCGCGGCATCTGCATCAGCGACAGGATCCCCTCCTGCATGCGGGCGCCGCCGGACGCGGCGAACATGATGAAGGGTGCGGCCTTCTCGACCGCGGTTTCCAGCCCTCTGACCACGGCCTCGCCGGCCGCCATGCCGAGCGATCCGCCCATGAAGTCGAAATCCTGCACCCCGGCGACGACCTCGAGCCCTTCGAGCCGGCCGTGGGCGAGCTTGATCGCATCCTGCATCCCGGTCTTCTGCCGCGCGTCCTTCAGCCGGTCGACGTAGCGGCGCTCGTCACGGAACCTGAGCGGATCGACGACCACCTCCGGGACCTCGATCTCCTCGTATTCGCCGTCGTCGAACAGCGTCTTCAGCCGCGCCGCGGCGCCGATCCGCATGTGGTAGTTGGAGCTCGGCACGACGAACTGGTTCGCCTCGAGATCCTTGTAGAACACCAGCTGACCGGTCTCCGGGCACTTGACCCAGAGGTTCTCCGGCACCTCGCGACGCAGGAAGCTGCGAATCTTCGGCCGGACGACATTGGAGATCCAGTTCATCGATGAGCTCTCCGTTCCGCCTCACCGCCATGTAGGCATGGCGCGCCCGAAACCCCAGCGCCTGTCAATCTGCCGCGGGCCTGTTCCGCGGATGATCGGCCGGCCGCCGCAGCCCCCCGCGCAACGGCCGCCAATGCACCTCGACGAAGCCCGTGCGCCGCCCAAACGGGACGCCGTTATTCGGCCGCCTGCCGTCGCGCAGCGCGCACGCCGTCGGCGAGCCGGGCCACCAGATCGGTCACCGCCGTGACGGTGCGGGGGGTCGCCTTGGCGCCGGCATCGAGGCTCTGGCGCACGGCATCGACCAGCGCCGAGCCGACCACCACCGCGTCGGCGCCGGTGGCGATGGCGCGGGCCTGCTCCGGGGTCCTGACCCCGAAGCCGACCGCCACCGGCAGCGCCGTGTGCCGCTTGATCCGGGCGACGGCGTCCGCCACTCGGCCGGTGTCCGGCATCGCCATGCCGGTGATGCCGGTGATCGACACGTAGTAGACGAAGCC
>Ga0209415_10006465_pt1 | contig 20812 bp, 18 predicted proteins | sample PeaSoiSIISIP2007_FD_187696 | JGI IMG/M metagenome (GOLD analysis project Ga0209415, IMG submission 187696) | Peat soil microbial communities from Weissenstadt, Germany - SII-SIP-2007 (SPAdes) (version 2) | ecosystem: Environmental > Terrestrial > Soil > Wetlands > Peat | place: Germany...
GAAACCATCCGGCGTCTCGGCCGCCTCGCAGGTCACGAATGCTTTGCTGTTGGCGAGCTTGGTGCCGTTGTCGACGACGTCGTAAACCCGGATCAGGCGCGGAACGTTGCTGAAGTCGACGATGTACATCTTGCGCTCGTCCGGCGTGAAGCACAGCCCGTTCGGCCTGATATCGCCGACCACCACGGTGGCGCGTCCGGTCTGCGGATCGAGACGGTAGACGTTGGTCGGCAGCTCCTGCTGGGCGACGTGGCCTTCGTAGTTGCCCGAGATGCCGGGGGTCGGATCGGTGAACCAGATCGAGCCGTCGGACTTGACCACGATGTCGTTCGGCGAATTGAGCGGCTTGCCGTCGAACTTGTCGATCAGCACCGTGATGGTGCCGTCATATTCGGTGCGCGTCACGCGCCGGGCATCGTGCTCGCAGGTGACGAGGCGGCCCTGGCGGTCGCGCGTGTTGCCATTGGAATAGTTCGATGGCTTGCGGAACACGCTGGTGCGGCCGGTCTCCTCGTCCCATCGCAGGATGCGGTTGTTCGGGATATCGCTCCACAGCACGCAGCGCGCGTCGCCGAACCATACCGGCCCTTCGCTCCAGCGCGCGCCGTTGTAGAGACGTTCGACGCTGGCGTTGAAGACGCGATATTTCAGGAAGCTCGGGTCGAGCACCTTGACGGCCGGATCGGGATAGCGCTCGCTCGCCTCCCAGCCGCCGAGCGTGATGGCCGGCGTCAGCGCGGCCGCGGCGACGGCCGCACCCGCACCCAGAATCTCGCGTCGTGAAAACTCCATGGCGTATCCTCCCTGGCATGGCACGATCTTGATCGATCATGTTCGCGCCATGTTAGAGCGGAACCGCGCCCAATGAAATCGCGCCCCGCGACGAGGATCAGTCCGGCGATATCCCGGTGGCACGGATCAGCTGGCCCCAGGTGTCGATCTGGCGCTTGAGGAATCCACCGGCATCGGCGAATGACCCGACATAGGGCTCGTAGCCGAGCCCGCGCAGCCGCTTGTCGACGTTCGGCTTGGCGACGATCTGGTTCACGGCGGCGTTCAGCTTGGCGCAGATATCGGCCGGCGTCTTCACCGGCGCCAGGATCCCGATCCAGCCGTTGATGCCGAGGCCCGGCATGCCGAGCTCGTCGAGCGTCGGCACATCGGGGAGCGCCCCGGCGCGCCGCGGGCCGGTGACGGCGAGCGCGCGCACGCTGCCCTGCTGGATCTGGGGATGCACCTCGGCGACCGGCGCCATGATGATGTCCACATGCTTGCCGAGCAGCGCAGTGAGTGCCGGCGCTCCGCTCTGGAACGGCACGCCGGTGGCGTTCGCCTTGGCGAGCACGTTGAAAACATATTCGGCCCCGATGCGCGCCGACGAGCCGCCGTAGCCGAAATTGAACGCCGTGGATTTGCGCGCTTGCAGAAACTCCGGCAAGGCGCGCGCCGGGCTGGCCGCGTTGACGGCGAGGGCCTGGCTGTCGATCGCCACGAACACCACGGGCCGCAAGTCCTCGGTGGCATAGCCCGGGTTCCGGTAGAACGTCTGGTTGATGGCGTAGCTGTTGCCGGTGAACAGCAACGTATAGCCGTCCGGTGTCGCCCCCGCGACCGCCTTGGCGGCGATGTTGGAGGCCGCGCCCGCGCGGTTCTCGATCACCACCGAAAAGCCGGCCTCGTTGAGCTCCTGGGCGACCACGCGCGCGAAGGTGTCGATGCCGCCGCCCGGCGCAAAGCCGACGATGAACGTGATGTTGCGGTTCGGATAATCCGCCGCGTTCGCCGGGGCGTTTGCCTGGGCATCGGCCGGCGCTGGACGCAAGGCCAGCGTCAGCACCGCCGCAACAGCGAAGGCCGCGAGACCGACACCGTGAAATCGCCGCATGCTTTCCTCCCGGTCAGCCGAAAGAAGCTTCAACGCGCCGCCAGCGCGTCGCGGAACGCCTGGCGCACATGGGGACCGTGGATGCGTGAGTAGTCGCGCTCTTGCGGACCGCTGGATGTGATCTTGAGGTCGGCAAACACCGGTCCCGGCTCGGCCAGCAGCGCGCCGACCTGCTGCTCGAATATCCTCACGTCGGAGAACTCGTGCACGGCGCGGTAGCCCGCCGAGCGTGCGAAGCCCGCGAAATCCACCCTGCCGCGGCCCGGGATCGGGTGGCCGCCATTCGCCTCATAGGTGCCGTTCTCGCACACGAAGTGGTAGAGATTAGGCGGCGCCGCCGCCCCGATGGTGACCAGGCTGCCGAGGTTCATCAGCAGGCTGCCGTCGCCGTCGAGCACGATGACGCGCCGGTCGGGCCGCCCCAGCGCAAGGCCGAGGGCGTGGGAGGATGCGAGCCCCATGGCGCCGTGGGACAGGTAGTTGAGCGGATGCGGCCTGATGTCGATCCAGTCGAACGCGGTCGAATAGACCGGCAGCACGATGTCGGCGTCGGTCACGTGGCGCGCCAGCGCCTTGAGGCACTCGTCCCGTTTCATCATGACGGCCTCCCTCAAGACGGCTTGCGGCCGATCAGCAGAACGACGGGGCGGCTTTGCGCATAGGCATTGTCGATCGCCGGCCTGATCTTCGGCACGTCGGCTTCGCCCTCGATCTCGTGATAGGCGATGCCCATGGCGTCGAGGATGGGCTCTACGATGCGCACGCCATAGCGCTTGGACTGCATCGGCGGCACGCCCGGCTCCTTCTCCAGCAGGCCGACCATCATGCAGATCGGCAGCGCGTATTCGACCGCGACGCCGCGCACCGCGTTGATGGAGTCGAGCAGGCCGGTCTGCTGGATCAGCAGCAGCGACCGCCGCCCCGTGTAGGCGAGGCCCGCGCAGATACCGACGCCCTCGTCCTCCTTGCAGATGCGGATAAGGCGCGGCGCCGTGGCCTGCGCCAATGGCCGCAGCAGGCCTTCGCTGGTGGTGATGTCGGGAACCGATACGACGAATTCGATCTGGCTCGCCTTGATCTCGGCGATGATGCTGCTGCCATGGAGGTAGCCGTCCGGCTTGCGGCTGTCGACACTCGCTCCCTGCTGCATTGCGGCTCCTCGACCCAACCCCGGCCGTCCCGCGTCCGGGTCCGCCGGTCATCCGGCTGTTCGAGCCCTATAGCATTTTCGGCCGAAGTAGGGTGGGCAAAAGGCGCATGGCTCCGTGATCGTGCAAACCACCGGTCTCGGATGCGCCTTTTGCCCACGCGGTCCGGACCGCGCGGTTCGACCGCGTGGGCAAAATCGCGCGAAGCCATCGCGCAAATCTCTCAGCCACGTCAGGCGATTTTGCCCACCCTACGTTTTGCGGGCTATTCGGCGCCGATGCGGGCGTCGGCGACGATCGCGGCCCATTTGCGATTCTCGGACGCGAAGAATGCCGCGAATTCCTGGGGCGAGCCGGTGCTGGGCTGGATGCCGAGCTGGGCGAACCGCGCTTGCAGGTCGGCGGATGCGACGCTGTCGTTGATGGCGGCGTTGAGCCGCGCCACGATGGCAGGCGGGGTGCCGGCGGGCGCCACCACGCCCTCGAAGCTCGTCACCATGAAGCCATCGACCCCGCTCTCCATCATGGTGGGCAGGTCGGGCAGCAGCGGGAAACGCTTCGCGGTGGTGACGGCGAGCGGGCGCAGCCGGCCTTGCTGCACCATCGGCAGTACGCCCTCGATCGCCCCGAAGGCCATGATGACCTGGCCGCCGATCAATCCCGTCAGGGCGTCCGACAAGCCCTTGTAGGGGACGTGGACGATGTCGGCGCCGGTCTTCGACTTGAACCATTCGGCGGACAGATGCGTGGCGTTGCCATAGCCCGACGAGCCGTAGTTGAGCGTGCCGGGATGCGCCTTGGCGTAGGCGATGAGCTCGCCGACCGTACGTGCGGGCAGTGCTGGATCGATGACCAGCAGTTCCGGGCTGTCCGACACCTTCGCGACCGGCACGAAGTTTCTGGCCGGATCGTAGTCGCGATTGCGGGTCACGGCCGGGATCACGGCGAGCGTCGAGACGTTACCGAACAGCAGCGTGTAGCCGTCGGGCTCGGCGCCCGCGACCGCCTTGGCGCCGATCACCCCGGCGCCGCCGGGCCGGTTCTCGATCACCACGCCTTGTCCGAGCGCGGGCGCCATGCGCTGCGCCACCAGACGCGCCACGAGGTCGACCGGTCCTCCGGGCGTGAACGGCACCACGATCTTGATCGTGCGGTCAGGATAGTTCTGCGCACCGGCCGGCCCGACGGCAGCGGCGATGCCGATGAGCGCGCCGAGGACGCCGGCGGCGGCAACGGGTCTGCAAAATCGCGTCATCGCGTCCTCATGCGATCGCACGCCGCACGCTGTGCGATCCGGCGATCGCCGCAATGGTATCCGGGATGGTATAAAGCGCCAACCGAGGTCCGTTCACGCGGATTTGATCGCTCGCGTGCGGATAGAAAAAACCCCGGCCGTGGGGACGGCCGGGGCCTTACACGAAGCCGCTCACGCGCACGGCTGGGGGGGAGGGAAAAATGCGCGCGAAGCAGTGGCTTCGCGTTTAACATTGGTAGCCGGTGCCGGGTCCAAAAGTGACCGGATGCCGCACCGCGCGCGACCATGGGTCGCGGCGCAAAATCCTTGGCGAGAGCCTGCCGTTGTCTGCCTCAGCGGCACTCGGTCGACGTGACCCGTTCGGTGTGACTGCCGACCGTGATGACGCCATGCTGGGTCCAGACGCGCTGACCGCCGACGACCCGATCGACCGAAACCGGCAGGCAGTTCGCTGCCACCAGGCCTCTTGCGCCCGCGGCATCCGCGGGCTTGTGCTGCTCGTAGCCTCTCAGGCTGCCGGACCGGGCGCCGGTGACGCCATCAGACGCCGCGGTTGCCGCCATCGAGGTCCCGAGCAGTATAGCTGTGGCGGCAAGATTGCAGAGAATGTTCGGAAAATCCTTCATCATGTTCCTCCGCTTGTCTTGGTTTGGCACCCCCTTTCGATCCTCTGTTGGTGGTCGCTCCCTTACAAAATGTTCATCTAATTATTTTGGGTCATGCGCTGAACCCGCCTGTCACGGGCTTGTCGTGAAATGCGGCGACGAACCATAATGGCGCATCGCACCGGGGCATGTCGCACCGCGCGGCGTCAGCGAGAAATCGGGCGGCCGATGTTCCCATTCCCCAAATGCGTGTTCCTCACCCGCGGCGTCGGCGTGCACCGCCATGCCCTCACGGCGTTCGAATATGCGCTGCGCGACGCCGATATCGAGCAGCAGAACCTCGTCACGGTGTCCTCGATCCTGCCGTCGCACTGCGAGCTCATCACCCGTGGCGCCGGTGTCGCCACGCTGAGCCCCGGCGAGATCACGTTCTGCGTGATGGCGCGCTCCGAAACCAACGAGGCCGGCCGCCAGATCGCGGCCGGCATCGGCCTCGCCCGGCCGAAGGATCCGGCGCATTACGGCTATATCTCCGAACACCATGCCTTCGGCATGAGCGAGGCCGAGATGAGCGACTATGTGGAGGATCTCGCCGCCACCATGCTGGCATCCACGCTCGGCGTCGAGTTCAATCCGGATGCGGCCTGGGACGAGCGCAAGCGCGTCTACCTGATGAGCGATCTCATCGTCGACAGCCTTTCCATCACGTCGTTTGCGCAAGGCGCCCCCAACCGCGATTGGACCTGCGCGATCGCGGCCGCGGTGTTCCGCTTCGCGCTGCCGGCGCCGGGCGAGCCCGCGGGCGCATCGATGGGCGCGTCATGATGGGTCCCCCGACCTACGCGGTTCCGGCGAGCTTTCTCGGCGTCGGCCGCCGCGACCCGACGTCGCCGATCTGCATCGCCGGAATTCCGTTCGACATCGGCACCACCAACCGCAGCGGCGCCCGCTTCGGGCCCTCGGCCATCCGGGCGGCGAGCCGGATGCTGGTCGACGGCGCGCATCCGTACCATTGGGTCGAGCCGACAACCTTCCCGCTTGCCGACATCGGCGATTTTACGACCGCGCTCGGCGACATTGCGGCCAGCATGACGCTGATCGAGAAGCAGGCGCGCGAGATCGCGCATCTCGTCGCCTTCGGCGGCGATCACAGCGTCACCTTGCCGTTGCTGCGGGCGCTGGCAGGCCGACGCGGCCCGCTGGCGGTGATCCACTTCGACGCCCATGTCGACACCTGGCCCGACAGTTTCGGCCACCCGTTGGGTCATGGATCGGTGTTCTACCGCGCCATCGAGGAGGGGCTGGTCCAGCCGCGCCGCATGATCCAGATCGGCATAAGGTCTGCGATGCCGCGCGAGGTCTATGACTGGACGCTGGCGCGCGGCGTCACCATCATCACGGCGCAGGAGGTGCACGAGATCGGCCCCACCGCAGTGGTGGCGCGCATCCGCGAGACCGTGGGCGATGCGCCGGTCTATCTCAGCTTCGATATCGATGTGCTCGATCCGGCCTTCGCGCCCGGCACTGGGACGCCGGAAATCGGCGGGCTCGCGACCTGGCAGGCGCAGGCGATCCTGCGGCGGCTCACCAATCTCCCGTTCGTCGGCATGGACGTGGTCGAGGTGGCGCCGGCCTATGACGTCGCCGAAATCACCGCGCTCGCGGGCGCGACGGTGGCGTGGGAATATCTCTGCCTGCCGGGCATCGGCACGTAGCGCGCGACCCGGATTGCACGGCGCCCCATCCGGGCTACACTCCATCGGCTGCACTTGCCCGCAACGCGAAAACACGAAACAGCTCCACGGAGGGATCACCATGGCTTCTCGAAACGGCATTTCGCGCCGGCACGTGCTGGCGATGTCGGCGGGGCTTGCGGTCGCGGGTGGTACGCGCGCGTCGGCGCAAGTCGTCAAGCGGATCGACACGTTCGCGTCCGGGCTCGACAGCGTGATTTCCACCTCCGAACCGATCGCGGAGCTGGGAACGGGCTTCGGCGGCGGCGGCAACACCGAAGGGCCGGTGTGGTGGAGCGACGGTGGCTACCTGCTGTTCAGCTCCATCGGGGAAAACCGGCGGATCAGATACACGCCCGGCAAGGGCACCAGCGTCGACAAGGAGAACACCAACGGCGCCAACGGGCTTACCCGCGACCCGCAGGGCCGGCTCGTCGCCTGCGAGGGTTTGACCCGACGCGTCGTTCGCGAGGAGCGCGACGGCAGCGTCACGGTGGTGGCCAGTTCGTTCCAGGGCCAGCGCATCAACAAGCCGAACGACGTGGTGGTGAAATCCGACGGCGCCATCTACTTCACCGATCCGTGGAACATCCTGCCGGTACCCAACCAGTGGGATCTGCAGTTCAACGGCGTGTTCCGCGTCGCGGCCGATCTCGGCAGCATCACGCTCCTGGTCGATCATTTCGTGCTGCCCAACGGGCTCGCGTTCTCGCCCGACGAAAGCGTGCTCTATATCAACGATTCGCGCCGTCGCCAGATCCGGGCGTTCGACGTCACGCCCAACGGATTGCTGGCGAAGCAGACCGAGCGCGTCTTCGTCGAGCTTTCCGGCACCGAGCCCGGCGGGCCCGACGGCATGAAGGTCGATGCCGCCGGCAACGTCTATTGCGGCGGCCCGGGCGGCATCTACATCATGGACCCGAAGGGCAACAAGCTCGGCCGCATCGTCCACGGACAGCCGCAGACCACCAATCTGGCGTTCGGCGGCGATGACTGGAAGACGCTGTTCTTCACCACCCGCTCGACCTTCGGATCGGTTCGGGTGAAGATCGCCGGCGTCCCGGTGCCGGCTCCGAAGCGGTCGTGAGCGCGCAGGGTGGGCAAAGCGAAGCGTGCCCACGTCGTAGCACGAGGGAACGAACCGCGTGGGCACGCTTCGCTTTGCCACCCTACAGGCTCAAGCCCGCTTAGCCGTGACACCGCGGCGTCGCACCAGGAAGATCGTGATATTGGTCGCAACCGCGACCAGGAGCGCGAACGCAAGTGCGAGCGGCGCGCCGAACGGCACCACGGTGACGTGAAGCGCCAGCACGGCCAGCGCAAAGCCGACCAGGCCCCACATGGTGTTGGCGATGATGGCGGCGGTGGCCGCGCCGCCGATGCGCGGGTGCAGGATCAGCATCAGGCTCAGCATCACGATCGGGAACACCGCGAGAATCCCGGTGAGCTTCGGCCCCACATTGGCGCCGACCGCGACCACAGCGCCGACCAGCACCGCGACCAGCACGGCGCGCAGCGGAATATCGAACCACCGCCGCGTGATCGCCGGCACGCGCACGTGCAGAAACCGCTGCACCAGCGGCACGCAGGCCCCGTAAGTCACGGCGCACAGCACGATCGCGCCGGCGAGCGGCCATTCGGTCGAGCGGATGACGAGCGCGCAGCCGAACCAGGTGCCGACGGCGATCGCGATGGTGACGGGAAACGAGCAGCGCTGCGCCGCGAACACGTAGGCGGTGCCGAACAGGCCGGTCGCGGCATGCACCGCAAGGCTCGCTACCGTGCTGTCGGCGATGAACTGCGCGTCGTGATCGAGGGAAAGCAGGATATAGGCGGGGCCGGCCGCGATCGGCAGCGTCGCAATCATGGCGCCGATCAGCGCGCCGACGCGCTCCGCGACGAGCGATGCCGTGACGACGACCACCGCCGTGGCCGCCATCTTGAGGGCGAGCGCGAGAAAAAAGGCGATATCGGGAGACATTGCGATGCGGCTGGACCCGGCGGGATTCGGGAGGCAGAAGACTTACTATAGGGCGGCGTTCTGCGCCCCGGACGAATCCGCAACCCCGCTGCGATTTTTTGCTGCGTCGCAAGCGCGGCCGCCCCAGGGTGCTGCAATCTCTTGAGCAGGAAAATTTGGGCATGATAGAAACCGCGGCGTTCGCTGACGCTCTTTGATGAAAGTTGGCGCCGCCGCAGGATTGCTCATGGAGACCGAGACCCTCACCTACGCGTCGTCGCGCGACCCGCGCTGGAAGCGCTGGACCATGCGGGCGATCGAGGACCTGTCGGGACGGCGCCGGCTCTTGCCGATCTATCATGTCTGGCGCACCAAGGTGGCGGGCAAGAGCCCCCGCATGATGAACGATCTGCTCGACATGATCGGCACGCGGCTCGACATCAATGCCGTCGGCAACGCGGGCGCCTGGCCCGTCGCCGTTTCGGCCGGCACGCCGCTGGTGATCGTCGCCAACCACCCGTTCGGCATCGGCGACGGGATCGCGGTGCTGGCGCTCGCCGAGCAGCTCGAGCGTCCCTACCGGATTCTCGCCAACAGCGACTTCCTGAAGGTTCCGGAAATCCGCCACCTGGCCCTCCCGATCGATTTCTCCGAGACCCGGGACGCGGTGAAGACGAACCTCGCGTCGCGCAGCCTGGCACGCCGGCTGTTGCGCGAGGGCGTCACCATCGTGGTGTTCCCGGCCGGCGGCGTCGCGACCGCCGAACAGCCGGCCGGCAAGGCCGAGGAGCTGCCGTGGAAAGCGTTCACGGCCCGGCTGATCCAGCAGGCCGAGGCGGCGGTGCTGCCGGTCTACTTCGAGGGGCAGAACAGCCCGCTGTTTCACCTGGTGAGCCGCTACAGCCTGACCGTCCGGCTGGCCCTGATGGTCTCCGAATTGCGCAATTTTGTCGGCGCGACCGTCCCGGTGCATGTGGGCGCCGTGGTGCCGTTCGCCGACCTTGCCTGCAAGACCGACCGGCAGGGGCTGACCGCGGAACTCTATGCACGGGTCCATCAGCTGGCGCCGGCGGCGCGGCACCTCCCGCTCGCGGCACTGCAGCCGCGGCCGCTCGAGGCACGGCGCCGGTATCCCTGGGATCCGCCGCGGCGGCGCGCGGCAGCCGAGACCTGATTCTATCCCCACCCCTTCGCTGCAATCGAATTGTCGCAAAACTCGGCTACCGGTCGCTTGAGCATTGATTCGAAGCTGGCGCAATCCTTGGCGCTCACCAGAGGGCTCGTGCCGCGATGATCGGCGAATTGATGATCGGCGCTGGCGCCGTCACCGCCAGCGGATACACCTATGCGCGCAGGCGGCGCGTCCGCCTCTATCGCGAGCTCGAAGGGCGCCTGGCGCGCGTTTCCGCCGCGCACGCGCCCGACCTGCGGGCGATGCGGCAACGCGGGTTGCCGGCCTTTGCCGATCGTCTCGCCGTTGTGCAGGATCTGCTGCCGGCCGAAGCCTTTGCGGCCTTGCGGGCGGAAGCCGAGCGCCTGGCCGGGCCGGAGCGCAGCTTCGTGCCGACCCACAAGAAGGGCGGCACCGTCGCCTACGAGACCCTGATCGCGGCTGCGCCCTCGGTCATCGCCCTCTACCACTCGGCCGACCTCAAGGGCTTCATCTCGCGCATGGTCGGCGTGGGCGTCGAGCCGACCCCGATCCACGATCAGAGCTCGCTGTCGGTGCTGGTCTACGACAAGCCCGGTGACCATATCGGGTGGCACTACGACCACAATTTCTACCGCGGACGACATTTCACGGTGTTGATCGCGCTGGCGAACGAGGGGCGCGCCCCCGGCGGCTTGAGCCATGCGGAGCTGCAGGCCCGCGTCGCCGGGCGGGAGATCGCGGTGAGCACCGCACCGAACACCGCCGTGGTGTTCGAGGGCGCGCGCGTGCACCACAAGGTGACGCCGATCCGGCAAGGCGAGCGGCGCCTCATCCTGAGCATGACCTATTGCACCGACCCGCGGGCGTGGTGGTGGCAGGGCGTATCGCGCCGCCTGAAGGACACCGCCTTCTTCGGCGTCCGGGCGCTGTGGACCTGATGGCTGCCGTCCTGTCGGACGGCAGCGCTACCGCTTCGCGGTGCGAAAGTCTGCGGCGCAACAGAATATAGTCAATTATTTTAAGGGTTTAACCGCTAGTCATTTGCCCTATATTGCGGTCACGCAAGAACTCATGCGTTTCGGGACGGGGCTGCTCGCGCGGCCGTGACACGGCGCACCACCTCGGCTATCGGATTAGGCATGCCCCAAGCGCTCAAAGCTACCCCGCACGAGCCGGTCGCTCTGTTCGATCCCGACGCCATCATCGTCGAGTTTCAAAAACTGGCCACCTCCTACGAGGGCGAGTTGCGGACCGCAATCGCCCACCGCCTCAAGGCGGTGCTCGCCGAAAGCCGCGCCAAGGCCGAGAAGCTGCTGCTGAAGGACCGCCACGGCGGCCGCTGCGCGGCACGGCTGTGCCAGATGCAGGACGAGATCATCCGGGTGATCTACACCTTCGCGACGACGCACCTCTACCCGTCCCAGAACCAGTCGGAAGCCGAGCGCATGGCGATCGTGGCGACCGGCGGTTACGGCCGTGGCCTGATGGCGCCGGGCTCGGACATCGATCTCCTGTTCCTCCTGCCCTACAAGCAGACCGCATGGGGCGAGCAGATCGCGGAGGTCATCCTCTATTGCCTGTGGGACATGGGGCTCAAGGTCGGCCACGCGACGCGCTCGATCGACGACTGCATCCGCCTCGCCAAGGCCGACATGACCATCCGCACCGCGATCCTGGAGACACGGTTCCTGCTCGGCGACCGCGTCCTTTACGACGACTTGGTGGCGCGCTTCGACAAGCAGGTAGTGCAGGGCACCGCCGCCGAATTCGTCGCCGCCAAGCTTGCCGAGCGCGAGGAGCGCCATCGCCGCAGCGGCCAGTCGCGCTACCTGGTCGAGCCCAACGTCAAGGACGGCAAGGGCGGCCTGCGCGACCTGCACACCCTGTTCTGGATCGCCAAATACGTCTACCGCGTGCGCGATCCCGAGGACCTCATCGAGCAGGGCGTATTCGACCGCGCCGAGTATCGGCTGTTCCAGCGCTGCGAGGACTTCCTGTGGGCGGTGCGCTGCAACATGCATTTCGTCACCGGCCACGCCGAGGAGCGCCTGTCGTTCGACATCCAGCGCAGCATTGCAAGGCGGCTCGGCTATGCGGAGCGCGCCGGGCTGCGCGACGTCGAGCGCTTCATGAAGCATTATTTCCTGATGGCGAAGGATGTCGGCGACCTCACCGCGATCCTGTGCGCGGCGCTCGAAAGCCGGCAGGCCAAGTCAGTCCCGATGCTCAACCGCGTGGTGGCACGGCTGCGCCCGCGCGGACGGCGCACGCTGCGCGAATGCCCCGATTTCGTCATCGACAACAACCGCATCAACATCGCCGACGCCGACGTGTTCGCCCGCGATCCCGTCAACCTCATCCGCATGTTCCGCCTCGCCCAGCGCCACGTGCTGGCCTTCCACCCCGACGCCCTGCACCGCGCCACCCAATCGCTCAAGCTCGTCGACAAGTCGCTGCGCGAGAACCCGGAAGCCAACGCGCTGTTCCGCGAGATCCTCACCGCCAAGAACAACGCCGAGATCGTGCTGCGCCGCATGAACGAGGCCGGCGTGCTCGGCCGCTTCGTGCCGGAGTTCGGGCAGGTGGTGTCGATGATGCAGTTCAACATGTATCACCACTACACGGTCGACGAGCACCTGCTGCGCTGCATCGGGGTGCTCGCCGAGATCGAGGCCGGCACCAATCCGGAATACGCGCTTTCCAACGACCTGATGCGGTCGATCCAGCCGACCAACCGCGACGTCCTCCACATCGCGCTGTTCCTGCACGACATCGCCAAGGGCCGCGTGGAGGACCACTCGGTCGCCGGCGCCCGCATCGCCCGGCAATTGTGCCCGCGGCTCGGCTGCTCGCCGGCCGAAACCGAGACCGTCGCCTGGCTGGTCGAGAACCACCTCGTGATGTCGACGGTGGCGCAGTCGCGCGACCTGTCCGACCGCAAGACCATCGAGAATTTCGCCTCGATCGTGCAGTCGCTCGAGCGCATGAAGCTCCTTACCATCCTGACCACCGCCGACATCCGCGCCGTCGGGCCCGGCGTGTGGAACGGCTGGAAGGCGCAGCTGTTGCGCGCGCTCTACTACGAGACCGAGCCGGCCCTGACCGGGGGATTCTCGGAAGTCGATCGGGCGCGGCGCGTCGCCATGGCGCAGGCCGAGTTCAAGGCCGAGCTTTCCGACTGGCCGGGCGAAGAGGCCGATCGCTACATCGCCCGCCTCTATCCGGCCTACTGGCTCAAGGTGGATCTGCCCCGCAAGGTCGCCCATGCACGGTTCGTGCGCGCCGCCGAGCTCGACGGCCGTTCGCTCGCCACCGATGTGGGATTCGACGCGGTGCGCGGCGTCACCGAGCTCACCGTGCTGGCGCCGGATCATCCGTGGCTGCTGTCGTTCCTCGCCGGCGCCTGCGCCAGCACCGGCGCCAACATCGTCGACGCCCAGATCTACACCACCACCGACGGCATGGCGCTCGACACCATCGCGATCACCCGCGAATTCGATCGCGACGAGGACGAGGGACGCCGCGCCGTGCGCATCGCGGCGGCCATCGAAAAGGCGTTGCAAGGCGAGCTGCGGTTGCCCGACGTGGTGGCCAAGCGCGGCCCAGCCAAGGGGCGCATCAGGGCGTTCGCGGTGGAGCCCGAGGTCATCATCAACAATCAATGGTCGAACCGCTACACGGTCGTCGAGGTCAGCGGGCTCGACCGGCCGGGCCTGCTCTACGAGCTGACCGCGACCTTGTCCAAGCTCAATCTCAACATCGCATCGGCGCACGTCGCGACCTTCGGGGAGCGCGCCGTCGACGTGTTCTACGTCACCGACCTGATGGGGGCGAAAATCTCATCGCCGACCCGCAACGCCGCGGTGAAGCGGGCGTTGCTGGGGCTGTTCGCACTGCCGCAGGAGGCAGCGGCGCGGCGCGCGGCCGGGGCGTAAACGCCCCGGAATCAACGCAGGTCCGGCGTCACTCGCAATCTGGTTCTTCCGCGCAAGACCTCAGCCTGAATTCCGTGTGGGAGAGTCCGAGCACGAAGCGTTGCTGCACGCTGCCATAGGCACCCTGCGTGATGGCGCGGCGCGGCCCGGAGCCGGGCACGGGCGCCGCCGCGAACAATATCGATCGTCAGCGGACGCCCGCCGCTCGCCGCCACCGCGGCATCGACATCGGCATAACCGTTGACCGCCCTGCCGCCCATGCCGACGATGACGTCACCCGGCCGGATGCCGGCATTGGCGGCCGGGGTATTCGCGAGCACTTCCTCGACCCGCACGCCCGATCCCGACCATTGGGCCTGCTCAGGCGGTCGATCATATCGCCGCACCTGCTTGTGGGCGGCATCCGCCGGAACGACGGCTGTGCCGAGCCCCAGCACCGCGATGCCGGTCAGCAAAATCCTGTTCATGGCGATTCTCCTTCGCGAGGATCACGAGCCATCCATTGGATTCGTCGCTTGGCCGAGAGGGAAGGTTTGGCGCCATGCCGTATCGCACGCATGCCGCCATGCGCCGCGAGAGCGCGAAATGCCTGCGGGTCAGGCATTTACGCGGCGCCATCAAATTTTGGAGAGGACCCAGCGCCTGAAGTCGCTCGTCGGGTTAACCATTGTGACGCGAGGAATCCGCGCGCCCCAGGCGTCCCTATCTCCCGGCCGGCACCGCACGCCATTGCGTCAACGACGCTTCGTTCGTGCGAATCATTTTCCACCCTTCGGCGAGCCGTCGCGCAATAGCCTGCCCGTTCAGAGCCGTAATTCCGCACGCCACATTGTGAGCGAGGCAGGCCCGCAGGATCGTCTGGAAGGCCTGCTCGACTTCGGGTGCGTTGGCCTCGACCCCCAGATACTGGTGGAGATCTCCTCCCGCGCCCACGAAGATCGCGCCGACGCCCGGCACCGACGCAATGGCATCGGCGTTCTTCAGGCCCTCGGTGGTCTCGATCATCATGATGGCCAGCAGGTCGCCGTCGGGATTGAGCGGCCACAGGTCCGCCCGCCGCTCGTACTCCGCGGCCGACACGCCCCACCACCACACCGCCATGCCGGGCGCGTAGCCGCGCAATCCGGGCGGCTCGGGATACTTCGATGTCTTTCTTTGCGGATAGCGCATGTTCCGTACCGCCAGCAGCGCCTGGTCTGCATTGTCGATGCCGTTGAAGATGACACCCATCAGGCCGATGTCGAGCGCCTGCTTGGCGACCCACTGCACTTGTTCGCGGCCGTAGGGAGGAAAGCGCGCGAATATCGCCACGTTCGGCTGGGCGTTGCCCTTCTTGAGAATGGCGGCCTTGTCGATCATGCCGACCGTGAACCGGTGCAGCCCCTCGAAATCCATCGGCCCGTGCTCCATCTCCAGATACACGTAGTCGATATTGGCGCGGGCGAGGCCGCGGGCGTTCTCGAGCGACAGATCGCCGGTCTGGAATCCGATGAACGGCTGGCCGGCGGCGAGCTTTTCAATGACCGGATTGAGGTGCTTCACGGTCTCCTGGGCGGACAGCGTGCCGGTCGGCGCGATGAGCCCTAACGCCAGCAACGCGATACGCAGGCACTTGGTGCGATTGGCGTCGGCCATGTCTTGCTCCTTGAGGATATGGAAAGGAACCGTCGCAGGGGTAAGCTATTCCTTTGTCAGCACACCGACAAAGGTACCGAATGTATTCGCTTCCTTGTAGCCCATTTTCGTTCGCGATAGGCTTGCAAGGCGATCGAGCGAATGACCGGGGGCGATAGCGCCCTCAAGCCGGTTGTTTTCTCAAGCAATGAAGAAAATGCGAAATGACAGAGGAGGTTTCTCGTGAAAACGAAATTCGCCTGGCTTGTCGGCGCCGCGGTGGTGGGCCTGTCCGTCCTTACTCCGCAGGCGCAGAGCGCCGAAGAGGGGGCGGCCGCGCAAAAGTCCAAGCCCATCACGATCAACCGGTTCTTTACGGGCCCGGACGGCCTGACGCATGTGGAGGAAATCGAGGCCAAGTTCGCGCCAGGCGGCGAAACCGGCGCCTACAAGCTGTTGGCGAACGCCGGGGCGGAGCTTCGTCGCGCACCTCCCGGGCGCGTCGCCGACTGGCACACCGCGCCCCGCCGCCAATACGTGATAACGCTGAGCGGCCACGGCGAGCTGGAAGTCGCGGGCGGCAAGAAGATCCAGGTCGGCCCCGGCAGCATCAACCTGGTCGAGGACGTCACCGGCAAGGGCCATATCACCCGGACGGTCGGCGACGAAGATCGCGTCACCATCCAGGTCCCGCTGACGGATCGGTAGGCAGCGGACGGCATCGGGCAGACCATGCCCCGATGGAGCGAGCGTAGCCCGGATTGAGCGCCAGCGAAATCCGGGATCTCCCTATCCGTACCACGATGCTGCCCGGGGTTTCGTGGATGCTTTCACACGCCGACGAAGTGCGCACGCAGCATTTGATCGACTGCCTCGTGGCCGGTCGGCAGTGACGCCTCGTCCACCTGCGCGCCGGCGTCGAGCAGCAGGCGGGCGCACTTGTCGTGCTGCCCTGTCGAGATTCCGCGCCAGGGATTGAGCGCGCCGTGGATCAGCCAGCCCATCGGGGTCCCGTGGAATTGGCGGTCTTGCGGATTGATCGGTGGATCGTGCCTCAACACATCCTCCAGCATGGCGGAGTTGCCGTGGAACGCCGCCCAATGCAAAGGCGTGGCGCCGTGCTGCGACAGCGCCGTCACCGGAAAGCCACGGCGGAGCATCGCCTTTACGGCAACAGCATTGTTGTTGCGGGCGGCGTCGGCGACTTGGCGCAAAGTCTTTGCGGATGCACCCTCAATGACGTGCGGATTGGCCGCCAAGATGGCGTCGGCGCGCGCATCATCGCCCCACCAAAGTGCATCAAGAAGTCGATCGAGCGGACCGGCTCGCTTCACCAACAATTCCACGACATCGGTGTGGCCGCGCTTGCGGGCGACGTCGAACGCCGAGACGTGGAAACCGAGCGTCCATTGGTAGATATGCCCGCCGTTGGTGGCGGTATCGATCATAGGAAACCAGTCTTGATCAACCCGTATGGCAATCGAGCCCGGATCTGAATCGAGATGGCTGCGCACTAAGCCGCGATCGCCTAGCGCCGCCGCCAGGAGCAGGTCGGAGCGGGCGCCCTTCGAGACCAGGAACCCGGCGACGTCCGGGCGATCGCCGATAAGGTGCTGGGCGGGGGTCGAGTCGTGGTCATCGTCGAGCGCATCGATCTCGGCACCGTGCTCAATCAGATGTCGGGCGATCTCAACCGTGCGGGAGAAATGCAGTGGCCGCTTGCCGTCGCCGCCCTTGGCGTGAACCAGTGCCGGATCACCGGCGATCAAGGTCGCAAGCTCCGCCATCATGCCGAGATTGGCGGCCGCCCAGATGTCGATTCGGGCGCCGCGAGCCAAGAGGGGAACGGCCTCGGCCGGGTTCACCTGTTCAAGCACCCCGAAGCCACCCTTCTCCCAGCCGGTCCGGGCATTGAGATCGGCGCCGTGGGTCAGCAATAGGTCGAGCAGGTCGAGATTGGTCCGAGCGACATGCACGGCCGGGCTCTTGAAGGCGAACATCGGCTCGTTGATGCGGGAGACGAGATCACCGTGGGAGTGGATCAGCCGCCGGACTTCATCGACATCGCCCATTTCGACCGCCGCCACGAACAGGTCAGCTGGCGACTTCGTCAATGAATCAATCTTCCGCTTCAATTGCGGCCAGCCGGCGAACCCGTATCCCCGCGCGATCGCGAGTTGAGCGTCGCTCAGGGCGAAAACCTCCGGCGCCGGAGGGTTCGGATGCAGCGCGCGCACGCGCGCTACCGCTTCGGGATAACCGCGCCAGTAGTCGCGAGCCAGGGTCTTGGCGAGCTTTCGCTGCTTGTCCAGGTTTGGATTCGGCGGTAACGGGCGAACTAAACGGATGGCTTCCGGTTCCGGGGAGTCGGACATGGTGGACCTTCTTTCTCGTCATGCCCGGTGTCCACGCGACGGGCGGAAAGAGGGTCATCATTGGTTGTCAGCATCGCTATTCAGGTGGGAGGTTCCCTTTCCGTGGACGGGACGCGCCCTGACCGCGCTTCTCTTAAAATAGCATGCGACGACGATGTTTCCAGTCACCGACCCGGTCGAGCCCGCGGGACCGTCCAGGCCAAGCACCCTGCGGCAAGTCGCTCGGATGGCGGGCGGATTTCCTCTTGCCAAAATAGGACTATTATGATAGGATTAGTCGCGGTGGCCGGCTCGCGCCGCGCGCTTCGTTCGACCGGCTCCATTTTGGCAAAATGGCGAATCGGCGAAACGAACTAATTTGGGAAATCGTAATGAAATCAAAGACGAGCCGCCGCGCAGCCAGCCCGGAACCGGCCCGATGGCACTTTGGCGAAACAAAGCCAATGCGGGGGGAGGTCCGGGACCCGGCTGCGATCCAGGCGGAACAAAGCCACCGTGGCGGCACATCGGCAGCGACATGCCGCCGGCGCGGTCGCGCGATGCCGAAATCACAGCGCGGCGGTTTCCTTGAGGAGCGCCCGCAGATTCTCGCAGAACGCAGCGGCGCTGGGCGGCAGCACGCGGCCGCGCCGCGCCGCCAGCATCAGGCGGGCGCCCGCGAGCTCGGGATCGGCCAGCGGGTTCGCCACGAGATCGCCGCGGGTCGGGTCGCCCGCCGGCCCGACACGAAACTGGAAGCAGATGGCGTTGCTGGCGCGCACATATTGCTTCATCACCTCGACCATGTTGGTGACCAGCACCGGCTGCAGCCGCAAGGAGCTCGTCGCCAGCGTTGCCTCGATCAGCGAGCGGCCGGCGAGCGTGTCGTCGGCCAGCACGATCGGGAAATCCTGGCAGTCGCGCAGGAACAGGCGCGGGTGGGCGGCGAGCGGATGATCGGCCCGCATCAAGGCACAGAAGCTTTTCGGCGCGGCGGCGAGCACCGCGACGTCGTGGTGGCCGGGCTCCTCGTGGGTGAGGATGAGGTCGACGCGGTCCTCCAGGAGGTCGGACAACATGGTGTGCGGAGTGCCGACCGCCACCGTGAAACGCACGCCCGGATGCTCGCGCTGGAACGCCGCGATCGCATGCGGCACGAGGTCGACGGCAGCCGACTCGGCCGCCCCGACGGCGACGTGGCCGCGCATCAGGCCCTGCAGCGCCTGGATCTGGTCGCCGACGCGGTCGAGATCGCTCAAGGTGCGCCGCACATGGGCCGCGAAGGCTTCACCGGCCGCCGTCAGCCGCACCCCGCCCTGCAGCCGGTCGAACAGGATGGTGCCGACCTCCTGCTCGAGATCGAGGAGGCGCCGGTTGAGCGCCGAGGAGGCGATGCGCAGGGCTTCGGCAGCGCGCCGGATCGAGCCGTGACGGATGATGGCATCGAAATAGACATAGAGCCGCGGCGGTCGGATGCGGCGCAGGCTCGCGGGCGCCGACGGGCGCGTGGCGGCGGGCTTTGCTCCCTTGGGAGCCTTCGGCTTGGACGGCGGCATCCCTTCGACCTTCCAGTCGTCCGCGACTGGCAAGAATTACACGGGCAAGAATTATGCCTTTGCGGGGCCGGGCGGTCCGATCCAGCGGCTCACCGCCGGCGCCGCCGCATTCAAGGCCAGCGCCAGCAGCGCGTTTCGCGGACTGATGAAACTCCATGCGATGGCGAGCAGCGAGGAGCCGATCAGGATGGCGAGCGAGACCTGCCGCTCGCGCAGGAATTGGTCGCGCTCGACCCCGGTCGTATGGGCGAGCAACCCGAGCGCGCCGACGCCGAGCAGCGCCGTGTTGCCGGCATAGAGCCAGATGGCGGGAGCAAGGTTTGCGAAGCGGCCGACCACGATGGTGGTGAAGGGCACACAGGTGATGAGCAGGAGATAGAGCAACCACCAGCGGAAATAGCCGCGCCCGAACGCTTCCGCCTTGGTGCGCACCTGCACGCCCGACAGCCAACGCAGGCCCAGCACCAGGAAGCTCAGCACATAGGGCAAGAACTTCGGCGCCAGGTCGTAGAGGCCGCGCATCAGCTCGCCGGCGTCATGGGGATGAAAGTCCTCGGGCAGGCGCAGATCGAGCACCAGGAGCGTCATGGCGACGCCGAAGATGGCGTCGCTGAGGGCATCGAAACGCGCTCTCGGATACATGGCTGGCGTCCCCACAAAACCAGAATGGCGGCCCCCTGATGGCGCCGGGCCGCACCGCTCTGGGAATATGGCTCAAGGGCGCCCCAGAATATAGGTTGCAAATCGCGCGCGGTTTCGATCGAGTCCGCCCCGAACCGCGAACACCCGCCGGGAGAGATCATGACCCAAGCTGCCACGCCGACCGCCGCGCCGCTCGACTTCGCACCCCTGCTGGCGGCCGGATTGCCGGCGCCTGCCGTCAAGTTCAACGGATTCCCGAAATACAATTTCGTCGGCGGGCACAATGATGCCGAGCAGGTGCCGGTGGACGACCTGGTCGCGGCCGCGACCGCGGTGCTCACGCGCGAGGGCAGGACGCTTGCGACCTATGGGCTCGAAAGCGGCCCGCTCGGCTACCGGCGGCTGCGCGAGTTCTTGGTCGGCAAGCTCAAGCGAGACGCCGGCATCATCTGCGCGGTCGACGAGATCCTCATCACCTCGGGATCCCTGCAGGGGATCGAGCTCATCAACGGCATCCTGCTGTCGCGCGGCGACACCGTGCTGGTCGAGCAGGTCACCTATTTCGGCTCGCTCAACCGCCTCAACCGGCTCGGCGTGAACGCCATCGGGATTCCGCTCGACCACGAAGGGCTGCGCATGGACGCGCTGTCGGCAGCGCTCGACGATCTCAAGCGCCGCGGCATCGGTGCGAAATACATCTACACCATCCCGACCGTGCAGAACCCGACCGGCACCATCATGGGCGAGCAGCGCCGCCTGGAGCTGCTGCGGCTCGCCGAGATGCACAACGTGCCGATCTTCGAGGACGACTGCTATGCCGACCTGATCTGGGACGGCAAACGGCCGCCGGCGATCTATTCGCTCAGCAAGAGCCGCAACGTCATCCACATCGGCTCGTTCTCCAAATCGATCGCGCCGGCGCTGCGCGTCGGCTTCATCGTGGCGGACTGGGCGCTGTTGTCGCGCATGCTG
>Ga0209415_10006466_pt1 | contig 20811 bp, 13 predicted proteins | sample PeaSoiSIISIP2007_FD_187696 | JGI IMG/M metagenome (GOLD analysis project Ga0209415, IMG submission 187696) | Peat soil microbial communities from Weissenstadt, Germany - SII-SIP-2007 (SPAdes) (version 2) | ecosystem: Environmental > Terrestrial > Soil > Wetlands > Peat | place: Germany...
GGTAACGCTGTTCATGGCCTGGTTGAACGTCGGCGAATTGCCGCCCCGCCATCCGGTAGGCGTATTGGGACCCGACCAGGTAATGACGGGGAATTGGGAGTCCGCCTCCCCGTGCGGCAAACCCTTGATCCCAGCTTTGGTCATGTACTGGCCGTCGATCGTGGTATTGGTTTCCGGCACCCAAAGCCGGGCGAAGCCCAGACTGATCTGGTTTACCAGTTGGGGGGTCGGCACCCAGGTGTGCCGTAGCTGTGCGGTGGTCGGAATCTCATTGACATCGCGGGAATCGGCGTAGGGTATGGGAAGAGTCGCCAGGCTGTATTTGCTGATGTTGGATTTTTGCCCGTGGCTGTACATCACATAGAAGCGGTGCTTATCGCTGAGGTTCCAATCCACCTTTTCGGTGGTTGCGTTAATGTTGAAATTGGATGGGTTGGAGGCCAGAAAGTTGCTCGTGAGAGCGGCGTTTCTGGGGGTGGGCAGGAAGGACTCCAGATAACCGGAGATGGGCGAGAGGCGGCTGGAGGGGATAGTGTTGTTCGCAAACGGTTGCCGCGTGCATGGTGCGCTGGAGCAGTTGGTGGTCTGCGGATCATAGATCGCCACCGGGAACCCGCTGAAATCCCCCGTGCGTTCGGAGACGGTCGGTATAGTGAAGAGCGTGGGGATGGTCGCCGTTCGTTTCCGGAAGGCGTCATAGGTTCCGAAGAAGAAGATGCGGTTTTTCTTGATCGGCCCGCCAATCGTGGTTCCGAACTCGTTCTGGTGTTCCACCGTGCGGGCGGCCGCAAAGAACGTGCGGGCGTCCAGGTCGGTGTTGCGGAAGTATTCGTAGGCCGCCCCGTGCAACTGGTTGGTCCCGGACTTCAGCGTGAAGTTGGTCGCGCCTTGTCCGGTGTACTGTACGGGGGCGCTCGCTCCCACCAGTTGGAACTGGTCTACCGCTTCGATCGACAGGCCCTCCTGGAGATAGCGGGTCTCACCCTGAATAACGGGATTGGTCAGCGGTATGCCCTCTACGTAAACTTCCTCCGTATGCCCGGCGGCGCTGCCGAGGGGAAGTCCGAAGAGCATCCCCGCGGACTGCCCGCCATAATTGGTCACTCCCGGCAGCAGAGTAACGAACTGGGTCGGGTCTCTGGCGATATTGTTCGCCGACCCCCCATAGCCCATGGCCAGGGGCAGAGCCTGGTACGCGGCGTTGCGCATCGTATAGTTCATACTTGCGTCGACCGTGTTCAAGGCGGGAGGCGCCGCCGAAACGGTCACCTGTTCGGTGGCCCCTCCGACGTTCAGCGTGGTGTTGAACCCGACCGGGCTGAGCGCGTCCACCATCACCCGTTCCTGCACCAGCTTTTGGAAACCGGCGGCGGAAACCGTGACTGTGTATTGACCGGCCGGCAGGGGTGAAACGACGTAGAACCCCGCTTCCGTGGTCTGCCGCGTGGTCTCCACACCCGTGGCAACGTTGGTGGCCACCACCGTGGCCCCCGGGATGACCGCTCCCGACGAGTCGGAAACCACCCCTTGGATAGACCCGCTGCCGCCTACTTGCGCACCCAAGGGAGACGCCATTGCCACCACGATTGCGACACCCGCAAGCACGAGCCAGGTACCGCTCACTACCGCTGTCCGATTCTTATGCACAACTGCCTCCTTCTGGGCCTGTCCCCCACCGGAGTATACGACCGGAAATGAATGATACATGAGTGCGGACGCCGCCGGCGCAAAAACCTGAGCGGACAGCGGTGTTTCAATAGGTGAAACGGACATATGGTGCGACTTCTCCGGATAAATTGTTGAAATTCAGAGTCGTACGCGAGGCCCCAAGCGCGAGGCGAAGGAAAGTTCAGCCAGTCTGTGTTCCAGCCCATGAGAGACTGGAGTGCCGCCGGTACCCGCGGAAAACCACCCCGTCTCTCATGCCGGCTCGCCGGATTCAAGTTTCCTGGCGAAAAGGGACCAAGGCCCGCCCTTAGGCGTTTTACTGGACGAAACGCTGCGATTCTCCTGGCGGGTCTTTGTCCGCCCGGCGTTTCGAGTCATACTGGCCCTTATGACTGAAACGGAACTGCTCGGGGACCCGCTTATCGAGTTGCAAAAGAGGCGCAAGCCGCACCGCGCCAGAATCGGCGTGTTCGGCATCGGACTGGCGGCGTACTGGCCTCAATTCCCGGGCCTGAAGGAGCGCCTGGAAGGCTATCAGCGGGAAGTGGAAAGCGGCATTGCGGGATTCGGGGCGGAGGTGGTTTCAGCGGGCCTGGTGGATACCGCTCAGGGCGCGGTGGCCGCCGCAGACAGCCTGGCCGCTTCCGACCTCGACCTGATGGTCTGTTACGTGGGCACGTATGCGACTTCTTCGCAGGTATTGCCGCTGGTGCAACGCTCTAAACTCCCGGTGCTGGTCCTCAACCTCCAGCCCTGCGACGCTCTGGATTACGAAAACACGGATACCGGCGAGTGGCTGGCCAACTGCTCCACCTGCTCGGTGCCGGAGATCGCCAACGCGTTCGCCCGCTCGCGGGTGAAGTTCCAAGTGGTCTCGGGTATGTTGCGCGGCGATCCCCTGCCTTGGGAGGAGATCGGGCACTGGGTGGCGGCAGCCCGAGTGGCGAGGGCCTTGCGACGCAGCCGCATCGGATTCCTCGGCCACACCTATCCGGGCATGCTCGATATGTACTCGGATTTCACCATGGTGAGCGCGCAGACCGGGGCCCACATCGAGGTCCTCGAGATGTGCGACCTGGACAGGTGCGTCCAGGCTGCGACCCCGGCCGAAGTAGAGGAGACACTGTGCGTCGCTCAACGGATCTTCCGGATCGAGGACGCCCCGGCGGAGGACCTGCGTTGGGCGGCACACGTGGCCGCCGGCCTGGACCGGCTGGTGGAGGAATACGACCTTGACGGGCTGACCTACTATTACCGCGGTCTCGACGGCAATCGCTATGAGCGGCTGGCGGCGGGCCTGATTCTCGGCAATTCGCTACTGACCGCGCGCGGCGTTCCGGCAAGCGGCGAGGGCGACCTGAAAACCTGCCTGGCCATGTTGACGCTGGACCGGTTCGGGGCGGGGGGTTCCTACACGGAATTCTATGCGATGGACTTCCGGGATGGGTTCGTGCTGATGGGGCACGACGGGCCGGGTCACATCGCCATCAGCCGTGACAAGCCGGTCCTCCGCGGATTGGGGCTGTACCATGGCAAGCGCGGCTATGGTGTCAGCGTGGAGTTCAGCGTGAAAACGGGGCCGATCACGGTGCTGGGGATGACGCAGACCGTGGACGGGAGCCTCAAGCTGGTGTGCGCCGAGGGCGAGTCGTTGCCCGGCCCGATCCTCAAGATCGGAAACACCAATTCGCGTCTGCGGTTTCCTCTGCCCCCGGCGCAGTTCGTCAGCCGGTGGTGCGAACAGGGGCCCACGCACCATTGTGCGCTGGGCATCGGGCATCGGAGAGCCGAACTCACGAAGTTCAGCGAACTCTCGGGGATTCCGCTGGTAGGCGTTTGTTGAGGCGGGAGACAAAACCATGAATCGAATCTTTCTTTTCGCTGGGATTCTGGTGGCGCTCGCGACCCCCGCGGGGGGGCAGGATGAGGGCGCCTTGCTTCTCAATCCAAAGGCGCTGGCGGCCAAGGCGCCGGCGGAAACACACCAGCAGATGCTGAGCCGGTTCGCCGACCCTCCCGCCGAGTACCGTTCCATGCCGCTGTGGGTGTGGAACGACGAGCTCGACTGGGACCGGCTGCGCGACCAGTTGGCACAATTCAAGCGTCAGGGAATGGGCGGCGTGTTCATCCACCCGCGTCCTGGATTGATGACCGAGTATCTGGGCGAAAAATGGTTCGGACTCTGGCGGCAGTCGCTCGAAGAGGGCAAGCGTCTCGGGATGCTGGTCAACATCTACGATGAGAACAGCTACCCGGCCGGTTTTGCGGGAGGCCGCGTCCCGGCGCTCGCTCCCGACACTTCCGCCCAGTACATCACCCCGCAGTTCGGCACAGGAGCGAACCTGGGAACGCGAGCTTCGGCCAGCGTCGTCGCGGTTTTCGCCGTCGAGAGAGACGGCGACACGGTGCGCTCGGCGCGACGTATCACCGCGCCCGGCGATGTTCCTCCCGGCGCGAGCGTGGCGGTGTTCCGGCGCGTGCGGGAGCAAGGCACCCCCTGGACCGCCGGCGTGCCCTACATCGATGTCACCAATCCCGAGACCGCGCCGCTGTTCCTCAAAACCACTTATGAGGAGTACAAGAAACGGTTCGGTGCGGATTTCGGGAAATCGCTGAGGTGGAGTTTCGAAGACGAGCCGTACATCGAATACGGAAATGCGCAGACGGGCCTGGCGCTGAGCTATGGGACGCTGGCCGAGTTCAAGCGAAGATACGGCTATGACCTCGCCGACAATCTCCCGTCGCTGTACTGGGACGTGGGAGACTACCGCAGGACGCGTTTCGACTACTGGCAACTGCTGCACGACCTCTGGAAAGAGAACTTCTTCCGCCCCATTTTCGAGTGGTGCGACCGCAACGGACTCCAGTTCACCGGGCATTGGTACGAGCACGAATGGCCATTCCCGTGGCGTTCGCCGGCGGATGCCTCGTTTTACGCTTTCGAACACATGCCGGGAATCGACATGCTGGCCGTGCCCGGAAACACCCTTCGAAACACCGGCGCGAACCCGCACTACCTGTTCACCATCAAGCAGGCGGCCAGCGTTTCGCATCAGCTCGGGCGCCGCACGCTTTGCGAATCCTACGGCGTCTCCGGCTGGGACAGCACCTTTGAGCAGTACAAGCGGGTGGGCGACTGGCTCATGGTGCACGGGGTCGATTTCATCAGCCAGCACCTCTCGTACGTAACCATGAAAGGCGCCCGGAAGCGCGACCACCCGCAGAGCTTTTCGGAGATCGCGCCGTGGTGGAAGTATTACCGCCTGCACGCCGACCATATCGCGCGCGCCGGTTATATGTTGAGCCGCGGCAGCGCGCGGAACCGCGTGGTGATCCTGGAACCCACTACCAGCGCGTTCCTGCTCGCGCGGCGAGGCGCGCCCACCCCGGAACTGGAGCAGATCAGGCAAGACAATGGCGAGCTCATTCAGTTTCTGGCCGACCACCAGGTGGACTTCGATCTGCTCGACGAATACATTCTCGAGTGGTTCGGAAAGACGGCCGGCCGCCGGCTGGAAGTCGGCCGCGCTGCCTACGACCTGCTGGTCTGGCCCCGCAACCTGACCAACGTCCGCCGGCAGACCGTCGGACTAATCGAGAAATACCTGGCCGGAGGGGGAGAGGTGCTGGCGCTCGCCGAGCCCGCGCGATACGTGGACGGGCGCGAGAGCGCGGCCGTGGCCCAACTCCGGGACCGCTATGCCTCCCAGTGGCATGCCGTTTCCGGGTTGCCGGAACTGCTCGACGCGATCGCGCGAAGGCTCCCGCCGAGACTGGCGTTGAGCCCCGCCGCCGCGTCCGACGTGGGCTTTTTGGAACGATTCATGGATGACGGGAGCCGTGTGCTCTTCTTCGCGAACTCGGGCCTGAAGGAGGTGTCGGCGACAGCCACGGTCGAGGGCGGCAGCCTGGAGGAGTGGAACACGGTCACGGGCCGCGTCTCTCCCGCTGCGTTTACGTCCGCCAAGCCCGGATCGGTCAGCTTCACGCTTCGCCTGGCGCCCACCGGGTCAAGGCTGCTGGTGGTGCGGAACCCGGCCGCCAGGCCCGTGCCCGAGAAACCGCCCATCCACTTCGCGGCCGTGGAAACATCCGGCTGGAAGATTGTTCCGGAATCCAGGAACGTCGCGGTGCTGGATTACTGCGATCTCCAGGTGAATGGCGCGGAGCACCGCGACATCAACACGTGGCGCGCGAACTGGCTGCTGTGGCAGGCGCATGGGTTTGAAGAGCCGGCCTGGGACGGCGCCGCACAGTTCAAGACGCGCACCCTCGATCGCAATCACTTCCCGCCCTCGTCGGGCTTCGAGGCGACGTTCCGCTTCGATGTAGCGGACCTGGCGGCGGCCGAGGGGCTGGAACTCGCCCTGGAGTCGCCGGAACTCTACCGCGTGGCGCTGAACGGCACGGAGATCCCCACCGCCGGAGCGCCCGCCTGGCTGGATCCGCATCTGCGCGCCTTTCCCGCCGGCAAGCTGGTGAGGCAGGGACAGAACGTCGTCAAGATCTCCGGCCATCCGTTCGATGTCCGGATGGAACTGGAGAACATCTTCCTGCGCGGTAACTTCTCCGTGAGGCCTGACGAAAAGGGCTTCCGGCTGCATGCGCCCGGCAAACTGGATTTCGGCAGTTGGGCGAAACAAGGCTACCCTTTCTATGCGGATTCGGTGCTTTACGAAGCCGCGGTACAGGTGCCCGCCGCGGAGAACCGCCTGCGAGTGGAACTGGGACGGCTGGAGGGCAGCGTGGCGGAAATCCTGCTGGACGGCAAGCGGGCCGCACTGCTTGGGTGGCCTCCCTACGAGGCGAGTTTCGAGGCCGCGCCGGGTCGGCATATGATCGGCTTGAGAATCGTCTCGACTCCGCGCAACATGCTCGGCCCCTTTTACGATCCGGCCAACTCGCGCATGGACGCCCACCCTATTTCCTGGGAGCGCTATCCAGACCATCAACCGGCCGGTTCGGCCTACGATCTGCTCGACTACGGTTTGATGGCGCCACCGAGGCTGAGTGTGGGCGCGGCGAAGGATTGACACAGGCCCACCGCGGTTGGGCTTGGATCAGTGCGAGCGCAGCAGCAAGGCGTCGATGTCGCCGGCCAGCAGTGTGTCGTTGGGATAATAGTGGCTGAGGTTCTCCGGCGTAATCAACTGGTGCTTGACGAAGACGGCCGGAGGAACGGGCTTGCGGTGTAGAATATCCATCGCGAGAGCGATGATCGCTTCCCCGTATTTCTCGGGAAAATACGCCACGGAGCCGATCAGGCGTGTGGCGGGGCGCCGCAGTTCGGCGCGCGCCTCCGGCGACGCATTCTGGCCCATTACGACGCAGTTCTCTGCCCGGCCCACCTCCTCGAAAGCCCGTAAAGCGCCGATCGCACTCGGATCGTTCATGGCGCTCACCAGAACATGGCGTCCGCGGCTCAGGCCCAGGTGTTTGCGCAGCACCTCCAGGCTCCGGCCGAACTGACCGTTGCCGTTGAGATACACGACCTGCCTGTCTTGAATGCCCGGCAGGACTTCGCGAAGCCCAACCAGGGTTCCGGTGAGCCGCGATGCCGGCAACGCGCCGGCCATCCGAAGCTCCAAAAGAACCACCTCGTCCACGGCTCCGCCCCAGTTCTGCTTCGCCCATCGCCCCATGTGGCGCCCTCCGATCAGTCCGGCCAGGTAATTGTTGGCGCCGTAATACGTCGCTCCCGGGTGCGGAATCTCCACGGCGATAAGCGGGATCTCAGCCTCCAACAGCTTCAAGGACACCACTGGGGCCACGCTCTCGTTGGTCTGAAACTCCACCACCAGGTCCACCCGCTCCCGGACGAAAGTGTCCGCGTTCCGTACGGCGGTATTCGGGCTGTAGCGGTTGTCCAGGACCAGCAGGTCCACACCCTCCTGAGAGGCGGCCCGCCGGATGCTCTCGGCGACATCGCGCGAGAACGAGAATTCGGTGGACTGTGCTCCGTACCCCAGCCGGTACGGCCGCCGCTTGAGCGGACGGATTGCCAGCCGGTACTCGTTGGTATTCACGCGCTCGACCAGTTGGCGATGCACCAGAGTGTGCAGAATTCGGAACACGGTGGCCTTGCTCAGGTTTGTGCGCGCGGTCAGTTGACTGAGACGCAGCAGTTCCCCTTCTGTACGGAATGCTTCCAGCACATCGCAGGCGCGGAGCAGCGTCGCGGTAAGGTATCGGTCCTTGTCTGTCATCGCAGCTCTTCGTTTCGCGGTTCAGAAGCGATGATACTTTCGATCTCCTTTCCCGTCAAGCAGCACAACTGCACAGCACAACTGCACGGCACAACGGCGCACAACTGTGCAGCACAATGGCGCTTGTGATGTTCCCAGCGATTCCGCAAACGCGGGACTGTTCTGCAGGCAGAGTGCTGATTTGGCATATTGGATTCGCGCTTTCCAGCGCCTGTCGCACCACGCGGCGGTGCACGTTGTGTTTCCTAGCCAGTTGGCGAATCGTCTCGCCCGCCGCGTGGCCGCGGCGGATCATCTCGAACAGCTCCATTTTGGCTCTCCTTTCCGTCCCTGAAGCGTGACAAATTGTCATCGCCCGGGTTGTCCAGGTGGGGCCAAATCAGACCATCAAAATGGGGCCAAATGAAAACCAGCGAAATCAGAAGTGCAAGCGAACCACCGTGGGCCATGACAAACACCGCATTTGCGCGTTGCTGCCGATAACAGCCCTCCATCCAATTCGGCTTCGCGGGCTGGAGAGGCGGTTCTGGAAAATAGCTCTCGCCTCGTCGCAAAGGGGCACTCGTGCCGCATCGGACTGGGGCCGCCGGGCGCGTGCCTCCCAAGGTCGGGGCCGTGAAACCGCCATACCGGAAACTGACGCGAACCTGAATTCTCCCCCGACTCGCCACGCCAAACGGCGCGCTAGTCCCCTCGGCGTGTGCGGCCCAGGCGACCAAGGATCGCGCGGGAGCCGTGAAACACCACTGCGCGCACGCCTGCCGGCGTGGCTCTGAGAGCATGGCGGCGGATCGGCCAAGCTTTTCCCCGCGGGAGAGCCCCCTCGCGTTTTGGGGGCGAAACTGCAAACAGGAGACACGTAGAGGGTAACACATCATTCAGGCCCTCCTCAGCATAGAGTCGGAAACGGAGAGCCTCGCCGGGCGACAGGCGATGCTCAGAGAGATCGACGCCGCTGGTATCATCGCCACACCGGCGAACAGCAGCTATCACGAGCTGGTGATTGAAGCCGCGCGGGAATCGATTCTGCACGGCGGGAAAGTTGTGGATATCTAGCACTCAGCCGCACCGGGCTTCGACAGGAGTTCAAGCTGAAAGCTGAGGATACTTACTGTAAAGCGCACGACGCCATCACAGCCCAGCTCTCGGCCCAGGCACTCATGGACTCTGTCTCGAAATCCATCGACCCCGACCTATCGCGGCTTGGCCATCTCCGAATTCCGCCGCAGTGGACGACCTCCGGCTGAATCAGCTTCGCGCGCCGGGATGGCGGCCGAATCGGGAACGCCAAGGCTATGCTGCAAGGCTCCTCTAACAACAAGGCGTGTCAGAAGACCTGACCCACGAGAGCCACGTAGGGCTTGCTTTGGAAAACGAAACGATCGAGAATAGGCCTCTGATACGCCGAAAATCGGGACTGATTATCTGTTCAGTTTCACAAGGAGGCATCGTCGTGTGGTTTATCGAACGCCTGATAAGGGTCGCGTTGGCCGTGGGGCTGGCATCGACGGCCGTGATGGCCGCCCCAGTCGAATTGAAGCGCGCTGAGGATCGGATAGAGGTGATGGCTGGCGGCAAGCCGTTTACCACCTACTATTTTTTTAAGGACGTGGCAAAAGCCTACCTGATGCCGCTGCGGACACCTTCCGGCGTGATTGTGTCGAGGCCGTTTCCGGTGTTCAACGACGTCTCGATGGCCGACCGCAAACTCCCCGGCTTCGAGCCGCATCAGCGTCCCCTGTACTTTAGCCACGGCGACATCGATGGCGTGGACTTCTGGTCGGAGGCGGTGTTCAGCAGCGCCTACGCCGCCGGTGCCAAGCAACCGGCAACCTCCAGGCCAGTGCGCGCCCACGGCCACATGACACTGATCAAGCTGGAGGAGGTCAGAGAGGGTCCCGATTCCGGCACAATCCGCGCGCGTTTCAGTCTGGAAGACCCGAACAACCGTGTTCTGGGCGAAGAGACCCAGACCTACACGTTCCGTGGCGACGATCGCACACGCACGATCGACTGCGAGTACGTCTTGTCCGCGCTGGGGAATGCCATTGTCTTCGGAGACACCAAGGAAGGCACCTTCGCCGTCCGGCTGAATGCGGACCTGGGCACGCCGCACGATCATATGCTCAACTCGCGCGGCGCAGTCGGAGAACCGGCGATCTGGGGCAAGCCGGCCGACTGGGTGAACTACTCCGGGACGGTATCCGGCAAGACGGTGGGTGTGGTCGCATGCGACCATCCTTCCAGCTTCCGGCATCCCACAACCTGGCACGCCCGCGCTTACGGGCTACTGGCCGCCAATCCGTTCGCCGCCCGCGAATTCACCAGCGACGACAAACAAGATGGGAGTTGGACCGTGCCCGAGAGAAAGACGATTACCTTCCGCTATCGCGTGGTGATCTACGACGGAGAATTCACTCCCGCTCAACTGGCGGACATGTATAAGCAATATGCCGCCACGGACGGAACGCACTGACGATTTGGAGATGTCTATGAATTCCCTCAATCGACGCAGTTTTCTGGGCGCCGCGGCTATGGCAGCCGGCGCCGGCGTGTCTCCGGGCGAGGCGCAATCGCCCGCCGCCCAGGGCAGTTTTCACCTCGGATCCGTCACCTACAACCTCCTCAGGGATTGGGACGTGGAAACCATCATCAAGAACCTGGAGGCGGTGGGATTCGAGGCCGTGGAACTGCGCACGGAACATAAGCACGGCGTGGAGCCATCCATCAGCGCGGCGGAACGCTCCCGCGTCCGGCGCCTTTTCGAGAGCAGCAAGGTGCGCTTGCTGTCTTACGGGACCACCTGCAGGTTCCAATCGCCAGATCCCGCCGAGCGCAAACATCAGCTCGAAATCGCCATGCAATTCGTGGATCTCGCGCACGACACCGGCGCGTTGGGAATCAAACTCCAGCCCATGGGATTGCCGCCCAACGTCCCCCAGGAGACGGCAATTGCCTACTTTGGCGCGTCCATGCGCGAGTTGGGAGACTACGGGGCCGGCAGGAAAGTGGAGATCTGGATGGAAGTCCACGGCCAAGGCACCCAGAATCCGCCGGTAGCCGCCGCGCTTCTGAGGGCCGCCGGACACGAAAATGTGGGCGCCTGCTGGAACTGCAACCCTACCGATGTGCGAAACGGCTCAGTGAAGGAAAGCTTCGCGCTGCTGGGACGTTGGATCCGCAACGTGCACCTTCACGAGTTGTCGGATGAGAAGTACCCGTTCCGCGAATTGTTCGCCTTGCTACAGCAGTCCGGGTATAACCGGTACACGCTGGCGGAAGTCGCGGAGAGCAAAGAGCCGGAGCGCTACATGCGCAACTTCAAGGCTCTGTGGACCGAACTGAAGCGGTCGTGCGGCTGAGCGCCCGGCGGTTTGATTCAGAAAGGAGAATTCTATGCGAAAGGTCCATATTGCGATATTCGTAGGAGCACTGATAGGGATCGCCGCGCTGACTGCGACCTGGAGCAGCGGCCAGGCGCCTCCCGGAAAAAAGCAAGGCAAGGGCGCCTCTCAGGCGACCGGCTGGCAGGCCAATCCCGATTGGGTGGAGACCAGGTACGGTGGATGGGGCGGCCCCGGAGTAGACTCGCAGCCCGGGCCCATGGATACCATTCTGCTAAAAGATTGGGCCCCGAAAACCTCGGTGGTGGTGCCCGCAACCTCCGTGCCCAAAGCCAGGTATTCTGCCATCGATGTGCACGCCCATATCAATGCCCGGACACCCGAGGAAGTGGCCGCGTGGGTGAAGACCATGGACGAGGTTGGAATCGAAACCACCGTCATCCTGTCAGGCGCCACCGGGGCGCAGTTCGATCAGTTGGTGGACCTGTACCTGAGGCCGTATCCCACCCGGTTCCAACTCTTCTGCGGTATTGAGACGCGGGATTTCGACAAGCCGGACTATCCGCAACGGGCAGCCGCTGAACTGGAGCGCTGTTACAAAAAGGGCGCGCGCGGCGCAGGCGAACTGTCCGACAAGGGCTGGGGCTATGGCAGGGACACCACCGCGCCTCGCGATAAGCGACTGCACCCCGACGATCCGCGCCTGGACGCCTTCTGGAACAAGCTTGCGGAATTGAAAATCCCGGCCAACATTCATGTGGCCGATCACCCCTCCTGCTGGACGCCGCTGGACGTGTTCCAGGAGCGCACGCCCGACTACCAGCATTTCAGCCAATGGGGCAAGGACGTGCCTTCCTACCAGGAGTTGATTGACGCCCGCGACCGGACGCTGGCGCGGCATCCCAAGACGACCTTCATCGCCTGCCACCTGGGCAACCAGGGCAACGATCTGGCGACGCTGGCCAAGGAACTCGACAAGTACCCGAACCTCTACCTGGACATTTCGGCGCGCGACTACGAGGTAGGACGTGCTCCACGGGCGGCGGTCAAATTCCTGACGAAGTACCGAAACCGAGTGATGTTCGGCACCGACATGGGCCGCGAGAAGAGGATGTACCAATCCTGGTGGCGCCTGTTTGAGACGGCCGACGAGAACATGCCGGGGCGGGTGTGGTGGCGGTACTACGGGCTGGATCTTTCGACACCGGCTCTTGAAGCCCTGTACCGGGGCAACGCCAAAAAGATCCTGAACTGGGGAAAGACATAGGATACAAAGTAAAATAAGCGCCTGCTGAACAGGGAGAAGATGTAGCCAAGACCGTGGCGTAAACGACCGCGATGCCGGCGGTGTACAAGCGGAGTGTCGTATTCCGGCCGGTTTGGCACATAATAGTAAAGCGTAAGCCCTAAGAGGAGAACCATCTTATGGAACGAAGACATTTCCTGATGACTGCCACCGCCGCTGCCACCGCAATGCGCGCCAGCGCGTTACCCAGCCCCAACGACACCGTTCGCGTCTGCTGTGTAGGCGTTCACGGCCAAGGTCAGAGCCACTTACGGGCATACGCCAAGATGCCCAACGTAGAAATCGCGGCCATCTGTGACGTGGATGAGTCCGTACTCGAACAGCGCTTGAATGATACCGAGAAGCTGACCCAGAAGCGCCCGGTGGGGTTCACGGATCTGCGGAAAGTACTGGAGGACAAATCGATCGATGCCATCTCGATCGCCACACCCAACCACAACCATGCATTGCAGACCGTCTGGGGATGCCAGGCGGGGAAAGATGTTTACGTCGAGAAGCCCTGTGCCTACAATATCTTCGAAGCGAAACAGGTGGTGGCCGCCGCCGCCAGGTACAACCGCATGGTGCAACACGGCACCAACGGCCGCTCGTCGCCCGCCATGCAGGAAGCGGTCAAACTGATCCGTGATGGCGTGATCGGCGACGTCTACATGTCACGCGGGCTGGTTTACAAATGGCGGGATACCATCGGACGCACTCCGGTCTCGGCGGTGCCTCCCGGGGTGCACTACGATCTGTGGCTCGGGCCGGCGCCCAAGCGCGAGTTCACCAAGAACCGTTTCCATTACAACTTCCACTGGTTCTGGGACTACGGCAATGGCGACATCGGCAACCAGGGCGTGCACCAGATGGACGCCGCACGCTGGCTGCTCGGGGTGAAATACCCGACCAAAATCAGCGCCATTGGCGGCCACTTCATGTTTGACGACGATCAGGAAACGCCCAACACCATGACAGCCAGCTTCGAATTCGACGAGGGCGGAAAGAAAAAAGTTCTGGCCTTCGAAGTGCGCCACTGGATGACGAATGGCGAAGCAGCCATCCCGGCGCGCAGCGATTCGAACGCCGTCGGCAATATCGTCTATGGCTCGAAGGGCTACCTCAGCACAGCGGCGGGCGGGTTCAAGATCTTCCTCGGAAGAGAGCAGCAACCCGGGCCCGCGCCCAGCACGCCTCAGGATCGCGGAGCCGGTATGGGCGACAACTGGGCCAACTTCATTCAAGCCGTGCGCAGCCGGAAGCAGTCGGACCTGAACGCTCCCATGGAAGAGGGTGCCCCCTCGGTGGTCCTGATTCACCTGGCGAACATCTCGTACCGCCTGGGCCGCACTCTGCACTTTGATGCCAGCACCATGACCTGCAAAGGGGATCCCGAAGCGAACAAGATGTTCACGCGGAATTACCGCGCCCCGTTCGTCATCCCGGAGAAGGTTTAGGTATCAAGTGGCATAGGAGTCCTCGCTTGTCCGCAGGCCGGACGCCTGATGAAAACCCGCGAAGGCCGCGTATCTGAAGTATAATAAGGTCGGCATTTCCCAAAATTGGCAGGAGAGAAAGATACGGGCATCCTGACTCGCCGCGGATTTATCTCGCGCAGCACACAGGCCGGCGTGGGCCTGGTGGCATTGGGCACGGTGGGCGCCGCCCCGCGTGTCTGCAAAATGCGCTTCGGATTTACATCCTACCAGTGGGGAGCGGACTGGGACGTCCCCACGACAATCGCCAACTGCACGAAGGCCAAGGCGTTCGGCGTCGAATTGCGGACCCAGGAGAAATACGCCGCCGGGGTGGAGGTGTCGCTCTCCAGTGCGCAGCGCCGCGAGGTAAAGCAGCGGTTCGCGGACAGCCCGGTACAACTAGTCGGGCTGGCTTGTTCGGAAAAGTACGACTGGCTCGATCCAGCCAGGCTCAACGAGGCAATCGAGACCACCAGGGCCCACCTGAAGCTCAGCCAGGACGTCGGCGGCCATGGCCTGCGAGTCTTCGTCAACGACTTTCACCAGGAGGTCCCCCACGAAAAAACCATCGAGCAGGCGGCCCGCGCGCTGAACACCGTTGGCAGAATCGGGGCCGATTACGGCCAGTTGACCCGGCTCGAAAACCATGGCTCGGCGGGAGACCTGGTGACCATCCGGAAGATCATGGATGGCGTGAATCAGAAGAACGTACGCATCAAGCTGAACGGTCTTCCGGCCGACGCGGAGGACTTCGCCAACCGGTTCCAATTGGTCAAGAACATTCTCGACGATACGCTGCACTTTCATGAGCTGGACCGCGGAAATTTCCCCTATCAGCTCCAGTCCGATCTGCTGATCGACGCCGGCTGGGACGGCTGGTGGCTGCTGGAGGCCAGTTCCAAGGTACCGGACCACCTGCAGGCTACCATCGAGCAGCACAAGATCTGGGACGCCATGGTTGCAAAATCGTTGAGCAGGTGAGGCGCTTGGCGCATGGTGGAACAGAATTCAACCGGAGACAACCCGGGCCGGAGGTCTTTCCTGCGCCGGGCCGCTTCCGTGGCGGCCGGGACGGCGCTCTCCTTCGGGCCGCTCGGGGCCCAGCAGCGGCCTGCCGGCTTCCGGTTTCGGCTGGCGATGTGCAACGAAGCTTTCGCCTCTGCGAACGAGAAGAAGTCCTTTGCGGAAACCTGCAAGGCCATCCGCGGAGCTGGCTATACAGGCATTGAAATCGCTCCTTTCACCCTATCCGAAGAGCCGAATGCGATTCCGACCTCCCAGCGCCGCGAGTATGCTTCCGTGATGAAGTCGGAAGGGCTGACCTTTGCAGGCCTCCACTGGCTGCTGCTGGCGCCCAAGGGCTTGAACGTGGTCACGCCGGACAAAGCCGGGCGCGAACGAAGCTGGCGGCACATGTGGAACCTGATCGACTTCTGCGCGGACCTGGGCCCGGGCGGCGTCATGACCCTGGGTTCCCCTCAACAACGCGAGGTTGAGCAGGAACGGAACCGGGCCGAAGCCACCAGGAACTTCGCGGAGGGGCTGGCCGGCATCGCGCCGCACGCGGTGGAGCGCGGCGTCAAGGTGCTGATCGAGACCTTCACCCAACGGCCTACCGATATTTGCCGGTCGCTGGACGAAGCGGTCGCCGTCGTCCGGCAGATTGACAGTCCCGGCATTCAGACCATGTTCGATTGCAACAACGCGTCGAACGAGGCGGAGCCGCACGCTACGCTGGTGGACCGGTACTTCGACCTGATCAAGCACGTTCATCTCACCGAAAAGGGCGGCCCGTATCCGGGCACCGGTTCCTACGATTACCGGCCGGTGCTGAACGTGCTGCGCCGGCGCGGTTACACCGGCTGGCTCTCCCTGGAAGTTTTCGATTTCAGCGCGGGAGCCGGCAAGATCGCACAGGATTCATTCCGGTACATGCAATCGGAGATCGCCCGGCTAGGGTGACCGAAGGAGGATCATCATGTGTTTTCGTTTGTTGCTGACGATATTGGCTTGCGCGGCGGCCCGCGCTCAAGCCCCGGATGGGAGTGCGCCACCCCCCGCCCGGCCGCCGCGTCCGACTTATGACCACCCTGGCTGGAAGCCGACGCCGCTCCAGACGGCCATGCCGAAGACCTCGCTCAAGGTCGACGAACACAAGCTCCAGAAACCCAAGTTTCCGGCCATCGACATCCACTTCCATGCCGGCTTCCTGCATACGCCGGCGGATTACCAAAAGCTGATCTCGATCATGGACCAGGTGGGCCTCGCCATGCTCGTCAATCTGGATGGTGCCTCCGGAAGCGCGTTCGATCAATACCTGAAGGGGTCCGAATCCTACAAGGACCGCATCATTACTTTTGCCAGGCTGAACTACACCGGGATCAATGAGCCGGGCTGGTCCGAAAAAATGACCGCGGAGCTGGAACGCTGCTTCCGGTCCGGAGCCCAGGGGCTGAAGATCGCCAAGGAGTTGGGGCTTGACCTGCGGAACAAGGATGGCAGCTTCATCCAGTGCGACGACTCGCGGCTGGATCCGATCTGGGAACTGTGCGCCCGGTACAACCGGCCAATCGTGCACCACGTCAACGATCAGGTCGACCGTTTCCTGCCCATTGGCCCCGCAAACGAGCGCTACGAAGCAGGCTTGTGGAGGGACAACCCGGCCGAGAACTATTACCAGACGGGTCAGCCGGGCTTCGAGGAGATCAACCAGCATCGCGAGCACATGCTCGCCAAGCACCCCCACACGGTGTACATCTTTGCCCACATCGCGCACCTCGGGCACGACCTCAAGCGGGTCGCCGCCATGCTGGACAAATACCCCAACATGAACGTCGATCTCTCGGCCGCCATCCAGGAGGTGGGCCGCCAGCCGCGCGCGGCGCGACAATTCTTGATGCAATACCAGGACCGGGTGTTCTTCGGCACCGATGGAGGCGCCGGCCGCATGGCCGACCTGGACGATTTCTGGAGGCCGCACTTCCGGTTCTTCGAGACCGAAGACGAATACTTCGACCATCCGGCGCAAATGCTGTCGCCGCAGGGAGCTCCGCTGCACGGCCGCTGGAAGATCTATGGCATCGGGCTGCCGGATGACGTCTTGCGGAAGATTTATTTCCAGAACGCCCTGCGGTACCTGCCGGCTTCGCGTGCCGCGATGCAGAAGCACCTGGCCGAGCGCGGCGGCGACTGAGCGCGGGTGGCTCACTGCTGATCTGGCACAATAACCAGTCCGCAAACGGCTGTCCACACGCAAACTACGCTTACAGCGGCCGGATCTTGAGGTTCTTGAACCAAACTGCGGCCCCGTGGTGCTGCAACGACAGAGGGCCAGCCGGCTTGGCATTAGTCAAGATTTCCCGAATGGTGGGTGCCGCGGCCCACCGCTTGGCGGTTCCCGCGCGGGCTTCATCGGAATGCAGCAACCCATCGAGCACCATCACGCCGTTGATCCAGTGCTCAAAATGGTCGCCTTTCACGACTAGGCGCCCTGTGTTCCACTCTCCGGCAGGATGCGCCGCCATGGTTCTCGGCGGGATCATGGCGTAGAGCGCGCCGGTGTCGTGAACGTGATCGGTCTTGGCCGCGCCCCCGTAGCCCGCGTCGTCGATCAACTGGAACTCGTAGGAAACCGTGTACTCCTGCCCGGTTGCGCCGGGCGCCATCTTCGCGCGGTCGGAACGTGGCGCCGTCACCTCGCGCTCCAGCATGGCCTCGAACCCGACGTTCCGATCGGCCTTGGTGTTATCGGCGAAGATGGTACGCTGAATGCGGTATTTCACGCCCGTGTTGCCGCGCGCCGAGATGCGCCAGTCGAACTTCAGCTCGAAGTCGCCGTAAGACTCCTTGCTGATCAGGTCCTCGGTGATGTGTGGCTTGGGGGTCGTCTTGAGGCAGCCGTCCTCGATCACCCAGGCCTCGCCCCGCGGTTTCTCGCTCGCGGGGTCGCGCCACCCGGTAAACGTATGGCCGTCGAACAACAGTCGAAATCCGGCCCTTTGTTCATCCGGCGTCAGCGTATTGTCGGCCGCTAAGACGGTCAGGCACGCGGCGGCCAACAGAACCGGCATTTTCATAGTGGCGATCATAGCATCTATACCAGTTTCGGCACCACGAACGGAGCGCGGTAGCGGGTGCGCGTGAACAGCGCGGTGGCTTCTGCGTCGCCCTTGCAGGTGTGAGTCTCCGGATCGAAACACACCGTGCGGCCTACCCGGTAGGAAATGTTGGCCAGGTGCACGAGCGTGGTCGAGATGGCCCCTTCTTCGATTTCGGCCATCTGGTCGGAGCGCTTGCGGCTGCGCATCACATCGATGAAATTGCCGAAAAGATCTCCCGGCTTTCGCGACTGCGTGGGGCCGGGCGCCTGCTCCTTTCCCAGGAATGTCTGGAACCCACCCCTACCGATCGCCAGGTAGCCTTTGCTCCCGTAGAACACGTCGCCCACCGTGTTGACGTCGGCTCTCTGGTTCAGGCCGGCTTGGCCGATTCCAGCCTCGTGATTGCTGATCCAGTGGCGCACCTCGAATTCCAGCATCTTCTTCGAGCCACCCTCCTGAAACTCGAAACTGGCGGCCAGGACGTTGGGCGTCTCCTGGTCGTCATCGAACATGAAATGGCCGCCCAGGGCACTGACTTTAGTCGGATACTTGACCCCCAGTCCACGGCGCGCCGCATGCATCTGGTGGATGCCCTGGTTGCCGATGTCGCCACCGCCGTAGTCCCACTGCCAATGCCAGTTATAGTGGAACCGGTTCCTGGTGAACGGTTTCACAGGCGCCGGCCCCATCCACAGGTCGTAGTGCACGCCGGCCGGCACGGGTTCTTCCACGGCGCGGCCGATCGTGTCGCGCCAGTTGAAGCACAGGCCGCGCGCCATGTAGACATCGCCGATCACGCCTTCCCGCAGTTTGTCCACGGCCTCGTCGATAGCCTGCGAGCCGCCGTTGGTGCCGTGCTGGACGATGCGATTGTACTTGCGCGAAGCCGCCACGATCTGGCGCGCTTCAAACATGTTGTAGGAGCAAGGCTTCTCCACATAGACGTCCTTGCCCGCCTGGCAGGCCCAGATGGTCTGCAGGGTGTGATGGAAATTGGGAGTGGCAATCGAAATGGCATCGATTGATTTGTCTTCCAGCAGCTTTCGCAAGTCGGCGTAGGCGGTGGGGCGTTTTTTCCCGGCGTCTTCCACCATCTTGCAGCCTTTTTCCATCACCGCGTCGTCCACGTCGCACAGGGCCGCGATCTCCACGTTGGGAACTCGTAGGTAGGCCCGAATGTGAACTTGTCCCTGGCCGTGGAAACCGACACACGCAACCCGAACCGTATCGTTCGGGCTGGCGAGTGCGGTGCGCTGAATGGCAGCGGCCGCCGCCGCTGAGGTCATAAAGAAATACCGCCGGTTCATCAACTTTTCCTCCCTTCCGGGAATGCCTGCGTTTCCCCAATATAGCACTGAGGTTTGGATTTCCACGTCTGATTCTCCCGGCCAAGCGTAGGCCTCAAATACCGCTCGCACGACATTGACTTCGCCATCGATTACTTCATACAGAGCTGCAAGACGTGTCGCTCTCCCTCATCCACCCGGCATCGTAGCGGCAGGGCGGATCGGAGAGCGCGGTTGGGCTGGTCCGCCGGCCGGGTAGTGCGCATGTATGATGCGGCATCGCCTCGCTCCTCGACTGCCCGCGCAAAAGGAGGCGGCGGAAGGAGCCGGGAAGGAGCGCCCTGCCCTGGGTCCCGACGGCGAGCAACCCGCCGCAGAACCGCTGGGCGGAGCTCCGCCGCGAGTGTGAGCCGTTTTTCAATATTCGGCTCATATTATCGCTTGTTTTTGGGTCATGGTTGGTGTATAGCTATCTACAGGTTTCAGGAGCACTTTCTGACAAGGATGGTTCTATGAAAAGACGGCATTTCCAGGTCATTTTCTTGGGTGTGGCAGCACTCCTGGCACTAGTCATGGCGCCCCCAGGCTATGCGCAGGCTCTTTATGGTTCCATCGTCGGCAGTGTCAAGGATCCGAGCCAGGCCGTCGTGGCCGGCGCCACCGTGACTCTCACGAGCAACGAGACGCATCAGTCGCGTCAGGCTACGACCACAGCCGAGGGCGGGTACGACTTCGCCACGGTTCCGCCGGGAACCTACGAGATCAAGGTCACCAAAGAGGGATTTACCACGTACGCGGAAAGCGGTGTCGGGGTGACTCCCAACACCACGGCACGCGTCGATATCACCTTGAAGGTGGGCGCGGTCAGCGAGTCGGTGAACGTCACTGCAGAGGCTGCCGTTCTGCAGACCGATCGGGCCGAGGTCAACGCCAATGTGTCCAGCAACGAACTCGGCAATCTGCCCATGTCGCTCGGGCGGAACTACCAGACCTTGTTCGTGACGTTGCCAGGTTTCGGCGGCGTTACCTCGAGCTACAACTCGACTCCATCCAACCCGTCGAAGGCACTGGTATTCAACGTCAACGGGGCCAGCTTCAACATCAACAACACCAAAATCGACGGCGCCCAATCCATCAACGTGTGGCTGCCCCACGAATCGGCCTATGTGCCCACACTCGAGGCCATCGATGCGGTGAACGTGGTCAGCAACAGTTTCGACGCGGAGACCGGCTTGGCCGGCGGCTCCGCCATCTACGTATCCACCAAGAGTGGGACCGATCAACTGCACGGTGCGATATTCGAGGACCACGACAATCAGCACCTGAACGCCCGGCCCTTCTTCCTGCCGTATAGCCAGTCGAAGCCCAAGTTTGTCTACAACGACTTTGGCGGAGCCATCGGCGGACCGATCAAGAAAGACAAGCTCTTCTTTTTCGGGAGCTT
>Ga0209415_10006467_pt1 | contig 20810 bp, 17 predicted proteins | sample PeaSoiSIISIP2007_FD_187696 | JGI IMG/M metagenome (GOLD analysis project Ga0209415, IMG submission 187696) | Peat soil microbial communities from Weissenstadt, Germany - SII-SIP-2007 (SPAdes) (version 2) | ecosystem: Environmental > Terrestrial > Soil > Wetlands > Peat | place: Germany...
GGTCTAGCTACCCCTCACCGACTGGCACAGCACAGATTGTTGTCCGTGACAGTGCTTAATTACTTAGGTTCAACTGCTGGCACGCCGAAGCGAGCCGTGCAGTTGCCCGCACTGGCTTTTGGCTCTCACTATTCCGTTTTCAAGGAGCGACGCGACACTCACCACGACAGAGGAGTTGGTGTCGGATACCCCGCGATTGGTTGCCCGACCGGGGGACCGTCACCATACCCGCAGTGACCTGGGGTGTCAATGTCGTCCGAGCCCAAACTTTCGGAGCCGAATTCCGGTCCCTCGAGCCTCGGCCCGGGCTGCCCACGCCCCCAGAGGGGGTCGAGGACTGCACCGACGGCCGCCCGGGCTCTGCGACCCGGGCACTTCTTGCTGAGCACATACTAGGGGCTCGGCCGGCGACTCGTTCACCGGGCACCACCCCTCCCGCCCCACTGGCCCCAAGTGGCAGCCAAGGTCGGCCCCACCGAGCGGCCCCGATCAGCCCCTAGCCTGGCCTTCCCCGCGAGACGTGGGGGTCTCCCGGCACCCAGAAGCGCCAGGGAAGATCGGCCGCCCGGCGGATGCCGATCCGGGTGGAGACGCCCGGTTGGGCGGGAGGGGGCACCCCGTCGTCGGCCACCGTCAGTCCCCCCTTGCCGGTGACGAGGTCGGCGCCGTCCTGGGTGGCGGTGATGCCGAACGCCTGGCAGAGCTTGGCCGGACCGCTGGTGAGGTTGCGATCGGTCGTCCCTACCGGACGCGCCGCGCGCATGGCGGGGAGGCCCGAAACGGGAGCGAGGGCCCGAATGAGCACGGCATGGCCCGTGCCCTCGGGGCCGCAGACGGCGTTGGCACACCAGTGCATGCCGTAGGTGAAATAGACGTAGAGGTGCCCGGGCGGCCCGAACATGGTGGCGTTGCGCCTGGTCGGACCGCCGAAGGCGTGGGAGGCGGGATCCTCGCTGCCCCGGTACGCCTCCACCTCGACGATGCGGCCCACGCGACGCCCACGAACGAGAAGTTTGTTCAGCAGTAGTGGTCCCACCACCAACGGGTCCCCGGCGTAGAAGGCACGCGACAGCACCGTTCTGGACGCCAAGGTCTTGGGCGACGCCGCGGCGGGCGGCGGAACGGCTCGCGATGGCACGGCAGTCGGCGTTGTCGTGGGCCGGCCGGCGACGGGGCGCGCCGATGCCGCCCCCGATGTCAAGATCCCGACCCTCGGCGCTTCTTGGGACGGCCGCCCGACGACGCGGCGCCGTCACCTGGCTTGGAACCCGATCCCGAACCGGAACCCGGACCCGAACCCGACCCCGAATCGGAGGAGGCGGAACCGGCCATCGTCCGCGGGGTGTGGGCGGCATCGAGGGCGTGGGCGACACGCTCGCGGTCGAGGACGAGGCGGTGGCCGAACCTCTCGGTCTGGATGAGAACGGGACCGGGCCCCGCCCCCCCGGGCGAGGTGCGGCGGGTGACGGCCACGCCGGGCTCGAGGAGATGGAGGGCGTCGACGCCCAGGGCCGGATGGGCCTGGACGAGCTCGGCCAGGGGGACGCCCCGCTGGAGCGAGTCCCGGACGAGCGATCCGACGATGGTGTGGGCCTGGCGGAAGGGCACTCCCCGCTCGACGAGCCACTCGGCCAGGTCGACCGCCGCCGCCGGTGCCCCGTCGGCCGCCTCCCGCATGCGTTCGGTGTGGAAGTCGGCCGTGGCGATCATGCCCGCCATGGCGAGCAGCGCCCGGGAGATCTGGTCGACGGCGTCGAAGAGGGGCTCCTTGTCCTCCTGGAGATCGCGGTTGTAGGCGAGAGGGAGGCCCTTCAAGGTGGTGAGGATGCCGGTGAGGTGGCCGATGAGCCGGCCGGCCTTCCCCCGGGCCAGCTCGGCCACGTCGGGGTTCTTCTTCTGGGGCAGCATCGAGCTGCCGGTGGCGTAGGCGTCGTCCAGGGTGACGAAGCCGAACTCGTCGGTCGACCAGATGACGAGCTCCTCACCCATGCGCGACAGGTGGACGCCGAGGAGGGCCAGATCGAAGAGGGCCTCGGCCACGAAGTCGCGGTCGGAGACGGCGTCGAGGGAATTCTCGAAGCGGCCGGCGAAGCCGAGATCGGCCGCGACGGCGTCGGGGTCGAGCCACAGCGACGATCCCGCCAGCGCGCCCGCTCCGAGGGGGCTGACGTCGAGACGGACGACGGTGTGCATCAGCCGGTCGACGTCGCGGGCGAGGGCCCAGGCGTGGGCCAGGAGGTGGTGGGCGAGGAGGACGGGCTGGGCCCGCTGCATGTGGGTGTAGCCGGGCAGGTAGGCGTCGCCGGCGTCGGCGGCGCGGTGGCTGAGGACCTCCTGCAGGCCGAGGATGAGCTGGGCGATGTGCAGCAGCTCGCGGCGGGTGTAGAGCCGGAGGTCGGTGGCGACCTGGTCGTTGCGGCTGCGGCCGGTGTGCAGCTTGGCCCCCACGTCGGCCGCCATCTCGGTGACGCGGCGCTCGACGGCGGTGTGGATGTCCTCGTCCTCGGCCCGGAAGGTGAAGGTGCCGTTGGCCAGTTCCTCCTCCACCCGCTCCAGCGCGGCGAGAAGGATGGCCACCTCGCCATCGTCGAGCACGCCGGCGCGACCGAGGCCCCGGACGTGCGCCCGCGAGCCCGTCAGGTCGTCGGCCGCCAGCCGCCGGTCGAACGGCAGGCTGACGGTGAAGGCCATGACCTCCTCGGCCGTCCCCCCCAACCGGCTCTCCCAGAGGGTCACGACGAACCTGCCGGACCACCCTGGCGGGCCGACCAGGTGGCGACGCCGAGTCCCCAGAGGCGGACGAATCCCTCGGCGTCGGCGTGGTTGAAGGTGTCGGTCGAGTCATAGGTGGCGAGGCCGTGGTCGTAGAGCGAGACCGGGCTGCGGCGTCCCGAGACGACGCAGCTGCCGGGCGACAGGCTGAGGCGGACCTCACCGGTGACCGAGCGCTGGGTGGAGGCGAAGAAGGCGTCGAGGGCCTCCTTGAGCGGCGAGAACCAGAGTCCGTCGTAGACGAGCTCGGCCCAGCGGGGCTCGAGGCGGGCCTTCTCGTGGGCGACGTCGCGCTCCAGCGTGATGTCCTCCAGATCGGCGTGGGCGAGGATGAGCGCCAACGCCGCCGGGCACTCGTAGATCTCGCGGCTCTTGATGCCAACGCGGCGGTTTTCGACCATGTCGAGCCGTCCCCACCCGTAGCCACCGACGATGGCACCCAGGTCGGCGATGAGATCGGCGAGCGGGAGCGTCCGGCCGTCGATGGACACCGGCACACCGTGCTCGAATCCGACGACGACGTCGCGCGGCTCGCTCGCCATCGGGCGGGTGAGGGTGTAGACGTCGCACGGCGCTGGCGCCCAGGGGTCCTCGATGGCACCGCACTCGATGGCGCGGCCCCAGAGGTTCTCGTCGATCGAGTACATCTTCTCCTTGGTCGCCTCGATCGGGATGCCGTGGGCCGCCGCGTAGTCGACGCAGTCCTCACGCGACATGCCCCAGCGACGGGCCGGGGCGAAGATCTCGAGATCGGGGGCGAGCGCCCGGGTGCCGACCTCGAAGCGGACCTGGTCGTTACCTTTGCCGGTGCAGCCGTGGGCGACGGCGTCGGCGCCGTGACGACGGGCCTCGGCCACCAGGTGGCGGACGATGACCGGCCGCGACAGGGCCGAGACGAGCGGGTACTTGCCCTCGTAGCGGGCGTTGGCGGCGATGGCCAGACGGCAGTAGTCGTCGGCCATCTCGGACCGGGCGTCGACGACGATCGACCCGACGGCCCCGGCCGAAAGCGCCCGCTGGCGGATGACCTCGAAGTCGCCGCCCTGGCCGACGTCGACGGCCACCGCCACCACCTCGAGGTCCAGCTCCTCGGCCAGCCAGGGCACGGCCACCGAGGTGTCGAGGCCACCGCTGTAGGCGAGGACCACGCGCTTTGCCATTTACCGTTCTCCGTTCTTCTTCATGGGATCGAGCCGTTCGTGCCGTTGACGCCGACGACGTCGGCGATGCGGGTGGCCACGACCGCGCCCCCGGGATCCTCGGCCGCCACGACGAGCACCGTATCGTCGCCCGCCACCGTTCCGACCACGCCCTCGAAGCCGCAGCGGTCGAGGGCCGAGCCGACGACGTGGGCCGAGCCGGGCGGGGTGCGGAGGACGACGAGGTTGGCCGAATGGGCCACCTCGACCACCCACTCACCGAGCACGCGCCGGAGGTGGTCCTCCGGCGCGACCTGGTGGACGGGGAGCTCGGGGAGGGCGTAGACGGACTCGCCGCCGAGGACGCGCACCTTGACCGCCCCCATCTCCTCGAGGTCGCGCGACACCGTCGCCTGGGTCGCCTCGACGCCGTCATCGGACAGCAGGGTGACGAGCTGGCCCTGACTGGCCACCGCGTTCGTCTCGAGGAGACGGGCGATCCGGTGCTGGCGTTGGGGCTTGCCCAGCTTCATCCCGCCACCGCCTCTCCCAGGATCCAGGTGAGCAGTCCCCGCATGGCGTGCATGCGGTTGGCCGCCTGCTGCCAGACGCGGCTGCGGGGACCGTCGATGACCGAGGCCGAGATCTCCTCGCCGCGGTGCGCCGGCAGGCAGTGCAGGACGACGGCGTCGGGAGCGGCGGCCGAGAGGAGGTCGTCGTCGACGGTGAAGCCGGAGAAGGCCTTACGGCGCAGGGTCGCCTCCTCCTCCTGGCCCATGGAGGTCCAGACGTCGGTGTAGACGGCATCGGCGCCCGCCACCGCCTCAGCCGGGTCCTCGGTGACCTCGACATCGCCGCCGAGACGGGCCACCCGGGCCAGGTCGTCGGCATCGGGGCCGTAGCCGTCGGGGGCGGCCGTGCGGAAGGCCATACCGATCATGGCCGCACCCAGGGCCAGTGATCGCCAGACGTTGTTGGCGTCGCCGACGTAGGCGAGGGTCCGGCCGCCGAGGTCGCCGAAGACCTGGCGGAGGGTGAGGAGGTCGGCCAGCACCTGGCAGGGGTGGGCCTGGTCCGAAAGCAGGTTGACGACGGGGACGTCGGCCCCACCGGCGCCCGACCCCGTGCCGGCGCCGCCGTCGAGGGCGGCCGCCATACGGACGAGGATCTGGTGGTCGAGGACCCGGCCGCAGATGACGGCGTGGTAGCAGGCCAGCGTCCGGGCCACGTCCTCGGCCGGCTCGCGGCTGTCGATGCCGACCTCCGGTCCCTGGATGTAGACGGGATGGCCCCCGAGGGCGAGCACGGCCAGCTCGGTCGAGCTCCGGGTGCGCAGCGACGGCTTCTGGAAGACGAGCGCCGCCCCGCGCCCCGCCAGCAGCGGCGGTGCCGTCTCGGCCGGCTGGGCCGCCAGGGACAGCACCGTCTCGAGCTCGGGACACGACAGGTCGTCGATGTCGAGGAAGTGGCGGGTCATGAACCCGCACCGCCGGCCAGGACACCGGCCAGGATGGCGACGGCCTCGTCGATCTCCTCGTCGGTGACCAGTAGCGACGGGGCCAGCCGGATGGTGTCGGGGCGGGGCGCGTTCACGACCAGTCCCGCCGCCAGCGCCGCCGCCGCCACATCGGCCGCTCCCGCACCGGCGGCCAGGGCCGCCCCGAGGAGAAGGCCGTGACCGCGCACCGACGTGATGCCGTCGACCGCCTCCAGCGCCGCGGTGAGCCGGGCCCCGGCCCGGCGGGCGCGGGCGGGGACGTCCTCCGCCTCCATGACGGCCAGCGTGGCCGCGGCCGCCGCCGTCGCCAGGGGCTGGCCCCCGAAGGTGGAGCCGTGGTCCCCGGGACCGAAGGCCGCCGCCACCTCGGCCGTGGCCCAGCAGGCGCCGATGGGCACGCCGTTGCCGAGGGCCTTGGCCATCGTGATGACGTCGGGCATGACGGAGGTGTGCTGGAAGCCGAACCAGCGGCCGGTGCGGCCGAGGCCGGTCTGGATCTCGTCGGCCATGAAGAGGATGCCGCGGTCGTCGCACAGGGCGCGGACAGCCGTCAGGTAGTCCGACGACGGCATGATGACGCCCGCCTCCCCCTGGATGGGCTCGAGCAGGATCGCGGCGACGCGCGACGGGTCGCAGGTGGCGTCGAGGGCGTCGATGTCGTCGTAGGGGACGTGCTCGAAGCCGACGGGCATGGGGGCGAACGGCGCGTGCTTGGCCGGCTGGCCCGTGGCGGCCAGGGTGGCGAGGGTCCGGCCGTGGAAGGAGTCGGCCGTGCTGACGACGACGTGGCGGCCGGGGCCGGCCCACTTGCGGGCCAGCTTGAGCGCGCACTCGTTGGCCTCGGCCCCCGAGTTGGTGAAGAAGACCTGGCCGCCGGCGCGGTCGACTCCCCCGCCGATGAGCCGGTCAAGCGTGGCCGCCACCGTCGGGCCCACGACGTTGCCGAAGAGGTTCGACACGTGCACCAGGGTGCGGGCCTGCTCGGCCACCGCCTCGGCCACGGCCGGGTGGGCGTGGCCCAGCGACGTGACGGCCAGACCCCCGAGGAAGTCGAGATAGCGCCGTCCCTCGGTGTCCCACAGGATGCTTCCCTCGCCGCGGACGAAGGTGACCTTGGGCTCGGGGTAGGTGTGCATGAGCGCGGAGCGATCGAGCGCGTCGGTAGTGGCGGATGTCATGGGGTGTCCTCGCTGCTGTCGCCGGAGCGCCGTGTTGTGCCCACGTCGGTGGACACCATGGTGCCCACGCCTTCGTCGGTGAAGAGCTCGAGCAGAAGCGCATGGGACACCCGGCCGTCGAGGATGTGGGCACGCGCCACGCCGGCGCGCACCGCCCTCGTGCAGGCGTCGACCTTCGGGATCATGCCCGCCGTGGCCGCCCCCGACGCCACCATCGCTTCCAGCTCGTCGACCGACACCGTCCGCAGCAGCGTCTCGGGATCGTCGGGGTCGGCGCGCACACCGGCGACGTCGGTGAGGAAGATGAGCTTCTCGGCGTGCAGCGCGGCGGCCACCGCACCGGCCACGGCGTCGGCGTTGATGTTGTAGGCCTGGCCAGCGGTATCCGCCGCGATGGTGGCGACGACGGGGATCAGGCCCTGGGCCAGTAGGCGTTCGATGAGCGACGGGTCGACCACCTCGACGTCGCCCACGAAGCCGAGCTGGCCGGGACGGGCCACGGCCGTGATCAGGTTGGCGTCCTCGCCCGACAGGCCCACCGCTAGCGCCCCGTGCACGTTGATGGCCGAGACGATCTCGCGGTTGACCTTGCCCACGAGCACCATCCGGGCGATCTCGAGGGTCTCGGCGTCGGTGACCCGTTGGCCGTCGCGGAATTCGGGCACCTTGCCCAGCCGGGCCATCAGCGACCCGATCTGGGGACCGCCGCCGTGGACGACGACGGGCAGCATGCCCACCGAACGCATCAGCACGACGTCCTCGGCGAACTGGGCCAGGGCTTCGGTCTCGTCGGTGTCGTCATCGGTCCGGGCGTTGCCGCCGTACTTGACGACGACGACCTTGCCCCAGAAGCGCAGGATGTAGGGCAGCGCCTCGACCAGGATGGCCGCCTTGGCGGCCGGCGCGTCGACGGCGAGCGTGTCCTTCATGATCCTGTCTCGCTCATGATGTGGTCCGGTTCTCGTCGATGTAGCCGTGGCCGAGATCGGCCGAGAGGACCGCGGCGCGACCCTGGCCGAGACCGAGATCGCAATGCAACTCGACGTTGCGCTCGGCCATGTGGGCCCGCACCGCCTTGTCGTCGTGGTCGGCCGCCACGCCGCCCCGGCAGACCACGGTGTCGCCGTAGGCGATCTCGACGCGGTCCATGTCGAAGGCGATGCCGGCCGAGCCGAGCTCGGAGATCACGCGTCCCCAGTAGGGGTCCTCGCCGTTGATCGAGCACTTCACGAGGTTCGAGTCGGCCACTTTCCGAGCCGCGGTGTGGGCGGCGTCGTCGGAGACGGCACCGGTGACGATGATGTGGACGACGCGCGACGCGCCCTCGGCGTCGGCCGCCATGGCCCCGGCCAGCGCCGCGCAGGCCTCGGCCAGCGCGTCGGCCAGCGCGCCCGTCCGGGCCGGGGTACCGGCGCGTCCGCTGGCCAGAACGAGGACGGTGTCGTTGGTGGACGTGCAGCCGTCGATGGTGAGCCGGTTGAAGGTGCCGTCGACGGCGTGGACGAGCGCCTTCTTGAGCGCCGCCGGCTCGACGGCGGCGTCGGTGGTGAGGACGGCCAGCATCGTCGCCATGTGCGGGGCGAGCATGGCGGCGCCCTTGGCCATGCCCCCCACGATGAATCCGCCCCCGTCCACCACGACCTCCTTGCGGACGAGGTCGGTGGTCATGATGGCCGTGGCCGCCTGCTCCGCCGCCGGGCGCCCCGCCGACCGCGCCGCCACCAGGGCGGGGATGCCCGCCTCGATCGGCGTCATGGGCAGAGGGATGCCGATCAGACCGGTCTGGCAGATGAGGACGCCGGTGGCGCTCACCCCGAGTCCCTCCCCCACCAGCGCGCACATCCGCTCGGCGTCAGCCTTTCCCCGGTCCCCCGTGGCGGCGTTGGCGTTGCCGCTCGAGACGATGACACCCGCCGCCCGGCCCCCGGTGGCGGCCAGGTGGGCCCGGCTCACCTGCACCGGCGCCGCTGCCGCCAGGTTGGACGTGAACACACCGGCCGCCGCCACCGCATCGCCGTCGACGGTGGCCACCAGCGCCAGGTCCGGGGCCCCCGAGGCCTTGATCCCGCACGCCATACCGGCGGCCACGAAGCCGCGTGGTTCGGTCACGCTCATGGGAAGACCCCCACCGTCGACAGGCCCATGGTCTCGGGCCATCCCTGGACACGGTTGACGCACTGCACGGCCTGGCCCGACGCTCCCTTGCCCAGGTTGTCGATGGCGGCGAGGAGGAGGACCCAGCCCGTGCGCTCGTCGACGCGCGCCGTCAGGTGGGCGGCGTTGGACCCGAAAGTGGCCTTGGTCGACGGCGACGCGTCCGAGACGACCACGAAGGGGGCGTCGGCGTAGGCGTCGCGCAGGATGCCGAGGATGTCCTCGGTCGAGCACGGCCCCGTGGGCCGGGCGTAACAGGTGGCCAGGATCCCCCGCGTCATGGGGGCCAGGTGGGGGGTGAAGAGGACCTGGGCGCCGACCGCCTGCTCGATCTCGGGCGTGTGCCGGTGGGTGAGCAGTCCGTAGGCGGTGAAGTTCTCGTCCACCGTGGCGAAGTGCATGGCCGGTGACGGCGTCCGCCCCGCGCCCGACGTCCCGCTGGCGGCGTCGACGACGATGCCGGTGGTGGATATGGCGCCGGCCCGGACGAGCGGGGCCAGGGCGAGGGCCGCCGCCGTCGGGTAGCAGCCCGGGGCGGCCACCAGCCGGGCGCCGTCGAGGCCGTCGCCGAACAGCTCGGGCAGGCCGTAGGCGAAGCGGCCGAGCAGCTCGGGCGCCACGTGCTTCTCCCCGTACCAGGTGGGGTAGGCGGCCGGGTCGTGCAGGCGGAAGTCGGCCGCCAGGTCGACGAGGAGGCCGACCCGGTCGACGAGGGCGGGGGCCAGGTGCTGCGACTGCCCGTGGGGCAGGGCCAGGAAGACGACGTCGAGGCCGTCGAGGTCGTCGGCGCCCACCGTGGAGAAGGCGAGCGACCGGTAGGCCCCGGCCAGCGACGGGTAGAGCGAGGCCACGGGCTCCCCCGCCTGGGTGTCACCCCCGGCCAGGACCACGTCGAGCTCGGCATGCCCCGCGCACAGGCGCAGCAGCTCCGCCCCGGCGTAGCCCGATGCCCCGGCGATCCCGACCTTCATCCCGCAAGACTATACAGATCTCTGCATACTCATGCGCCACCTCTTTTTCCGGGGTGGTGACTGTTACCTTGGTCCGATGCGGGTCCTCATCACCGGAGGCGCCGGCTTCATCGCCTCGCATCTGGCCGACCACCTGCTGGAACAGGGCAATTCGGTCGTCGCCCTGGACGATCTCTCCACCGGCCGCCACGGCAACATCGAGCACCTGCTGGGCCGCCCCGATTTCGAGTTCGTGCTGGGCTCCATCCTGAACGCCGATCTGGTCGACGACGTGGTGAGCCGGTGCGAGGCGGTGTTCCACCTGGCCGCCGCCGTGGGTGTCCAGCTCATCGTCAACCAGCCCCTGCGCAGCCTGGCCACCAACATCCGGGGCTCGGAGATCGTCTTCGAGAAGGCCAACAAGTACGGCACCCGGGTCCTCGTCACCTCGAGCAGCGAGATCTACGGGAAGAACCGTTCCGACCGGCTCCACGAGGACGACGACCGCATCCTGGGATCGCCGCTCAAGAGCCGGTGGGCCTATTCGGAGGCCAAGGCCATCGACGAGATCCTGGCCTACACCTACTGGAGGGAGAAGGGCCTTCCCGCCGTCATCGTCCGGCTCTTCAACACCGTCGGCCCCCGCCAGACCGGTGCCTACGGCATGGTCATCCCCCGCTTCGTGACCCAGGCCCTGCACAACGAGCCCATCACCGTCTACGGCGACGGCTCCCAGACGCGCTGCTTCTGCTACGTCGGTGACATCGTCCGGGCCCTGGCCGCCCTGATCGAGCATCCCGACGCCTACGGCCGGGTCTTCAACCTGGGATCGGACGAGGAGATCTCCATGACCGAGCTGGCCCAGATGGTGCGGGACGAGGCGGGGTCCACGTCCGAGCTGCGCTACGTGCCCTACGAGGACGCCTACGAAGAGGGTTTCGAGGACATGGAGCGCCGTGTCCCCGACACCGGCCGGGCCCGGGAGCTGGTCGGGTTCACGCCCACCGTGGGCCTGCGGCAGATCATCCGGCTCGTCATCGAAGAGCAGAGCCTGGCGGTGTGACCTACGCCCAGTGGATGTAGACGATCCCGAGGACGAAGCCGACGGCGATCAGGGCGGGCCCGATCAACCGGGCCATCTGCCCGATCCCCCCGGAATCCGAACGGGTGGCACCGAACGCCAGCAGGAGTGCTCCGAGAGCCCCCACCAGGAACCCGATCTCACCCAGTCGGCGGGCAGTCGCTGAGGCCAACGCGAGAAGCTCCATACGGAGGATTTTACCGAGTTGGTCCAGCTAAAGGGGGGAATCCGGGTTGCGGTCCACGCCTCGTTGCCTAACATGGGTCGAGCCGCCTGAGGCGCGCCGGCGCAATGTGGAGGGGGGGCCGACCACATGACATCACCAGCAGCATGGGAGTACGGCGCCGTCCTGATCCTGTGCGCCGCCCTCACGGTCTTCCTGACCCCCCTGGCCCTCCGTTTCGCCAACCGCCGCGACCTGATGGACAGGCCGGGCCCGGGCAAGTCCCATTCCGAGGCCGTCCCCTACCTGGGCGGCATCGCCATCGTGGCCTCGTTCTCTCTTGTCATCTTGGTGGCGGGTCTCGTTCACCCCGACGGCGGGAACACGAGGGCGCTCGAAGTCACCCTGGGTCTCGGCGTCTGCCTGGCGGTGATGGGACTCGTCGACGACCTGCGGGGACTGCCGGCCACCTTGCGCCTGGTCCTCGAGGCCGGTGCCGGCGTCGCCCTCTACGCCACGGGCACGCGCGCCCACCTGGCGGGGGCCGGACTGGGGTTGGATGCGTTGGTCACCGTGGCATGGGTCGTCGTGATCACCAACGCCTTCAACCTGCTGGACAACATGGACGGCCTGTCGGCGGGGGTGGCCGCCATCGCCTCGTTCTGGTTCTTCGTGGTGAACGTGGTGAACGGCCAGTACTTCGTCGCCATCCTGGCGCTCGCCCTGGTGGGTTGCTCGGCCGGCTTCCTCCGCCACAACCGCTTCCCCGCCCGCATCTACATGGGCGATGCCGGCAGCCTCTACATCGGTTTCCTGCTCTCGGTCCTGGCGTTGCGCATGCGCTCGTACGAGAGCCTCCGGTTGTCGTTCCTCGTCCCCTTGATGATCCTGGCCGTGCCCATCTTCGACACGGCCCTCGTGGTGGTCACCCGCACCCTGCACCGTCGCAACCCGTTCCTCGGTGGCCGGGACCACACCAGTCACCGCCTGGTGTTCCTGGGCCTGCCCGTCCCCGCCACCGTCATCTTGATCTACGGCTTCACCATGGCCACCGGTTGGCTCGGCGTGATCATGTCCCGGCTGTCGCGCGGCACCAGCTTCCTCTTGGCCGGCTGGGTGGCCGCCATCGCGCTGTTCACCGGTGTGCTCCTCGGCATGGTCCCCGTGTACGAGACGAGCCGGCGCCGCCGCTACATGCTCCAGGAGGTGCAGGCGTACGAGCTCGAGCCGATGCCCGCCGCCGACCCGTGTCCCCGCCTTCCGGGATTCGAGGAGAACATTCTGGGGATGGAGCGCCACACGCCGAAGGACCGCAGTGCGTGAGCCGATCGCACTAACTTGAAGCGGTGCCACCCTCGAAGACGAAGAAGAAGCGCCCGGCGGGGCGACCACAACCGCAGCGAGCGGCGCAAAGACCGGCGCCGCAGCGGCGCCGCCGTCAGGCCGCCGCCCCCCCTCGACTGACACTGCCGTCGTGGCCGGTGTGGGTGTGGGTGTGGGTCGCCTTCACCATCTTCTTCTTCCTCCTCCGGGCCGGCGGTGCGCTCCAGTCGGTACCGCTCACCGTCTTCCTCTCCGCCACGGTGGGAGCGCTCGCCTTCAGCCTCGACCAGCTCCGCCAGGTCGGGCCCGCCCACGCCCTCCTGCGCCTGCGCCAGATCGTCCTCGTCGTCGTGATCGTGGCCATACCCGTCGTGTTCGACCCGAGCACGTCCGAGATCGAGAACCTGCCCCGACTCGTGGTGATCGTCGTGGCGGCGACGTTGATTCTCGCCACGTGGGCGGTCGATGCCGTCTGGGCCGGATGGCGACCGAGACGACTGGTGAACGGACTGCAGTGGGTCCTGCTCGCCATCGTCATCTGGTTCGGCGTGACGACGCTCACGAGCGTGGAACCCCGCCTGAGTTTTCTCGGTCGCTACGGTGCCTACGAAGGCTTCGTTCTCCTGGCGGCCCTGGCCGTGCTGGCGTCGGCCCTGGCCGAGACCTTCACGTGGGACGCGCTGCCCGCCCTCTTCCGGATGGTGGTGGCGTCCACCGTGCCGGTCATCGTGTACGGCCTCTTCCAGATCTACGGCTTCACCATCCTCAGGAAGCCGTCCCTCGATTTCGTGCAGTGGCACAACGCGTATCTCAATGTCTTCGCCACCTTCGGCAACCCGAACCACCTCGGAGGATATTTCGTCACCCTCATCCCCATAGGTGTGGTGACGGCCGTGCTGACGCGCAACCGTTGGGCGCGGGCGGCCGTATGGCTCTGGGTCGCAGTGATGGTGCTCATGGTGCTGCAGACCGCGGCGAGAGGGGCGTGGCTCGGGGGACTGGCCGGGGGCGCCGTTCTCGGCGTGGGCATGCTCCCGAGAATCCGGGCCAGCGCCCGCACCGTGGGGCTCGCCATCGGGGGCGGACTGGTCGTCGCCGTCGTCCTCATCGCCGGCGGGAGCCGCTTCCTCGGGGCCAAGGCGTCGGGCTTGTTCGCATCGGGCTCGGGCAGCTCCGCCTCGCAGCGGTTGGGGTACTGGGCGGCGGCGATCCGCACCGGCGTGCACCATCCCCTCGTCGGCACCGGACCCGACACGTATGCCGCCACGTACGCCCGCTATCAGGACGCCACCCTGGCCAAGGAGCTCGGCAGCGGCTACTACGTCAACGGCGCCCACAACATCTTCTTGTCGTGGCTCGCCAACGAGGGATGGCCCGGGCTGCTCCTCATCGTCGCCCTGTTCGCACTGGGCGTCGCGTGGGGGTTCCGGGCCTGGAGGTCGTTGCGATCGTCGGAGACCGAAGTCGACAGCGGTGGGAGAAGGGTCGGGGTGGATTCGGGTCGGTACGTGGTGGCCGCGCTGGTGGCGGCACTGGTGGCCTACTTCGTGCAGGCCTCGTTCGACGTCGAACAGGTGTCGACGCTCTTCGCCTTGTTCCTGATCGTCGGACTCCTGGGGGCCGCCAACCGCGGCATCTGGCCCCTCGCCACCCTGTGGTCGCCGCTGTCGGCGTTCGGCCGAGGGAGCGCCGATGCCGAGGAGCCGACGGCCGAGCTGGATCCCGGGTATCGCGTCATCGCCGCCAAGCAAGGGGTCTACGGCCGCTCCACCACGCAAGCGCGCAGCGATGTGCGGCGTCTCCTCGCCGCCCTGGCCGTCGCCGTGGTGGGACTCACCGCCGTGGGACTGACCTACTGGAGGATGGACACCCTGTGGCGGGCCGATCATGACGCGTGGACGAGAACCCAAACCTCCCTGGAGGAGGCCATCGCCCTGAATCCCTGGGAGGCGAGCTACTTCGCCACCCTCGGCCAGGCTGCCCTCACCAGCTACGCGCAGGCCCCGACGGCCAGCGACGCCGTTCAGGTCATCCAGGTGGCGGTCAAGAATTTCGGTGCGGAAGTGGCTCTCGACGGCGCCAACTCCGTCGACCAGGAGCAGTACGGGGGAGCGCTCAAGACCGAGGCGGCCGCCGAACACGGCAACAAGGCGGTTCTGCGCCAGGCGCAGCATGCGCTCGAGCTCGCCAAACAGGAGAACCCCTACAACACCCAAGCGATCACCTTGCTCGGGCAGGTCCAGCAGCAGCTCGGCAGTGGCTGACCAGGGTCAGACCTGACTGTCGCCGCCGCCCGCACCGGAGACGACGCCTTCGAGAATCCGGTACGCCGCCTCCCACCCGTGGGACCGGGCGAAGAGAACGCCGGCGGCAGCGAGTGCGTCCGAATGGTCGAGAGCCTGAGGGATGGCCCGGAGGAAGTCCTCGAAGCCGTCGCACAGCAGCGCCGGGCTGTTCAGGCGTCTCATGACGGGCCAGTCCGAGGACACCACCGGCAGCCCCGCCGCCATGTACTCGTACAACTTGAGGGGGTTGCTGTGGTCGACGAGCTCGGGGTAGCGCGCCCGGTCGAACGGGATGATGCCGACGTCGGCGGACGACAGGTACGAGTGGATCTCCGAATAGGGCCGTTCCCCGAGGACATGCAGATTAGGACGCGGGGTGATCCGGTCACGGGCGGCGAATTCCGGTCCGATCAGGACGAACGACATGTGCGGGAGGGCGGTGGCCAGGCGGTCGAGCAGCTCGTAGTCGAACCATTCACGCAGCGATCCCACGTACATCACGATCGGTCCCGGCAAAGCGGCCAGGTCGGCCGGGGAAGAGACCGGACCGGAGAAGCGCTCGAGGTCCACCCCGTGGGGAAGGTGGGTGATCGCCTTCCCCGGGACGAGGAACTGCGCGTACGGCTGCAGCTCCGACGCGGTGACGGCGACGACGTCGACCCGGCCGGCGAGGTTGCGTTCGATGTCGGCCAGCTCCGCGGTGGAGGACGCGAACCCGGCGTTGTAGTCGGTGACGCGCATGACGCTGTGACGGGGACGGAGAAGGTCTACCAGGAACGCACCCAGCGGGGAGTCGATGATCACCAGGTCGGGATCGGTGAAACCGAGGCGCCTGATCGCCGGCCCGAGAGGGGGGACCGTCGCCCTCCACCAGTTCCGCAGGATCCACGGGTACCGCAGACCGATGACCGAGCTGAGCGGGAGCAGGGTCATGGGCATGTAGTGCGTCACCCCGGTGGCCGGGTCGACACGGCCCCGGCGCCACCACGCCCGGAACCGCCGTCGATGGTCTTGACTGCGCACCACGGCGGCGGCGTGGAAGGGCGTGACCGGTGTGGAGAGAAAGAGCACCGACCACCCGTTTCTGCTAAAGATGCGCGCGTAGTGGTGCGCGCTCACCTGGATGGCAGAGTCCCAGTAGTACGCCGAGAAGATCACCACGCGGCGTCGGCCTGATCCCGTCGATGGCCCTGTCCCCCGAACAGTCACCGGCGCCGTCCGATGAGCCCGTCGTCGTCCATCTGATCAGTTCGGTGGCCGGTGTCGGCGGAGCGGAGAAGGTGGTGGCAGCGTTGGCCCGCGGGGCCGCCGACCATGGCTGGAGAAGTGTCGTGGTCAATCCGTTCGCCGGTCCCGACCAATCGGCCACCTTCCGGGCGCTGTACGGATCGACGCCCTACGTCGCCCGGACCACCTACCGTCCGCAGCAACTGCCGGGCGTGAGGGGCTGGACGGCGGATCAATTGGCCCGTCACCGTCCCTCCATCGTGCACGTCCACCTGTTCCACGCCACCATGCTGGCCGCCACCATGCGCAGACCATCCGGAGCGCGCTGGCTCCTCACCCACCATCACGGTGCTCTCGACGAGTGGCAGGGCCGCCGGGCCAGAGCCGTGGCCGACCGATGGGCATGTCGTCGTCTCCGCCCTGTCGTTGCTGTGTCCGAGCAGGTCCGAGCATATCTCCTGGAACGCTGCCGGCTGCCTCCCGACGACGTGATCATGATCCGCAACGGCTGGTCGGGCGAGCCGCGCCGATCGGCTCTGTCGGGGTCGCCTCCGACCGCCGTGTGTGTGGCCAACTTCCGGCCCGAGAAGGGGCACCTGGTTCTCCTGGAGGCGTTCCGGCAGTCGCTCCCCCGTGTGCCGCTCGCCCGTCTCGTCCTCGTGGGCGCAGGTCCCCTCGAGAGCACGATCCGCCGCAGGATCACGGAGCTCGGTCTCGACGATGCCGTCACCATGGCCGGCCCCGTGTCCGATGTCTGGCCCATCCTCGAGGCCGCCGATCTCTTCGTCCTGGCGTCGTGGCACGAGGGACTCGGCATCGCCGTCCAGGAAGCCATGGCGGCCGGTCTGCCCGTCGTCGCCACGGCCACGGGCGGCTTGCGCGGTCTCGTCGAACACAACGAGACCGGTTGGTTGGTGGAGCCGGGTGACGCCCCCGCCATGGCCCAGCGGATCATCGATCTCCTGCGGGACGCCGAACTCCGCCGGCGTTTCGGGAACGCCGGTCACGCCTCGGCGATGACCATGAGGGATACCGCTATGGTGGGCGCGTACTACGATTTTTACAGAATCCTGTTGGGTTCGCGGGGGTCCCGGCGATAGTGCGTCCGTCGGGCGAGCTCTTCGGGAGGGAGCCGAGATGAGCATGGAGCTGCCCGTCTCCAGGGTCTGCGTCGTCGGCCTCGGGTACATCGGCCTGCCCACCGCGGCCGTCCTGGCGTCGCACGGCTACGAGGTCGTCGGTGTCGACGTGAACGCCGCCGCCGTCGAAGTCATCAACCAGGGCCGCGCCCACATCGTCGAGCCCGACCTGAACGCCGCCGTGCAGGGCGCGGTGGCGCTGGGCCGGCTCCGGGCCGTCACCTCCCCCGAGCCGGCCGACGCCTTCATCATCGCCGTGCCGACACCGTTCGGCGACGGGCACCAGCCCGACGTGAGCCACGTGGAACGCGCGGCGCGCTCCATCGCACCTCATCTCGTGGACGGCAACCTGGTCATCTTGGAGTCCACGTCGCCTCCCGGCACCACAATGGCGCTGGCCCGATGGATCGCCGAGGAACGACCCGACCTCGTCCTGCCGCCGCGTGACGACCCTTCGACGGGCGTGTCGGTGTCCTACTGTCCCGAACGCGTCCTGCCCGGTCGGATCCTCATCGAGTTGGTGACCAACGACCGCGTCATCGGCGGACTCGACCCCGCCTCGGGAGAGCTCGCCCGCCGGCTCTACGCCTCCTTCGTCCAGTCCGACTGCCTGCTCACCGACGCCGCCTCGGCCGAGATCGTGAAGCTCAGCGAGAACGCCTTCCGCGACGTCAACATCGCCTTCGCCAACGAGCTGTCGCTCATCTGCGAGCGCAACGGCGTCGACGTCTGGGACATCATCCGGTTGGCCAACCGCCATCCGAGGGTCCAGATCCTGCGTCCCGGCCCCGGTGTCGGCGGTCACTGCATCTCCGTCGATCCGTGGTTCCTCGTCCACTCGGCGCCCGATCTGACCCCGCTCATCCGCACGGGCCGGGAGGTGAACGACTCCATCCCCGGCTACGTCGTGACCCGTGTCACCGAGGCCCTGGCTCTGGTTCCCGAACTCGCCGGTGGTCGGGGCACGATCGCCTGTCTCGGGCTCACGTTCAAGGCCAACATCGACGACATCCGCGAGAGCCCGGCCCTCGAGATCGTGCACAGCCTGGCCGGTCGCCCCGATCTCGACATCGTCGTGGTGGAGCCCCATCTGGCCTCGTTGCCGTCGTCGTTGGCCGATCTCCCGAACTGCACCCTGGACGATCTCGCCCCGGCCCTCGACCGCGCCGACGTGGCCGTCCTCCTCGTCGATCACGACGAGTTCTTGAGTCGGCCCGACGTGGGAAAATCGGGTCGCCCGGTGCTGGTCGACACACGGGGAGTGTGGAGTTGATCCTCCCCCGACGCGTCGCATCATGAAGCAGGTCCTGGTCCGAGGTGGACAGGTCGTCGTGGCCGAGACGCCCGCGCCCACCTTGCGACCGGGATGCGTCCTCGTCGATATCCGCTACTCCTGCATCTCGCCCGGGACCGAACTGGGTGGGATCTCCTCGGCCGGTGCACCGCTGTGGCGCCGGGCCATGCGGAACCCGGCCAAGGTGAAGACGGCCCTGGACATGGCCCGCACCCACGGGATACGCCACACCGCCTCCGTCGTCCGCAACCAGGTGTCGGCGGGCACGGCCATCGGCTACTCGGCCGCCGGCATCGTGACGGCCGTGGCCGACGACGTCGAGGGAATCCATCCCGGTGACGAGGTGGCGTGCGCCGGGGTGGGCGTGGCCAACCATGCCGAGGTCGCCTGCGTACCGCTGAACCTCGTCGTCCCCGTCCCCCCCGGAGTCAGCCTGGCCCAAGCGAGCACGGTGGCCCTCGGTGGCATCGCCCTCCAGGGGGTGCGCCGGGCCGAGCCGACCCTGGGTGAGACCGTCGTGGTGATCGGCTTGGGGATGATCGGCCAGCTCACCGTCCAACTGCTGAAGGCGACCGGCTGCCGGGTCATCGCGTCCGATCCCGATCCCGCCCGCCAGCACCAGGCTCAGAGCGTCGGCGCCGACGCCGTCCTCGACCCCGACGGGGCGGCCGCAGAACGCGACGCATCGGTGCTCACGGCCGGTGTGGGCGCCGACGCCGTCATCATCACGGCGGCGTCGGTGTCGGACGAGATCGTGTCCCGGGCCTTCCGGCTGTGCCGGAAGAAAGGACGTGTCGTCCTCGTCGGGGACGTCGGGCTCAACCTCAACCGAGAGGACTTCTACGCCAAAGAGCTCGACTTCCGCATCTCGACGTCCTACGGGCCCGGTCGCTACGACCGCACGTTCGAGGAGGACGGGCTCGACTACCCCATCGGCTACGTCCGGTGGACCGAGACCCGCAACATGGAGGAGTACCTCCGCCAGGTGGGCGACGGCCGAGTCGTGCTCGACGAGGCCATCGGCACCGTGTTCCCCATCGACAGCGCCGCCCAGGCCTATGCGGCGCTCGGCGCGGCTGGCACCCGTCCCATGACGGCGCTCCTCCAATACGGTGCCGTCGGGGCGGAGAGGGGTCCGGTTATCCGGTCCGTCGAGCACAGCCGTCAGGTCAGGTCCTCGGGTCGGGTCGGCCTGGTCGTCATCGGGCTGGGCACCTTCGCCCGGACGATGCACCTGCCCACCCTGAAGACACTGGACGGTCTCTATGAGATCCGGGGGATGGTCTCCACCTCGGGCGCCACCGCCTCCGAGCTCGCCCGACAGTACGGGGCGGCCTGGTCGACGACCGACGTGGACGACGCCTTGCGCCGTCCCGACATCGACGCCGTGCTGATCGCCACCAATCACGATTCCCATGCCGCCCTGGCGCTGCAGGCGCTGACGGCGGGCAAGCACGTCCTGGTGGAGAAGCCACTGTCGCTCGACCGCGACGGACTGCGGTCCATCGAGACGTTCTTCGCCGGCGGTGCCGAAGGAAAGCCCATCCTCATGACCGGCTTCAACCGTCGTTTCTCGGAGGCCGCCCGCCAGGCCGCCCGGGTGCTCGAGAACCGCCGGACGCCGATGGTGATCGACTACCGCGTGAACGCCGGTTGGCTGGATCCCGACAGTTGGGTGTTCGGTCGGCGCGGCGGCGGCCGCAACCTGGGCGAGGCCTGCCACATGTACGACCTCTTCTCGTTCCTGACCGACAGCCCTGTGTCGTGGGTCCAGGCCGGCTGCATCGGTCCGGTGTCGGCCGCCTACCACCGCACCGACAACTTCGTCGCTTCGATCGGCTTCACCGACGGGTCCGTGACCACCCTGACCTATACGTCTCTGGGCTCGGGAAATCACCCGAAGGAGCGGTGCGAGATCTACTGCGACGGTCGTGTGGTGTCCATCGACGACTTCACGTCCTCCACCGTGACCGACGACAAAGGAGTGTCGAACCTCACCGACGCCCCCGACAAGGGCCACAAGACCGAGCTCGAAACGTTCGCCCGCACCGTGATCGATGGCGGGGACTGGCCGATCCCCCTCTGGCAGCAGGCCCAGGCCACCGAGATCGCCCTGCGGGTCCAGGAGATGCTCCAGACTGTCGTTCCCGGGCCTGATCCGGTCTAGCGATGTGCGGCATCGCGGGCGTCGCCCAGCGGGGACGATCCGACTACGGCATCAACCCCGAGCTCCTCGGTGCCATGGCGGCGAGCATCGCCCACCGCGGTCCCGACGGACAGGGTGTGTGGCTCGACCCCCGCGGCCGGGTGGGCCTGTCGCATCGTCGCCTCGCCATCGTCGACCTGACGCCGGCCGCCGACCAGCCCATGCGATCGGCCGACGGATCGCTCGTCCTCGTGTTCAACGGCGAGATCTACAACCACCGGGAGATCCGCGCCGCGCTCGAGCACACGCCGGGTCTGGTGTGGTCCACCGACCACTCCGACACCGAGGTCCTGCTGAACGCCTTCCGCGTGTGGGGGATCGGCTGCCTCGAGCGCCTTCAGGGCATGTTCGCCTTCGCCGTGTGGGACGACATCGAACAACAGTTGTGGCTCGTGCGAGAC